>ENA-OYYJ01000224-OYYJ01000224.1-human-gut-metagenome-genome-assembly--contig:-NODE-224-length-23469-cov-5.513112_pt1 | contig 23469 bp, 50 predicted proteins | sample MGYA00243248_ERZ653447 | MGnify/ENA primary metagenome ERZ653447 (study PRJEB26926, sample SAMN06165030) | human gut metagenome | biome: ENVO:00009003; feature: ENVO:2100002; material: ENVO:00002003...
TTATCGTCGGCAGCGTCAGATGTGTATAAGAGACAGAGTCTGCATCGTCCCCTTTTACTACCGAAATCAGTTGTAATTTCCCTTTCTGGCCATTTTTTTCACTTTCTCCAGCGACCGATAACCAGCTTTCATGCTTCCCATCAGACGGATTATACTGCAAAATAAGCAGTTTTCCACACTCGGAATTTGGCACAAGCTTGCCAACATAATCCTCATTTTTTCCTGTATTTCCCATAATTACTACCTCAACTTTCTTTATTATTTTTATCTAAATCATCTTGTTATTTACGATGATGTCATGCATTTTATCAGCCTGATTGCCTTTCCAACATGCTACGGCTCGTAATCCAGCGCTTTTGCCGTCTTCAATTTTCTCCTTGGCAACGGTAAAATAGCTAGGACTAGCGCCATCAGAAGGATTGTACTGGCATATAAACATCTCAGATTTATCCATATTAGGAATAAATTTCTTTACCATGATATTTACCTCAACTTTCTATTATTTTCGCCTATTAACTTCTTTTAACCAACTCGTCAGGATACGACGTAGTATCAGTACTAGATTTACAGCTCATAAAATTCCCGAAACTCTGCTGAGCACTCTCAATCTTTTCTTTGGCATTCGTCATTTCACTAAATGTATTCCTAGACCCTTTACGATTATCATTGGTTGCATCTATCATAGGTGCCGTGTCCCAAGGTGCGGGCTTAGACTTTTCCATATATACTTTCTGCCCAATGCCAGTATACAAGGCAAAGCGCGATAAGACCTCGTCCCTAGGTATCATCTTAACCTCGTATCTAGTCGACTCAGAATGCTTCCATACCAGCTCATTCTTACCGAACGCTTCCGCCAGAATAGTAAGCAGCTTAACATCATTCCTACGCTGTTTGACAGTGCCTACGAATGGCTTTCCCGATTCCTTTTCAATAGTTTCCAGGTTCTTTGTAATGCGTACCAAGGCATCTAAAACCATATCATGCTGGGCAGCCGAACTGAATCCCTTAAACTCTTCCTTAGTCATTGTCTTCTTCCCTCCCTAAATCTTTAACCCAATCGATCTCTCCTGCAGCAAACGCATAAGCAATAGCATCGATAACGTCAATAGCTGAATCAGAGAATACACCAGCCGGTCCGTTCTTCTCTAAATATCTAGCAGCATTTAACACACTAGCACGGCACTCGCTACGGCTGAACATATCTTCTACATGCCGCTCTACTTTTATTTTTTCAAGTTCATACCCTGATAATTTTGTGTTAATAGTTTTTAGTTTGCTCATAGATGAATTTCCTCCTTATAATTTGCATTGAGATACTCGCACATCTGATCCCAAATCTGCATGCGTCTCAAGTTCTTTTTAGTTCCTTTGACCCACCATAAGCCGCCCTCTCCATCCTGCTTATACTGACGTGAAGCACACTTCTTAAGTATTACTTCATCATCCTCGGAGCAGTCAAGATAAAGGCCAAGTGAGTCAACCATTACGTTAAACCAATGAGGTGTACGGTCTCCAAATTCATCGTTTCCCATAATGGAATCCTCGCAACGAATGGCTAAGCCAACCATCATTTCAAGCCATGAACACTGCTTATCAAGCAATGCTTTTCTGACTTCTGGATAGCTATAGCCATACTCATATGCGAACGTTGAACGAAGATCGACACCGTCTGCAGCTCGGTTAGCGTCAAGCTTATGTGACCATTCGAAGTCTGTTGAGAACAGCCATTTTAACCCCTGAATGTGCTCATTTTTCGCTGGATCAACGGCGATTTTGCTTAAAAGCCACTCGAAATAGTCCATTTTGACCCTATTTTTGTCGATTTTTGTCATTTTTTTCCTTTCTAGACCGTTTTTCGGCCTCTTTTTTAGCTTCTTTATACCTGTTGGCACTGTGTAATGTGTCTGGATAATAGAATACTATCATAACGTGACCTCCTCTAAGAATTCATCATAAGTCATGTCCTCGTACTGGATACAGTCGATCTTGACACCTTCGCGAGCGTTCTTCACGTATAATGTATCAACCTCGAACTCACCAAATGAGTCTAAGTTCTCTTCACCAAGAAGCTCAATACCGTCCATAATTTCTTCAGTACCATCCTCTGAGTATACCTTGTTCTCCTTAGGTAAGTAGTTCCATACAACTCTCTTAAGACCATCATCTTCCATATAGTCGCTAGGATCAATCACAACTGGTCCAATCGCACAGTCTACGTTCTTCTCAACGTCGATTTCGTCAATTTTATCGATGTCTGGTGTCCTGATTTTGGCATAATTTACTCTTTCGAGCTTAGCATCAGCCTCATTTTTGCCTGTATCTACGCTAGAAATGCTCTTCTGGGTGGCTGAAGCGTACTTTTTCAGTGCTTTTTCAGCATCTTTCTCCAGATTTTCGTTCATTTCCTTAAGATCCTTACTCTTTTCCTCGGGTTTTTCCTTGTGAGTAGCCTCATAATCAGCCTTAAACTGTTCAATTTCCTTGTCAATGTATACTTCACAGGCCTGTTTCATCCCAAAATACATACCTGCAGCACCTGCAGCTGCTCCTAATACAAAACTTGATACTACCTTTCCGCTCATTTATTTGCCCTCCTTATTCTCATGTCTATTGATAAATGTATTAACTAAGCATCTGGTATCTGTACTGAACAAACATCCATTGCATCTGAACTCCGGATCTCCATTAGACTCCGGGTTCTTATCACAATAATTCTTTTTAAACTCTACTAAACATTCTTTTGCTGTCATTTTTTAATCCTCCTTAAGATACTTAGCATTAGACAAATCGATTTTCAACGATGCGCGATTATCTCCACTGTCGATAGATACATTATATCCTGCATTGCTTAAGTAATCTGCAATCTCATTTGCTATTTTCTTTCCATCCCTGGTAGCCGTATCAACTCCAAAAGAAACTAAATCAATTGAGATCTCGTAATCGCATGCCTTTGGCTCTGCCTTGCTCATATCAGCACCTAAAATCTGAACATCACGGAAATCAACAATAGATCCGTCAAGGGATTTCCAAAAGCTATTATGACACGAATTGCAAAAATAGCAATATCCTTTAACACCGTCGATATTTTTCATTGGGATCGATCCTACTTTTCCACCGCACTTAGCGCATCTCATCTTGACTCCTCATGTTCTTCCGGCTTAACCCAAGATGCCAACAATGCAGCGTATCTCTCGTCCCTAGAAATTACAGAATGATATCCTAAGCTTCTTAAATATTCAATGATTGCTATAGTGATTTTGCGGCTTTCATCCTCATGAATATCAAGTCCATGGGCTGCAAGTTTAATAGAAACATTGTAATTACCTGCTTTAGCTTCTTCTAAAATCTCCCGTTCAATTTCGTCGAGATATTCTTTGCACTCGTCATTGACAAAGCTAATATTATAAGCTTCTTTCGCACTAATCATTTTTTCTTGCCTCTCTTTCTGTTTACCATAGCCATACCGAAATCTTGTACTGGCACATACTCCTTATTAGGATTACTGATAGGCCACTCGTCGCCACCCCAAGCCTCATATACTGCACGGCTAGATCTGTTTTTATCTACTCTAATGTTGTGAGTTATATTCGTCTGTTTCATTTTAATCCTCCTTATTATACGCTGGGTTGTCCTTACACATAAACCTGCATGCTCCCTGATTTCTTACCTGAATATAACATTCATCGAAGTAAGGACATGCTAACTCTTCTTCAGTATACGTACGATCGTACCTAGATGTATGATCAAATTCCTGCATAATAACCTCCTTAATGCAAATCTACTGACCATGATACAGCTATGCACATTCCGATGATAATAATCACAAATTCTGAAATCAAGTCAATATCATGTTTCTTGAAAATACATTTTACGGTATGTACCACACCAGCAAACATAAGACCGCCTAAAATGAATAAGCTCAAAGTTCTGAAAAATATAAACACGCTATTCAATTCTCATCACCACCCCTGTCTGGATGTTCACATAATACCTGTGATGCTTGTATACTACCAAGTCTCCATCCCAATCTCCACCTGTGAGATAAAGTTTCTTCATAATTGCCGGTTTTCTAAACCAATCGATAATTCTGTTCATTTTGATTCCTCCTATTTTTCGAAAAATGAAAGGAGATGCAAATGGGATATGGACCCACATCTCTGGTATGGGGATACCAGTGCACTGCTATTGTGCTATTACGCATCTCTTCTCATTATAAGCTTTGTTTTTTATGCGAGTTATTCAGGTTTATTCATTTGGAAGTTCTCATCCCTAGACATTTTTATCCAGTTGTAGAATCGCTCAAAGCAATTAGGGCAAAGATCCATAACTGCTGGCATGTCAGTAAGCTTATCGCCACTCTGTGTGCTTAACTGAGAAGCTGACGCCGGAAACTTGTTTTCTCCAGCATTGTTTTTCCACCATACAGTAATGCCATCATATACCGGGTTCTCTTTTTCACAGTATACATTGCCACATAAATCGCATTTACAAATTCCTCTCATTATTTGTTCTCCTCCTTAAATGATTTAATCCAGTCACAGAACCGTCCAAAGCAGGCAGGACATACATCCATCATCTCTGGAGATCCTTTCATTGTTTCTCCATTCGGTTCAATAATATCATACTTTCGGTTTCCATGCATAGTAGTGCCAGTCTCTTGATCAGTATACCAAATCATGATTCCATCATAGTTCTTGTTCTCATCTTGGTGATACACTTTTCCACAAATATCACATTTACAAAATCCAATCATACCTAGCCCCCCTTAAAATTCCTTATAGTATTTTGACGTAAGCTTCTTGATTTTCTTAACAAATGACTTACTCTTGCTGCTTTTAGCATAGCTAGTTTTGTCAGTATAATCTTCAAAATCAATATCGTATTCACTGCAATAATTCCATGTAGAAGTAACATATACACTTTCCCTAACGTTTCCGCCATAAGCATTGGACGCTGTATAATCCACCTTCCAAGTGATCGTCCTATAGCTATCAAGAATACCGCATGCCGCATACACTTCAAAATTATCCTTATTTAGCACATATTTAACCTTACTAATTTTCTTTATTTTAAATGAATCTGGGTTTAACAGTTCACTATCCTGGAAGACAGCTAATGTGTAAGCTAAATTCTTTTCGGCCTTGGTGTATTTAGTTTTTGCATTTACCGGTTGAACTATAGTCAAACATACAATGACTGCAAGTAATAAGTATAACCCTTTACTAATTTTCTTCATTTTAAATTCCTCCATTTTTATTCTGCTCTTCTTCACGTCTTTGGCGCATAAAGTCATTGAGCTGAATAAGTATTTTCTTTTCAATCGTATCGCCGATACCAGGTATGGTTGTAAGTCTGTTATACTTAACCCATTCAATCAGCTCTTTAATGTCTTTAGCTCCTCTTTTAACTAAGAATTTTCTAGTTCTAGGTGTAATTGACTGTAGATATCTGAGATCGTATGGATCTTTATAGACTTCTTCACCACGGAATAGCCGTACCTTAGTAATTATCTCATATATTCGCTGTGTAGAGACATATTCGTCCATCGCTATCATGCGAACGCTGTCTCCACTCTGCCAACGATTGAAGATTTCCAGATCGCGTTCCGTTACAGTCCAGTTACTCATTTTTCTTTTGTTGCACATAGAAGGACCCCCTATTCTGTTACTTTCTTTATAGCAATATCAATTGTGTTCTTAATAGGCATACGCATATCTGCCGCATTGTCGAGTTCTTTCTTCTCTACAGAGATGCTGAATCCTAATTTACACTTAACAGAATCGAAATGAACTCCTAATCCTGTTATAGCTACACCTGTTTTGACACCGGTTTCAGACTTAATATTGTTGAGCCCTTTATAAACCGCCCTTACTGAGTCAAAGACATTGTTCACAATATCATGCTCTACTGGATCGTCTTTAGGGAAGCTAACACTTGCACCGTCAGTTGTAACCTCGATGTTTGCTTTCAGCTGAGAGTTTGTCTCAATTTTATTGATGTATGCATAGACGTCGGATATATCTTTAGCCACACACTCAGTCCCGCATTTCACTGAATCATCTATTTTGAACATCAGGTATACGCACATACTTTCGATATCTTGGTATAAACCAATATCAGTAATATTATAGATCTTAGACTTTAAATCGTTAATGCCAAAAGCGTCCAGGATTTCTTTTTCTGATTCCACTCCTAAACGATCTAAAAGTTCGAACCATATAACATTGCCTGATAAGACTCCATAATTACTTTGAGTAATCGTGTAAAGTCTATCGATCAGCGCATTGACAGAACTCTTTTTATATGGAATCATGTCACATTTCAAATAAACTTCTTTCATTTTGACCCCCTTTTTTAATCAATCATTTTTCTCATAACATCATCCAGTGTGTTCTCAATTGGAATCGTTATATCTACAGCTTCGTCGAGTGTAAACTTCGGAATAATGATCCGGTATACAAGGTTGTCCTTAGAAGCTTCAATTTCTATACCGTCGGTTGTAATTTTAGCAGCTATTTTGACATCTGTCTTCTCCTGAAGTTCATTAAGCCTTGCGTAGACTTTTGCAAATGCCTCAGCAGCTTTACTATTGTCGATATTTTCTTCATTGGCATTACGTACATTGAACAGTAAGTATGTGTCATATGTCTTAGCATCTTTGTACAATACAACCGACTTGATATCATATATTTTGTCATCTAAACTGAAAAGACCAAAAGCATCAATGATCTCCTGTTTAGTGTTAATGTCTAAAGCGTGTAAGATATTTCTCCATATCATTTGACCTGTGAGGACACCATCAGTGCTATTGATAAGCGTCTCAAATCGTCTGAGCAACACGTTAACGGAATCCATCTTCTCCCGTACAAAGTCACTGTCTAAGTATATTGCGTTTTTCATTTTGACCCCTCCTTATAATGTTTTGAAGAAATCTCCTCTTAGGAATCTTTCTTCCTTAGACAATTTTGCATCGTCAATAGCTATATCCAATCTGCCAGGTGTTGAAATTTCCTTACCACATTGTGGACATGTAATAACACTGTGCTCGTTATTGCATAATTTCTCTACTTGAATATCTTCTTTCTCATATTGAAACAGGCAGTTACATTTTGGACATCTTGCCAACCTCAAGAATCTTTTTCATTTCTTTTCCTCCTTCTTTACAAATATCTTTGCCAAGCATTCACTGCATAAGTTTTGCATAGGTATGCCTTGGAAGAATTCCAACTCTGTAAGCTCATTTTCTTCGCATTCCTCGCCACATCCATCGCATCTATACATCTGCAGCCTCCTTATGAAACATTTCAGCACCATAAACTTTGTTAAGCATCCTTTTCATTTCCTCGGCTGTCATAGATCCTATGTCACCTTTATTGCTTCCTATAGGCTGTCCAATATATGCTATAACTGGCTTGCCTTTGAACTTAAGCTGTCCGTCCATAGTTAAATCAGTATTGTATTTGTAAAACGCATGATCTTTAAAGTACTCGACAATAGAATCCATATGCTCATGGCCGATAGCAACAAAGTCTGCATCTGGGTTCTTATTATATTCTGTTGCTACAGCGATTGAAGCAGTTCCTATAAAACACATCTTATTCATGTTTCTCATTTCTCCTTCCTACGGTCCTAGACCGCCCTTAGTAGCACCACTGCTGCCAAGGGTAATCTAATACACCGTCTCTAAGCATTATTTGTTCATCGATTCATCTCTGGGATACTTCACCATAAATGCAGCCATCACAGTTGAAGTCGATTAACAGTGTTCTCTCTTCTTCGCCAGTTTCTTCGTTCGGTACCATGACCCATTTGGTCAGGAACGTTACGTTGTTGTCGAACTTGCCATAATCTGGATCTTTCTGGCTTCTGTATCTCCAGCCGTGTGTCAGACCAATGTCAGTAGGCTTCAGACCGATCATACGGTATACATCATTCAGTGTCAGGATGCCTTCACATTTTAATCTGGTATCTGCTTCCTTCTCGCGCTGTGCAAGCATGAATTCATTTTGAGGGTTGTCATTGAACCACTCAGTAGAGTTCTCTCTGTTGAATAGTCTTGCGTACGGTGAACCACCGAAGTTTCTGATAATCTCCTGCTCCTCAGTTACCTTCTTTTTCTCACCTGTCTCTGGATCTGTCTCAGTCTTCTTAACTGTTTTCTTTTCAGAACCATACAGCATCTCATGGTCGACTTCTTCGCCGTACTTGTTGATTACATTTTGACGGTATGTCTGGTAAGCCTTTGCAATTGCTGCACAAGATGCTGCTAATGCTGCCTGACGCTGTTTCATAATGTGATGAGATCCAAGAATAAGACCGATAGATACTGCTTCAAGAATTACAGGTCCTGCATAGAGCTTAATGTACTCCAGTGTTGTCTTACTCTTTAAGAGAACCATATCGTTTGCTGCATCATCTCTCGTATAAGGTCTATCGAGAGATTCCGGATCTTCTTCATACATTGCTGCTTTTTCTGCAATCTTCTGTTTTGTTGCTCCCTCCTTACTCTTTACTGTTTCTACTTTAAGAGTAGCTCGCTGTGTCATGATCAGAGCTCCAATACCTGCTCCAATACCTGCAAATAACATGATCTCCGGAGAGTTCATTTTTGTCCAGGTTTTGGTATGACCTACTACTGTTGATAAACTTGTTACTGCTGCGTTTAATACTTTCATTTATTTTTCCCCCTTATCACTTACAATATCTAAATACTGATCTTTCCAATTGAATACATTGGTTAAACAATACGATCCAAAACCGATTCTGTCATCATCTTCACCAAGTAGATGGTAAAGAATCTCGAAATACGGTTCTTCTTTTGTTCCTGAAACAATGATAATTGCCTTATCTACTTTTGCTTTGTCGGCTTTTACAGTTGCCGAATTTTTAGTTCCCATTTTGAATTCCTCCTTCTGTTAGAAATAAGCATACCATTCTTCGCCATTTAAACGATCCACATAATCAATGGCATTGTTGTCCTTATAAACGAAAATTAAACCATATTCATCCCCATCCTTAGAAAATACAAAGTTCTTGAAACATTTTTTCCATGCAATGGTTCTTGTGAATTCACCGACTACACCTTTGAAGTTAGGATATGCTTTAAGCATAACATATATAATTGAAAACGCTTTAATCTCTTCTTTATTAAGTGCATTAAAGAAATTTCCGACAAACAGATCTCTAGCTAATCGGCTTTCGAATCGAATCAATGTACATGCCCCAGGACACATCTTTGCAGAATAGTATACTTTCATTTTACCAAAATCTTTCGTTTCGAATACAACACACATGTCTTTTGGTTTTGTTTCTTCGGCTTTCTGTTCCTTGTAGACAAATATCAATTCATATTTGCCATCCGCTTCCTTGATAGCGAATCTGTCATGAACTTTTTCCCATGGTACAAGCTCATCCCAATTGTTCCATTTGTTTCCTTTTGTGAACTTGAACTTCATCTCTAAGCATGCATCTGCGATTGAGAATTCGTCGTATCCTTCACTGATCATATTGTAAAATACGCTCTTGAATTCTTCTGCAGCGTCCTTAGTCTCGAAGATTAACTTCATTGGCATTCCTTTAGGATTCGTTCCTGCGAATATCCATATACGTCCGTACTCATTTGAATACCATGTATCCCACAGTTTCTCTGCTGCATCGCATGTTGCATCCATATCTGCAATCAGATAGTCCAGATAATTCCGAGCTTTCTTTAGATCCTCAACACCGTTTTTCTTCTGGAATCTGAACAGATACTTCATAAAATTCCATAACATTGCGGCCTGCTTACCTGGTAGGTTCTTAACTACATCATTAAGAATATCAATAGTCTCAACACCAGCAATATTCTGGTAATGATCTGGGTGATTTACATTGTCTTTCATTGTTTCCTCCTTATCTCGTTGTTTTTAATGTAATGCTCTTATGGCACTGAGGACATTCAATATAAGTATCGTAGAACATTGGCGACTGCTTAACATCAGGTAACTTATATTGACCGTGTTTAATATCCTCGTTTTCATAAGAGAACTTGCAACCACAGTATTTACACTTAGTTGTTGTCTTTGTGCCAGCCTCAATAATTTCAATCATTAGTCAAGTTCCTCCAATCTCGGCATCTCTAATACATATCCGCCGTCTCTAGACTTTCTAATATGAGCTCCACCAAGTTCATACCAACCATAATGGAAGTCATTTGCCTGTGTCGGAATACCAAGTGACTCGTATACATCTCCGACTGATACAGAATCATACTTGTCAAGATACTCAGTTAAGGTATCAAGAGTTAAATCTGCATCTGCTCGAGTCTTAAATCGGATGTTGTCCATATCGTATCTAGCCCGTCCTCGAGGAGCCGATCTACGTCTACGGTCATCAAACCTGTCATCGTATGATACTCGCTCTACGCTACCACGACTGAAGCTACTACGTCCACGTGATCTACGTCTTGTATCGCCATAGAATGCCATGTTGATAGCACCTTCAACCATATCAACGAATGTGTCCTTTAACGCTGGAATCAGAACATCATTAAAGATATACGATCCAACACCTTCGGATTCATCGCTTAAGAATGTTTCTCCGAATTTCTGACCCAGGGATTTTTTCTGAGTCGTTACTCTATTCTTTACCACTTTTTCAATCTTCTGACGCTCTTCAGATTTTGTAGATTTCTTCTTTGTTGCCTTTGCGCCAGTAGCGATTGAGTTGCTCTCCAATCTTTCCATTTTAGCTCCTTTCTAAGAAAAAAGTCTAAGACCATGTTTCCATGATCCCAGACCTTAAGATTTCCAATCTTGTTAAGTACTACTTTTCGTTTTCAGTTTCATCCTGATCCTCATCAGTCTCTTCAGGTTCCGCTTCACGATAGTCTGCATCTTTAGAGTCTTTAAACCTCTTCAAGTCGGCTCTCTTTTCTTTTACCTTCTCGACTAACATCATGCCTCCCTTAACTGCCGCTTTTCCAAGCGTGTAAGTTCCAACAGCCGCTAATCCGATCAGTGCAATCCCAAGTTTGCCTAATGAATCATCGTCCTTAGATTCCTCAGTTGCAGGCGTCGTAGAAACAACGTCCTCTGATACTAATACCTCGTTCTCATTCTGTAATTCTGACATACTTTTGTCCTCCTTAATTTTTTGGTATATCTCTCATTATAATATATGATTTTTTTGCGACCCTACATTAACTCGCGGTAATCAAACCTCGGATTTGCGAAATATCCAATTGTCAGGCATGGCTTTCCATTTCTCAACGTTGAGTCGAACTGGACATCTACATAAGTGTCTGGTGACCATCCTACGTCGTCTCCTACTTCTACGTGACTTGCATTTATTTCATCGTAGAATTCATTCAGAGATATAAACATCTCACCGCCAAGGAATCGATCCTTTATCTTTCCAACGGCCTGCAGGATTTCTTCTCGAGTCGAATAGAATACATTGCCTGTATAGAGGTCGATACAAACCTCTTTTCCTTCTGGCATGCCATCAAACTTAGACTCTGAGATCTCTTTTACCTGTTCGTCCCTAGCAGCTTTGGTAGCTTTGACATCTGTCTTTGGTGATACCTTAGCTACATTTCTACGGTATCTGTCATATGCATTAGCCGTGAACTCGTACATTGCTGTCATAGCTGTAAGTCTGGCTGTGCTGATTTTGTATGATCCGACGAATGCTGAGATGCTTAAGGCTCCTAAAATCACTGTAGGAACATAGCACTTCCAGCAAGACTTTACGATCTGCTTCGGACCGAGTTCCTCGAATCTATATGACATGTCAGATTTGTTTACAGACATTGGCAGATCCTCATATTCGATTTCTCCTTCTTCGTATCGCCTAGCAATCTCATCATCAATTTTGTCAATTGCCAATGGCGTAGCTTTAACCGCACTTATTACTGTAGCTGCTAACCCACCGATTCCAGCAATCATAAGGAGCATCGGCGCATTCTTATCGGCAATGACTGGAACCTTGTTTGCCTCCTTAATTAAATCGTTTAAAAAACTCATTTTGTTTCTCCTTTCTTATATCAGCATGCTTGAACTGTATTCCATGTCTTTGAACCAGCCTTTAACTTCTCGTTTCTCTGCTTTGGTTTCCATGAATAACCCATGCGGTAAATCAAGATACCGTATATAGTAACCCTCAGTGTTTTCAAACGGCACAAGTTGAATATCAACCCATTCGTTTGTCTTGTCATTCTCGTCCATATCGATCTTAGACCAACCTACAACGCTTCCGAAACTTGTTGGATGTAAATCGAGATCGTATCTAAACTGATCGTAAGTTACCGTGTGAGCAGGGCTTAATGCCAATTTCCTATTCAGCTTTAATATAGCTGATTCTACTGTCGCTTTGTCGGCATAGAAACCCTCATCAGTCAAGCTATCAATGAAGAATGTTAATCCAGTTGTGTCTACAAATTTTGATTCCTGCTCAGATACTGTTTTCGTAATTGGAGTTCTGCTAGCTTTCCAAATATTTTCTTCTTTTTCTTTGCCTACCTCGTGTACTACCTCTTCTCTATATCGCTTAAAATTTGCCTGCAAGAGACTCATAGCTCCTGCTAATGCAGCCAGCTGTTTCTTGTTTAAGAAGTTCGATCCAAAGATGCACCCTATTGTAGCAGCGCCAACTACAATAGACGGAGCATAAATCGGAGCTACAACTTTTACCTCTTCAATAAATGTAAGCTCTCTATGCTTCTTTTTCTCAACCTCATCAACTTTAAGTGTTGCTTGGATAGATGCTTTATTTGTAAGAATATTTGATAGTACCACACCTACAGCCGCACCTATAGATAATATAGTAGGCATGTTTCTTTTAATAAAATATCCTACCTGTTCAGTGTTCATTTTGACTCCTTTCTAGAAAAGGTAGAGGACCTGAATTAGTCCTCATCCTCTTTTTTGTCGGTTGATTCTAAAGCCTTTACTTTGTTATCGACTGCCTTATCGATACTTAACTGTGTCAAACAGATTCCTAAGAATCCTGCTAATGCAGTGCATCCAATCTGACCAATCTTCAATAAAGTTTCTTTGCCCATTTTATCACCTCCTTCATTATAATAAATGAATTATTTGCGATGGCGTCTTTCTGAGATCATCAGTACTATAAACGCTGTTAAGAATGCTAATAAGAATGTATCCATAATAACTAACTCCTTTAGAAAAGCTTAAAGGCCATGTTTCCATAGCCTATAAACTTCGTTCCTTATTATTTTGTGTTTCTGTCCTGAAATTCTACTAAAGCCTTAACAACTTCAGCATTCTCAATGTTATCTCTCAGCATACGATCGTGAAAATCACTCATGCCTTTCTGCCATCCATTTCTGTATGCTTCTGCATTTGTCATGCCAATGTACTTTCCAATCATAGCACCACAAGCACAACCAACTGCAACCGCAACTACAGTCGTAGCGCAGAAAGCGATGATATCACTCTTGTGCTCAATAACATAGTCTTTTGCCTCGTTAAGTTTCTGTTTAGTTTCTTCTTTCATTTTAATTCTCCTTTCAACTTAAAACAATAAAGTTCTCATTATAGTATAAGATTTATTTGCGAAAAGCTTAAAGGCCATGTTTCCATAGCCTATAAACTTAACTTTCTTGTTTCTCAGATCTTTGTCTTTGGAAAGATTCCCGGAAATGCCTTACTAAGTATTGCGCCTCCATTACCTTCGAAGACCATCACTCCGATGCTAAGACCGGCCCAAGCGGCCAGCGTTACTCCGGATTTGATCAACTCTAATTTTGAATTAGTTTTAGACTGCTCCAATTCGCGTGCTCGAATGTCGAGTTCTCTTTCTTTGTGGTCAAACTCTTTCATTTTGATATCACGCTCCTGTGCGAGCTTATCTTCTTCCAATTTCAACTTATAGAAGCTAACCAAATTGTCGGCAATAGCATTTCGCTCGTCGCCAATCTTTTCATCGAAGAGTTTATTGTCCTCTTCAAGAATTGTTTGCTCTAATACCTCTCTTAAGTTTTCAGTTCCTTCTTCTCTTGCCATATTTGACTCCTTTCAATATTATAACAATAAAGTTCTCATTATAAGCCCTGTTTTATTTGCGTGTCCGACATACGCCTAACTTCGAACATTACTGTATCGGAATTGTACATCTCTTTAAGAGAGTCTTTTCCCTTAACCTCAAGAGCACAGTAGTACCCTTCGCTATCCTCGTCCCTAGCCATTTTGATAATGCCTGGGCAAGACATTTTCGTTACGTTTTTGCCAACATGCATACCGACAATATACCCAAGAGTTACACATATAATGCATACTAATACGTTCATTTTAATTCCTCCTTATCTTTTATATCCTATTACTATACCATCGTCATTAACTATAGCTTCGACATCTCCGCATCTAATACTTCCTTGAACTGCTGCTGTGTAGGAAAACTCTGCGAGCGCTTCTTGGAGTTTGTCGGAAGATGGTCTTGTCTCTTGCGCAAATAAATATCTAGGGATAGAGGTGCGATCATAATATGTGATTCTTTTTGCATAGTTTTTCACCGCCTTTTTGAATGCGCATACTTTATAATATTGGTACCATTTATAGCGTACATAAAAGCTTACTTGATCTGGTTCGAAGATAATTGTATCTACATGCCACCCAATATCATCCAAAATATGATTGATAGTATCTGGCACCTGGCCTACTCTAGGGACGATTATACATGTCTTAAACATTACATTCCCTCCTTCATAGTTTTAAACAACTGATTAAAGCTGTCATCATTGAACTCAATTGCATGGTAAATATCTTTTGATATATCCCTAGTATCAACTGGAGTTCCTTTTGGCAACTTTCCTGTGATTAACGGGCTCTTGCCTATTGTCTTCATAACTGAATTCAGCTCAATATATTTTGACAGCTTTACAGCCTTGAACCCAGACAAGTCTACAATCCCAGATGCAACGTGGATATCAAAGATATTGTTGTCCATGTACACCATCTTCTTATCAAGATCTCTTGCTGAGAACGGAATAATCATACTCTGATCATTGTCCCGGTATAAGAAGACAGCAGACAACATGCCTCCACAATTCGGAACTAACCGAATAGAATTGCAATCTGATGCTACCTTACTCTCGTAGAAATGGCCATCCAATCCAACGAAATCCTCAACATACTTTACTACCATTTTTGTATCCTCCTTTAATTTAAAAACTAGGAGAAGCCTATGTAGGCCCCTCCTAGTTTTTGTGATGTTTTTTCCAGATATGTTTGATGATAGCATAGATTATCAATCCTGCCACTATCACATCTCCGAAAGTGAATAATATTGAAATACCTCCTGCTAAAAGCAGTGCTATTCCAACTACTATTACTCCTAATAAAATAGCTCCTAAAATTGCTAATGTAATCATCTTACATTCCTCCTTTCATCTCATTATACACTATGAGATTTTTGCGAGGCGTTCGAGTTCTTCCATGATAAGGTTAATGCCTTCGATTTTTCCTGCTAAACGTTGCGATTCAACAAGAATATTTAATCCTTCTACTGAATTTTTGTCAGGTAATACTTCCATTTTTTTATTCAATTCTTTCGATCGCGCTAAGATCTTCTCCAATTCCTTATTTGCGAAATCGTACATAATTGCTGCTTTGTTGTTTTCCAAAAAATTTTTTACTGTCATTTTGACTCCTTTCTTAAAACAAAAATAAAAAAGAAAAGAAAGAGCCAATGTTTCCACTGACTCATCCTAGTTAGAATAGTAAAGCTCCTATTCCAAGTCCGATTCCTACCAGTGCAATTACTGGTCCTAAAATTGCTAATGTAATAAATACCTTTACTATGTTTGCTAAGAATTCTTTCATCTTTTAGCCCCTCCTTTCTTCCTATTATAGCAAAGGAATTTATTGCGAAAGAAGAGAGGACCTGAATTAGTCCTCATCCTTTTTAATGACTTTCATTTTTGCTTTTTGCACAATCCTTTCTAAGTCCTTATCCGTATACCCAAGATTTTTCAAAGCTCTTTCTGTCTCGGCTATAGATTTCTCAAGTTCAGCATTTTCTTTTCTGCGTTTATCGAGAATCTTTTCGAGTTCCTCATTCTCTTTTAATATTTTCTCAAGTACGGGATCTGGTTTGTCATTCTTGCGTTTAAATAATCCAAACATACTAGTCACCTCCTATTATATGACATGAAAATATAGCGAAAGAAGGAACGGGCTTTGAATTGCCCGCGTCCCTAGACCTTATTTAGTTTTCTTCTTTTTAGACTCGAGATGTATCTGTAATTGACCGTACTCCCATACTGATGCAGCGTATCCAACTGCACTAAGTCCTAATCCGATCCAGAGACCTACATTGTAGATCATCCAGAATCCAACTATCATTAGTAATGTTGGTGCGCATACAAAGCTTAAAGCTGCTACCAATGCAAATGTTTTCTCAATCTTCTTTTTCATATCAGTTTACCTCCTAAATATGTAGTCTTCATTATAATGAATGATTTTGTTGCGAAGAAAAGAAGAGAGGACCTGAATTAGTCCTCATCATCTTCGTCATAACTAAACGCCATTGCTACAAAATATGCAATAATTCCGCATCCAAATGCTACAATTGGGTTCATAATTCCTGTCATAGTCAATACTGCAATTACAAGTATTGCTACTGGGAATATAGTAATTAACCAACGTCCATCTTTGAATATCTTTAATAATCCTTTCATATTTATGTACCTCCTTTAAATACGTCTCTAGTTCCTATAATAGGAAAGGAATTAAATGCGAGGTAAAATGAAAGGCCTAGATTTCTCTAGACCCCATTTTAAATTAATGTTTCCACATTGAGACAAGGTTACAAGTTCTTTTTGTAGGAACACTAACCTTGATTTCGATATCCTTTTGTAAATCATCCTCATCGAGTGCTTTCATAGCGTACTCTAAAGCCGCTTTTGCTTCACTCTTATCCTTTGCCTTAACAACTAATACCGTTCTCATGTTCTTCATAATAGTTACCTCCTTATAATAATGTCTCTAGTTTCTCATTATAGCAGTGGAAATATTTGCGAAAAAGAAACACACCCTGAATCCTTGGCGATACTCTGACGTCCCTAGGCCCTCGTATAGAAAGCCTAGAGACATCGTATGTACATTACTGCTTTTTTGCCGAAGCAGCTTTACGCTTGTTATGCTGGCTTGTACTAATACCGAGCAGAGCGCCAAGAAAAGTGTCAACTGCAGTAATAGTTCCTACAACCTGATCTCCATATGGAAAACCCCAGATAGTAGCAAGCGTGAAATACAGAGTACCTACTGCCGGTAAAGCAATCAATGCAATCCATTTAAGAATATCATACTGTTTATTCGTTAACTTCATTTTTACTTTCTCCTTCCTTTGCCGGAGGTACTGTAAATATCTTGAGTCTATTTACTCCCTCCATAACTCTTTTTTCTCATCGCCAGATTGAATAACGTTAATCATGCTTTGAGCATTAGGGTTATTAGCAATATTAGGATTCTCCTTTAGAATCTTCATTGCCATTTGCTGAATACATTGACTTATCATTCTTCTTGTCCTCCTTGAATCGCGACTTATTTTGATGCCCTTGCCGTTTGAGCATATTCTCTATTCTGTCAAGCTGAGCTTTTAATTCTCCGGTGTTATCACCATTTTGGCACTCTGATTGAGCCTGCTCATTCGAACTTATAGAATAGATAATACTTTGCAGAACGCCATTGCTATTCCACTGCTTAGCAATAACCTTCTTGCAATCCTCTGTCATAAACAGACAAATACTGCCATCCATTGGTATTTCTGCAGGCACAATATCCTGCTCCGAAGTTACAATCCTTCCTCTGATTGGAATAATTGGCCGTTGATTTGCCATTGCGTTTGCCAGATTAGGCTGCCCTACAGTCTGGTTATTCATAACTTGGGGATTATGAATAAGTTTTGGTCCTCCATTCCAATTTGGTTGGTCTACAGGACCCATAGGCCGTCGCATTCCTTGGGCGTCGATGTTTGGTGTATAATCCATAGCAAAACAGCTCCTTTCCTATTTTGATTTAAAAGTTCTTATCCCTAGACACAAACGAGTAAAAGTCTAGAGATATTATTTAATTTTCTTTTAACGTCACTTGGACGGTTGAGAATTACTGCAATGGCATCACCTCCCCAAACCATTTTGATTTATGTCAAAGACTCGCTAGTAGCCTCCGATTCCGAACTGTCGCCGTCTGTTGTACTAACTGGGTCATTCTTGTAAGCTCTGATAGTAACGTCATTAGATAATCCGTCATGAATCTCAATGACGTTGTCCAGCTTGAACCCGTCGAATGTAGTGACATTTCCATTGTCGTCTGTAATCTCCATATGAGAAATATTGTCTGCATTACGAGCAGTAGAAGCGATTCTGTCAAACACTGCTGGGGATTCGTATGTTGAAGTAATGTTCAGATAAGTTCTACCGGACTGATTCTGAGCATACTCTCTTGTAAATTTTCGAATATCAACTGTCGTTCCATTTCCAAATTTAAGTTTCATTTTGATCCTCCTTACTTAATTCTTTAAGCATATCAAGTTCTTCCTCTCCGATAATAGGAATAGCCCATTCATCCGGACAGTATATTTTGAATCTTTGTTTCCAATGTTTCTTACGATACCACTTATTCCAGAAATATGCATTTGCAAGAGATCTGGTCTTGTGCATATCGCAAATATAAGTACAACGAGAATCCGGTGTTCCATTTTCCTGATAGTTGTATGCAGAGCACCAACTGCAGCCTTCAGCAATAGGACAATAGAAGCATTCATCACTAGACTCTGTTCTTCTGTCAATTTTATTGAGGCACTCAACGCACTGCTTATCGCATTTTCTTTGAGCAATTCCGAAATTGACATGGCCAATTCTAAGAGGCTCTCGGGACGTTCCTAGACTGCTCTCCATATATCTAATGCATGGATAAAGCCAACCGTCTGGGTCCATCGCTAACATAAATCCAGTTCCGCCGCACCAGTTTTCGACATCGGTTTCTTCCTTTGGTTTAAAGAAGTCATTCTCAAATAGCGCCATGAAATGATCATCAGCTAAGTCGTTCTCAAGCCAATAATCAGCCAACATTTTGAGCTGTTCATAATAGATCTTTGCGTGATCTAATGTCCACCCTTTTTCGTAAACGACATTCGCATTAATGTCTTTATATCCAAGCTCCACCATATGCTTAATCGCTGAAAACAGATGCTGAACATTACCTGGGGCTATAGTGATCTTAGAGCCCATATAATATCCTCTTGATATCCAATCACGAGCTCCAGCTACTGCCACATCATAAGAGCCAGTACCATCTGGAAAGACTCTACAAGCATCATGCAGAGCCTTATTTCCATCGATGGTAATTGAGAAAGAGAGATTATGGCGCCATTTGTTCAGGAACTTCTGAACCTTAGGCTCAAAATATAATACACCATTTGAGCAAATCGAAATACAGAATTTTGTTGCCCATGGATGCATCAACTCGATAGCTTTATCATAGAAATACGTGCAAATCTGATCAATAAGATCCACGCATAAGAAAGGCTCTCCGCCAATAAACTCAATGATAATACCAGGTGATGTAGAGGCGTCGATGTAGTTACCGAGGCGTTCATCTCCGGTAAGAAGCATATCAATAAGTTTCTTTGCATCTTCGAACTTCATTTTTCTCTTGCCTTTGTTTATCTGGTAACAGTAGGTACAGCACAAGTTACACTCGTCTGTTACTTGAAAAGTCACGGTACGAGATAAAGTTCTTCTGTCAGATGCATTATTTGTAATAATTGTCTCAGGATACAACCTTCCGATCATATCCTGAAACTGTTCGAACTTCTTCATAGGCTTAGCCCTCTAATACGGTAATGTGTACGAGGTGCTCTGAAAAGTCTGTTACTGCCCATCTGAATTTAACATCTTTTCCTTCATGCTCCAGAACACGAGGCTGTAAAGACTTTTCTAACTCAGCTTTAGCAATGTCGTAGGAACATTCTGCTTCCTCAAGCAATTTGTGGTAATGCTTAAACGGAACTGACTCCAGCACTGAAGCATCTGTGTCATCTTTTGCCGACTCCAGCATATGAGCTACAACGTCTTTTCTGGTCATAACCTCATATGCAAGTCTCTGTAAATAGTCAGCTGTCTCTTTGTTAAGTTCTAATGTAAAGTTTTTCATATTCGTTAACTCCTTTTCTTTTAATCAGTTTTTATATTCCTGTTATTTTGAATGGTATTCTAATTACCTTTGACCCCTTAAATATTGAACCAACTTCAGGATAATTTTTAGTAGTGTTATATTTATACCAAATTAAGTCGAACCTAGTGCATTTTTTATTTGCTTGTGTGGTCTCGTTCGGTGATACCATTATTTGGTACCCTTGACCGGCGTTAATGACAAGACCGTTAGCATTCTCAATTGTTGAAGGCCAATAATTATCTGATGATCCAACATGGTTTGGATTATATGTTATGTTCGAATCATTAAGCATTACGAATAGAGGTATTGCCAATTTATAGCCTAACTGTTTGAATATGGTGTTGTCAACTACTGTAAGTCCATTGGATAAATCAAACAATATTTCGCTATTCTTTTTATCGTAACGTATCTGTATCCCAAGATCTTTAAGCTCATAATTAGAATTATTAGCATAACCGCCACCTGGAAGCACTTGGTTCCATAATGCTTTAGAGTATATCGGTTTCATCATACCATTCGCAATCAGATCTACTGTTGGGTCATAAACCCAACCTTGGACTACAGCGCCGAATGCTTGAGCTTGGCAGGTACCTGTACACGTTGCTGAGCAGTTAGTAGCACATGCGTTTTTACATTGTCCACTACAGCCATTACTACATCCGTCACAATTTCCAGTACATGAGCCGTAACATCCAGAACCACATCCTCCTGAGCATCCTGAGCATCCTCCTGAACATCCAGAGCATCCCTGGCATCCAGTTGTGCATCCCGATTCACAAGATCCTGAGCACCCGCTGCAATTGCTGAAGCAAGTAGCTTCACAAGATCCGTCGCACCCAGCATAGCATCCAGTACAATCTCCTCCGCATCCACTTGATCCAGAACATCCTCCACAAGATGAACATGAAGAACACGAACTAGCACAGCCAGTACAACTATAGCATGTGGCACAAGCCGAACCCTGTCCTTTCGATGAACATGAACTAGAACAAGATCCTCCGCATCCAGCGCATCCTGAGCACCCTTCACAAGATCCGTCGCACCCACTGCACCCACTGCAAGATCTCCCACACCCTTCACAAGATCCAGAACATCCTCCTTGGCATCCACTGCTACACCCTATGCAACCAGAGCAAGCATTACACCCGCCGCAATTACCAGAGCATCCTCCGCAGCCACTCGAGCCGCTGCCACCAGATCCACCAGATCCGCTACATCCACCAGAACAGCTGCTACATCCGCTACATGTGCTGCCGCACGTCCCTACGCATAGTCCAGAGCATGCTCCTCGGCATGAAGAGGTAGCCCCATCGATTGGCTCTTGAGATAATGAGTCAGTATAAGATAGCAATTCATTATTGAACGATGATGGGATCTTAGAGCCCGTCTTAAGATCGGCAGTATTCAAATTACCATGGTCTTTAATATTCAATAAAGGCTCAACTACTTTTTTACCTTGGTCCGCTGTGACTTTAGTTCCGGATGTAGGAGTTGTGGAGAAGTCGTACGATGCAGATGCAAACCCAGTCATAGAACCATTATATGCTCTACGTTGCATTTCAGTTTTTACCTTGGCTTTAAGAGTGTTCATTTCTGCCGCGGTAAGAAAATTAGGCATTATCTTCACCCTCCTTTTTAAAAACTTTATTTGATTTTTCCTCCCGGGGATTTTTTATATCTCGTTTTTTTCTTTGTCTTTCGTAAAACGATCATTTCCCGATAAATACATTATCTATACCCCACATTTTGAATTATCCCCACGTAGCTGCCAATGGTGCCCACGCAGAACCATTGTAGAATCTAGCCACACCTGAAGTATCAATCCACAGGAGCTTAGTATTGGCCGGGGCAGAAGCACCGTAATGATATCCTCCAGGATCATCCGATCCAACTGGATACCAACCTGGGCCTCCAAAAGACCCATCGTATGGAACGTAAACATACATCATTTTATTATCCGGGTCATAGCATAATTGACCTGGATACGGGGAATATTGAAAGCTATTACTCGAGCCAAAATAAAGCCCTTTAGCAATATTCCAATGTTTTCCAGCATAAACATATAAAACATTATATTCATCCGGATTAACCCACAGATCACCAACTTTAGGATTAGTCGGTTCGGTTGCTCCATAGCTAATTCCACCAGACTCCGCCGATTTCTTTATTGACTCTAACAGGTATTTGCCATTTGGTGCGTCAGTATGGAATGACTGAATATTGCCTGGAGAGATTATATGAGTAGCTCCGTCGAATGATTTTAAATCGAAATTAGGGAACTCTGTATCCTTAGTAATCTTCGTAGTTGAGGTTTGATATTGCTCGATATCAGTAGCCGTTTCTCCTTCTTCTAATTGAACTTTGATTTGGCAATCAGTTACGGTCGTTCCTTTTAAAATACTCACACCCATACTATCGAGTGCATTTTCGTTTCTTGTAAACGTGAAAGTTTTTGATTCTGTATTGTTATTTGGCATGATCGCAGCAATGTTTGTAACACCATCATTGTTAACATTGATTAGAGATATTCGGGCTTTTCCATTTTTCACACTAGCAGTCATGGTATATTTATTACCAACTATTAGGCAAGGAACAAGAATTGTTCTGAATAATGCGAAAGTCGCATCAACCGAAGCATCTGCTGTTCCGGATGCATGAATTATTCCTTTTGAATCTACTGTGAAAGTTACGCCATGCGTAGTATATGAGGAGCCATGAAAATATGGATACGGAATCAAATTCTTTCCAATCGTCTTAATATCGTATCCGGAATATGGAACAAATGGATCATCGGCATCGGTTACTATTCTGATATTGGATACCGTCCCACGAACATCTCCGGAAGTTTTATGATATTGAACAACATAATCACAATAGTATTTCGACCAGTCATAGTCGTTTTTTGATAAAGTCTCGACGTTAGTTACCCAAGAACCATTATTTTTTTTAAAAATTTGAAAAAAAGCATGTAAGACACCTGGAATTGTCGTATCGTACTTTGAATATAGCGTATTTATAGCATCATTAAATAACTTTTCAGGATTATTATATAATTTAAAACCAGGTTGTGATGCATGATCGGATAAGGTGCCGTCAAAAGAAACAGTTCCTTCTGTGTACGTCATCGTTACGCCATACGAAACCGACCCGCTAGCTTTGACGTATGGATAAGGCAACAAATTCCTAGTAGCCTTACCAAGCATTAAAGGCGCTTCCACAGTACCGTCGAGATCCATTTTCGTTGACTCGATAAGTGATACTTTCTCCCTGTCTCTTATACACATCTGACGCT
>ENA-OYYJ01000234-OYYJ01000234.1-human-gut-metagenome-genome-assembly--contig:-NODE-234-length-22946-cov-4.912629_pt1 | contig 22946 bp, 16 predicted proteins | sample MGYA00243248_ERZ653447 | MGnify/ENA primary metagenome ERZ653447 (study PRJEB26926, sample SAMN06165030) | human gut metagenome | biome: ENVO:00009003; feature: ENVO:2100002; material: ENVO:00002003...
CGCTAAATGGAGTGAGCGGACGCCAGAACGAAAAAGGCGCAAGCAGATGGCGCAGTTGAATCTGGAAATAGTATTAGGTGTTTTCTGCACTATTTTTCGCCAAATCTTCCGTTTTTGATGCTTCTTCCGTGCGTGCGACGTTCTCTGTCACGGAAACGTGGATGTGCCCTTCCGCGATTGCCTTCGCCATGTCGAAATGGATGTTGTCTTTCTTCTCTTCGGCGTTTTCGGGGCGGTCCATATAAATCACGCGGACGTCTTCTTTCTCCGCGGCAGTCTTGCTCCACGAGCGAACTGTCCACGCCGCCAGCAGAATCAGGAACGGAATCATGTTGTAATGATAGCGCACCTGCGTTTCCAGCAGCATATGGCTCAGCGCCGTGCCAAGGAAGAAGAGCATACAAATGAGAATCATGGCGTTCGGGGCAAGCCGCCGCCGCCACGCCTCCATTGCGCCCAGCGCTGCAAACAAGAGCACCGCCATGTACATCACGCGCCCAATGGGACGGATGCTCTCCAGCAGGCTGCGCAGTTCAGGCGTCAGCGTCCCCTGCTGCTCCGTCCAGAGCAGATTCCAGTCAATGCCGAAATCATCCGTTCGCCACAGGTCGCGGAACTTGTAGACCATCAGGTTCAGCACGTTTTCCGGCTCCGACTGGATGCGCTGCGCCGCCACTTCCATACACGCCTGATGCGCCCCCGTCGCGGACTTCGTAGCGTCATACGCCTGCGCGAAGAATTCGCTGTCCGTCTCGTTCCACAAGCCATTCGACTGCGTGTTCAAGCCGACCATGAGGTTGTAGCCGGACGCGTACAGCCCCGACGCGGGCTGCTCGCCGATGATGTCAGAAATCGCGCGGTTGATGACGCTGCCCGTGACGAGATAGCACGCCAGCACCAGCACAATGCAGACGATTGGCTGACTCGTGGCGTAGCGCGCGCCCTCCACACGGATTTCGTTCATCGGGTCGCCCGTGACGCACAGCTGCACCACGCAGTACGCCGCCAGCAGGATGACCGCCATCGGGCGAATTGCGCCCGCAAGCGCCAGCACGATGCCCAGCAGCGCCATCACGCCCAGCATCCGAGAAGGAGCGACGTCGTAGAGGCTGCCCTTGCGGCGGTCAAGAACACTCGTCATCATGTCCGCAGCAAGCAGAATCAGCATCGTGAAGGACGGTTCGGTGGCAACCATGTTGCTGAACAGGATGTGCGACGGCCACAGGCTCATCAGCGCCACCGCCACCAGCGCGCCCGTGCGCCCCGCGATTCGCCGAGCGATATGCCCCGCCAAGAGGATGGAAATCACACTGCACACAAGGTTTGCGTACAGCGCGTTGCGCACCGACGCGCCGAAAATAGCAAACGTCGGCCACAGAATGAGCATCGGGAAGCCGATGGTGTGCGGGTAGAGCGCGATATAGCGGCGGTCGACCGCTCCTTCGGCGGACATCAGCGTATCATTCAGCAGGTGATTCGCCATGCGGTAGTACGTCTCAAAGTCCGAATCCGGCTCAACGGGGATGTTCCAAATCACCCACAGGCGCAGATACACGCCAACGCCCACCAGCACCGCGCCGAGCGCAATCATCATGATGTTTATGGGAAGCGGCTGCATCTTCTGCCCGCACTTGCGCGAAATCCGCCCCAGCAGCAGCGCAAGGAGCGACAGCCCCACCATACTCAGCACCCAGATTCCCTGTCCGAGATATTCCCGCTCCGTCGCGCGCGTCACATATTCGAGGCTGGCACTCAGCGCCAAGCCCATGCACATGATAAACAGCGTCAGCGCGAGATAATCAAGCAGATTCTTCTTGCGGCTCATGGTCTGCTTCCTCCCTGATTGCATTTTCCGCCGTGCGCCGCGCCGGAATCAGCCGCCGCACAAGCACCACGCCTGCCGCCACAACAAGCAGGTCGTGGCAGAGCATAAAGGTATACATTTGTTTGTTGTTGTCCGCAAAGCCGTTGCCGATGACCGACAGCGGATATTGCATTACGCCGACGAACATCACGCACAGGAACAGCATCGCCAGCAGCTTTGTCTGCTTCTGCGTCTTTTTGCGGCAAATCAGCGTCAGGCAGACCACGCCCGCCGTGCCGTAGAGCAGCACATACACCCAGAACGCGCGCGCCGCGAAGATGCTGCGCAGATTACACCAGAGGTTCATGCGGTGCAGCGGACGATTGTCGCTGTACAGCGCGTCCGTGTAGGTCATGAACGACGTGCTCAATGTGACGGATTCCTGTGCCGCGCGGTTCATCATTGTCAGCATGTCCTTCGGATGGCGCAGATAGTAGCGCACAAGCGTCATCGTCGTCACATGGTCGTAGAATTTCTCCTGCAGCTCGTCCGACTCAATGGGATAAACGTACTCGCTGTTCGGATAGTACGCGTGTTTACCGATGTCCGCCTTCATTTCCGCCGGAATGCCCAGTTCTTCCATGGCTGCGTCCGGGTCGTCAGCAATCATCAGCGCACCGTAAAACACGCTCTGCCAGATGGTCTGCTTTTCGGACACCCCCTGATTTTTGCGGTACACGCCAAGCGTGTCGTAGCTGACCAGCCCGCACAGCAGCGCGCCCATCAGCGAAAACGCAATCAGCGGCTTTTTTGCCTGCGGATGATGATAGACGGTAAAGACAATCAGCAGAACAATCGCCGCCGGGAGCGCCAGCGCCATCTGTGCCTTGGCAGTGCAGAGAAATCGCACGCTGATGGCAAGCAGAATCATCCACAGCCAGCTTTTCCGGCTTCCGCGCGGCATCAGCGCCAGATGCACCGTACAGGCAATCGTCAGCATCAAGCCGACGGGAATCATCGTTTCGCCGAAGAGCGAGTTGTACCATGCGAGGTAATTTTCGCCCAGCAGCATACACGCAACAATCAGCCCCGCCGGGAGCGTCAGCTTGCCCAGCAGCGGATACAGGTCGTGCACGAGCAGCAGCAGCGCCGCCATCACCAGCGCCAGCAGGATGAACGCCTGCACCTGCGTGGAGTAATGGCCGCCCGTCAGCAAGGTGATGAAGCGCACGAGCATCGACGGGAAAATCAGCGAATAGGTGGGGTCTATGGAGGTCAAGCGCGCCGGATGGAACGGTTCTCGATAAGAATAATCTTCAATCACGCCCCAGCTTAATTGTGTCGATGTGTCATCAAGCTGCGGCTGCGCCCAGTACAGGTCGATTTGCTCCATCATGCGCCCGAAGTCGCCGTTGTTCACGCCGCCGATGTGCTCTGCCGGAAGCAGCTGCCAGCAGCAGAGCACTACGCAAACCACCGCAACGATGGCAACCGTCCCCTTTTGCGTCACGCGGATTTTACGGAGATACGCCAGCAGTCCGCCGGACGCGCCCGTCAGGCAGGGCGGCAGCACCAATTTCGCTTCCTTCACGCTCAGCCACGCCATCAGGCGGCGAAGGAGCACCGCGCCGGACACAAGGCTCATCAGCACCGCCAAATTGCCCATCAGGAACACCAGCGGTTTCACGGTCAGCAGGTCAATGCCGCCCGTCAGCACAAGGGTCAGCGGCAGATAGCCAATCGTGCCAAGCAGTACCATCAGCAGAAACGCACAGAGCATCACGGATGCGCTCTGCCGCCGCACAATGGGCAGCAGCAGCATGAGGAGCGCCGCGCAAATCAAGCACCAGCGGGAAATGGCGTGATGGTCACTCCCGAAAATGGTTTCCAGCACGGTATGCAGCGGTGAGCGTGACGAAACAGCATCCCCCGCCTCGTCCGCCAAATACCAGCTGTCCGCGTTCCGCAAAGCGCCTTCGTTTTTGTCCATCATGGTGCGAACGACTGCCGGATGCTGAATCGCAAATTTCACCCGTTTCACCAGCGAAATATTTTCGTTCAGCAGGGCGGCATTTTCCGCGTCCCGCGGGTCGTTCACAAAATTTTCGGAAGGTTCATAGTAGCTTTTGCCGATGTCCGCGAGGTAGCTTTCAGGCAAGCCGAGGGCTTCCAGCGTCTCCTCCGGCTTCTCCGATGCGGGCAGATAGCCCTGAAACACCGCAAGGTAGTTCGCGGCGGCGGAATGCACCGTGTCGTCCGCCTGCCAGCCTGTGACCAGGCCGCTCGCGCACATCAGGCTTGCAATCAGCACACACGCCGCATGAAACGGACGTTCTGCCCGTCCGGGGCAGCTATGCACGGCGCACAGCACAACCGCCAGCACCGCTGCGGGCAGCAGCACCATCATCTGCGCCATGGTACGCAGCATCAGCTGCGCCGCAAAAAGCACCAGCAGCGCCCATTGAACGCCGCATCCCTTTTCCCGGCACAGGCAATAAACCGTCGCGCTGAGGAAAAGAAGCAAATATGCCATGGAAGCGCCGACCGCATACAGGCTGTTCAAATAGCCGATGACAGCGGGATTCGCCAGCGCAAGCGGCAGTCCGAGCGTCGCAAGAATCGCCGCCGTGCGCGACCGCCGCGCCAGCCCGTTCGCCAGCAGGTACGCGCCCCAGCCCATCAGCAACGCATACACGACCGCCAAATAGCGCGTGCTGAAACCCAGACCGAACGGGTGTGTCGCCAGCCGGACGAGCGCAACCGCCGCGCCGACGGAGGTTCGGGAAGCGAATAACAGCGTGGAATACGCCGTGTCCTCATAGGCGAAGTCCTCCACGCGCTGCCCGGTCGGGATGCCCTCTTCCGCATAGCGCAGCGCAAGCCCTTCCGCCGCCGAAGCATAGCTGCCATCCGCCACCACCCCGATGGACGGCGACGCAAACAGCGTCCACAGAATCGCCGCTACGGTCAGCAGCGCCGCCGTCAATCCGGTCAGCCTCGCCCGTCGTGTCTGTTCCATGCGCAAGATTCCTCTCTTTCGATATGCGTTAGAATCGGCTGTTGTCCTTCACAGGGGCGGAAAGCGTCGCCGCGTCTGTGTCAGACAGCGCGCCGTCCGTAATGTTCAGCGTCCGGATGCCCGCGTTCGAGAAGCGGAACAGGTTTCCGTCCGCATCGCGCTGTGCGCCAAGGAGGAGCGTCGCGTCGTAGTTATCGCAGGCGCTTTCGACACGCTGGACAAGCTGACCATCCTGCCAAATCGTGTACTGACTGCCGGATTTGACGACCACGAGGTGCATCAGCGACGTGCCCTGCGGCAAATCCACCGTGACGCCGACGCTATTGCCGACATAGGCTGTGAGCGTATCGGCATTGTCTTGCCGGAGCATGAAGCCGCGGTAATGCCCGGTTTCCTCGCTGAAGCAGGACATGTAGACGCCGTTATTCACGCCCTTGCGCACGTCGATGACGGTGTCGAGCGTCCAATCCTTCGTGGCGACATCGTAGAGCTTCACGCCCGTGTCGAGCGCACGGTCACTGCCGTTGCCGACGAATGCGCCGGGCATGGTGTACGCGGCGGATTCCGCAACCAGTTCCGGCGGCAGCGGCGCGTCGGCGAAGTCAAATGCCGCAATGTCCGCTTCTGCCATCACGCCCGCGTAGACAGACAGGTGGTTCACCCGCGTCTGGCTAATGCGGAAGATATTGCCGTCCGCGTCGCGCTGGGCGCCGATGAGCAGCGTGCCGTCATAGCTATCCGCAGGCGATTCGGCTTCGGCGACAAGCAGACCGTCCGCATAGATGCGGTAGCTTGCGCCGTCCTTGACGATAGCAAGGTGCATTTCACGGTCAAATTCGCCCGGCACGGTTACGCCGACGTTCTGACCGAAAACGATGTTGATCTGCGCGTTGTCCAGCTGGCGGATCAGCAGACCGCGATAGTTCTTGGCATTCTCGTCGAAGCAGGACAGGAACACGCCATTGCCGGGATTTTCACTCGGCGTGACGCTGGTCAGCAGGGTGAAGCGCGTCGCAGTGGAGGCAAACAGCTGTGTCTGCGTATCGAGATACGACGCCTGACGATACGTTTCGTCGCCGCCGACGAACTGCTCCGGAAGCGTGTAGACTTCCGCCGCGTCCTTCACGCCGATGCCGAGCGGCTTGGGCGCTTCGGGCAGGTCTTCCGGCTGCCACGCAAGGATTTCGCTTTCCGTCAGCACGCTGTCATAGACTTCGAGGTTCAGCACGCGCGTGGGCGAGAAGCGGAACTTCTCCCCGCCGGGGGCAAGTTCTTCGCAGCCGAGGAGAAGCGTGCCGGAATAGGCGTCGCAGGGAAGCTGCTCATTCTCATAGAGTTTTTCACCATTTAGATAAATAGAATATCGTTCATTGTCCTTGGTGATAGCAAGCGTAGCGGAATCACCATGCAAAAGTGGCAGCATGAATGTACGATTGTTCCCCAATATCACTTGGAGCGCATTGCCTTCACCGCGAATCAGCAACCCACGATAATTCTCGCCATTTTGCTCATCAAAGCAAGCCATAACGACCTGCCCTTCATCCGTGTCTGGCAAGGGCAGACCAATTTGGGTCAATATTGTCCATGAACTATAACGATTTTCATAGAGTTTAATCTTTGTATCATAGTATTCAGAAACACCATCACCAGAGAACTGATTGCTTAAGGTAAACTCTGCTTTGTTTTTATCAGCAGTTGTCTGCGAAGCATTCCATATAAATCCTTCAATTTTTCTACAATCACGCAAAGAATAATTCTGTGATAAATACTGTCCCACAATGCGGGAAAACTTAACAATACCTTGATTATTGAAGTGACCGCCATCGTAAAAGTCAGTGTTTGCGTCCATCCCAAGGCTATCCCATTCCTTCACATAGTTGAGGAACGGTACGCCTTCTTCTTTGGCAATTTCTGCAACAGTGTTCAGCCGCATAGCAGCTTCTTCTGTCGCTTCAAACGGCGCAGCCATCAATATTAGCGTAATGTTCTTTTGCTTGCACAAATCAATAATTTTTCGCAAATACTGTTCGTTTTTTTCAGTAATCGGAAGTTTATCTGTAATGGAAGCATAATCCAGCATTTTTAGGATAGCCACGCCACCCTCCGGGCGTCTCGGCGCAGGAAGCGACAAATCATTTTCCTGCACAAAATCCGCAATAGTTAAATCATCATACCGTTCATGATAGTACGGCAATCCCCACAAGGCTTCTACGGCATCCGTCCACTTTTCATAAGATGCGAAAGCAGCTTGCACTTTGTTGATACCCAAATTCAGCAATTCAACATTTTTTATTGCCGTTTCTTTCGGCGAATAGTCCATTGTTGTCGTGCTTAAGTACACTTCAGCAATCACAATCTGCGGGCTTTGTGCTGACAGCGCTTCTTTCAAGCAATAGTAAGTATTCCAGATCGGTTGCATGCCAACCCACAAATTGTAACTTGAAATACCATATTCATCGAAAATCTGCTGATTATCAACATTTGTCCCGATATGCGACGACCCGACAAGCAGCACATCCACCGTGTCCGGCGGCAGCTGACGCAGCTTGACCATCGACACCATGTCGTCCGTCTTGATTTTCAGCACCTGATCCATCAGTCCATAGCACAGCGCCAGCACCAGAAGGAAGGCGAGAACCTTGACGGCTTTTTGAATCAGCTTTTTCATTCTTTCCGCGCTCCCTTCGTCAGAATTGGAAGTAGATGAACGACGATGCCGCGAAGCCGGGGCCGTAGATGCCTGTCAGCAGGACGACGAAAATCGCCGCGAGGTAAATCAGCCAGCGGAACCAAAGCTGCTGCCGCTTGACTGCTTCCAGCACGGACACGCCCTTTTCCTGCATCAGGCTGACCGCCAGCAGAATCAGCAGCGCACCCAGCAGCACAAGCCACTCCGTCTGGTCAAGCCCCAGTTTCAGCAGGCTGCCGTCGAAGAAGATATTGGTGTTCCAGCCGCGGAAGAGGCTCGACAGGAGGTGCATGGCGTCACCGAGGCTGTTCGCGCGGAAGAAAATCCATGACAGGTCAATCAGCACAAACGTCGTCAGGACCTGCCCGATGCGCCAGCTCAGCGTCTTCGTGCGCGCGCCGGTTTTCTGCTGGATACGGCGGCGGAAGGGCTTCGTGATGCCGCCCGCCACCTGATACAGCCCATTGATACCCCCCCCAGATGACGTAATTCCACGCCGCGCCGTGCCACAAGCCCGACACGAGCATGACTATCATCTGGTTGATGTACTTGCGCACCGTCCCCTTGCGGTTGCCGCCCAGCGGAATGTATAAGTAATCGCGGAACCATGTGCTGAGCGAGATATGCCAGCGCCGCCAGAAGTCCGATACGGACACAGCGAGATACGGGCGCTCAAAGTTCTTCATCAGCTTAAAGCCCATGACCTGCGCCGCACCGATGGCGATATTGGAATAGCCCGCGAAGTCACCGTAAACCTGAAACGCGAAGAGAACCGCCGCAATCAGCACGGTCGGGCCTTCGTAGTAATTGCAGTAATTGAACACCTGATTGACCAGAATCGCCGCGCGGTCAGCAATGACAATTTTGAGGAAGAAGCCCCACACCATCCGAAGCAGACCGTCGCGGACGTTATCGTATTCCAGCTTATGCGGCGTGTCGAACTGCGTCAGGAGGTTAGTCGAACGTTCAATCGGCCCGGCGACCAGCTGCGGGAAGAAGCTGACGAACGCCGCGTACTTGATGAAATTCGTCTCCATGCGCACGTCGCCGCGGTAAACATCAACGACATACGACAGCGCCTGAAAGATGTAGAATGAGATGCCGACGGGCAGCAGCACGTCAAAACCGGGTGTGACAGGCGCAAGACCCATCCACCCGCGAATAACGTTGATGTTATCAACGGTAAAGTCGAAATACTTGTAGAAGAAGAGAATCGCGAGGTTGACAGCGAAGGACACGCCGACCCAGACCTTGGAAAGCTGGTGAATCGGGCGTCCTGCCTCTGCCGCTGCTTTCTCCTTGGTACGCCGTTTCCCGATCAGCAAGCCGAAAAGGAACGTGACTGCCGTGGAGAAAAGCAGCAGCAGCGCATACGCCGGATTCCAGTTCATGTAGAACAGGTAAGACGTCAGAAGAATCCAAAAGACGCGCAGTTTGCCCGGAATCGCGTAGTACAAGAGCACGACTGCCGGGAAAAACAGCAGAAATTCGATGGAGTTGAACAGCATGAGCCTTTGTCTCCTTCCTCCGCCTCGCCGAAAATCAGGTTACTTATCGTCGTACTTTCTGCGGTGGTGAATACGCACGAGCAGCAGCACCGCAGCAAGCAGCAGCACCAGCATGCACCCCATGCCGACCAGCAGCAGCGTCATCGGCTCACGATTCTGCACGATAACATCCGCGAACGACGGCTTTTCCGCGTTCTGCGTCAGCGCTGTGGACACGGTGAACTGATAGCTGGATGCGCCGCCGTAGCCATCCACCACCAGCGCTTCCTTGCCCAGCGACCAGCGGTTCTTTTCCGTGCTCAAGCGCGCCATCAGGTTCTGCAAGCCTGCTTCGGTCGCGGCGGAAGCAGTCAGCAGCGCCATCGTCTCGTTGTAGGGGGATTTCATCAGCTGGAGCACGCTGGCTTCGTGGGCATAATCCGTCGTCATCACCAGCTTCGTGCTTTCGGCAAGGCTGGTCATATCGTCCGTGTACTGGAAATGCAGGTAAGGATTGATCTGCTTGAGGACGCTGTTTCGGTCGGACAGACCGACGACAATCAGGTTGCTGTTGCCGTGGGCGGCTGCTTGGAAATTCTCCGCGCGGATGACTTTCAGCAAGCCATAGGGCGTGCTGCCCGCGCCGAGCATCGCCATGATGCGCCCCGCGAGCGTCAATTCCGTCTGCGTCGCATCGTCGCTGAGTATCATCACAACGTTGTTCATGCGGCTTGCGCGCTGGAACGGCGCCGGCAGATTTGCCAGATTCAGCGTTGTGTTTTCGCCCGCCGGCAGGTACAGTGACGAGTTTGCCGCGATATACGCCCACGGCGTGTTCATCGACCGCACGGTACAGTCCAAATCCTTGATTTCGAGGTCAAACACAACGGTAATGCTGCTGCCTGCCTCCCCGATGGCGTCCGCCGGGACGGAGAAGGTCAGCGTTTCGCCCGTTGCGCCTTCTTTGGTCAGCTTGTGGGAATACAGCGGGATGTTCGTGCCCCAGTAGAACGTGACGAGGCTGCGGTCGAAGTCCAGATTCTCACTGTACCGGATGTCGAAGGAGAAGCGGCTTTCGCTGGACAGCACATAGTCCTTCGCGACGGGCAGATAAATCGTCATCTTCTGCGTGAAGGGGCCGGAGAAGCTGATGCCGTTGCCGGAAATGTCCTTAATGGTGTACTGCCCCGCAAGCGTCAGCCCGGACGTTTCCGACGCGAGGGCATACTGCTGCGCTTCGCCGACGGAAACGTAGGTCTGCGATGTGTGGAGCTGCGCCACGCGGGATGTGTCGCTGAGCAGCGCGGCGGCTTCGCTGAGCGCGGCTTCTTCCTCCGCGACAATCAGCAGATACGATGTGTCGCCATCCGTCGCGCGCTGCACCAGTGCGCCCGTTGCAGGAACGCTTTGCGTCAGCAGAGACAGCAGATACTCCGGCGTGTTCTTCTTCAGTCCCACATACAGCACGTTTTCGCTTTTTGCGTCCGACAGGCGGCACAGCGTCATGGCGTTTTCGGCAGACAGACTGTTGCCCATGCCCGCCATCAGCATCATGGCGGCGGTCAGCTCGGCTTCGTCCGCCGCGTCGCTGACGGCAACCACACTCTCCGCGCCGTCGGGATTCATCAGCGAAATGAAGGGGTACGGATACATGTACAGCTCATCCGCATCGTCGGAAATCTCGTAGTAGATACGCAGGCAGGTCGTGTCCGCGATTTTGACCCAGTTCGCGCCATTGTAGTCGTCGCGGCAGCCTTCGTCGTCCGTCAGACGGACATACGAGAGAATTTCGAGCAGATTATAGCCCGTCGTAAGCAGCTCCACCGGGACGCTCACATACAGCACGGTCTGCGCGCCGTCGGAACGCGCGACAATCTTCGACGAGCCGAACGGCGTGCCGTTCATATAGTACGTCAGGGAGGAAATGTCCGTCAGAATCAGGTCGGATGCGGTGTAGCTCAGGCGCAGCACGGCGCTGACGGGCTTGGCGTACTTCGGCAGATTCGCGTACAGGCTCAGCGTCGTCGTAATGCCGCTGAGTGTCTGCACGCCGCCGAAGGTGAAATCAGCATAATACTCCCCTGCCGCCGCGCCTGCCTCAAAGGACGTTGCGTCACTGGCAGATTGCTGCTTTTCAATTTCACTCTGGACAAAATTGTCCACCACACCGCTGGGAATTTCGGTTTCCTCCGCCGCAGCGCAGGCGAAAACCAGCAGCGCTGCGAGCATCAAAGCCAGCAGACGACTTGTGAAATAGCGTGTGTTCATCGTTCTCAGTCCATCCCTTCTGATTAGTCTGCGGAACGTTCGGTCTTATACCAAGTGTAATCCGTTTTGCTGACGATTTTCTTCACCGTCATCCACATGGCGCGGAGGACGACAACCACCCACAGTTTCGAGTAGGTAAACAGCATCAGCAGAACCAGCGCCGCCGATTGCAGATTGAACTCATTCTTCTCCTGCGCCAGCGTCAGCATGACGTTGCACTCAAACAGCGCGCACGCCATCACCCACACCATCGTGGACAAGCCGCCCAGCGACACATGGCTGTACCCCAGCACACCCAGAACGAACATGGTGTCCGAGCAGACGAGCGTGAACGCCATCAGGATATACACCAGCGCGTAGTACAGCACATCCATGCGCATTTTGCCGCCGGACGGATCAAAGATATACTTGAAATTGTTGATCAGCACATACAGGTTGCCCATCGCCCAGCGGGTACGCTGCTTGAACCAAATCCCCAGGCGAAACGGCTCCTGCTCCCACGTCACCGCCTGCGGCACAAGTTTGATTTTGTAGCCCATGCGGTAGATGCGGAAGCTGATTTCCGTGTCCTCCGACAGCGCGTCCGGATCCCAGCCGCCGATTTCCTCAATGATGTGGCGGTGCATGACGAAGTTCGTGCCCGGAATGGTGCACAGCCCGAAATAGAACCATCGCCCCGCCTGATTCATGCACTGGTGCGCCAGCGTCTCGATGTTGACAAAGCGCGTGAGCAGCGAAGCGTTTCGATTTCGTGTGCGGAATTTGCCGATGACCGCGCCCAGTGACGAATCGCTCATCAGATTCTCCACCAGAATGCGCAGCGCCTGCGGTTCGGGCGTGTTGTCCGCATCGTAAATCGCAAACACGCTGCCTTTTGCTACCGAATAGCCGATGTTCAGCGCGTTAGACTTCCCTTTCCCGCCGACAACGTTATCCGTATTGACGACAATCAGGTTGCGGCCGGGATTCGCCGCCTGAATCTGCTTGAGCACATTTGCGGTGTCATCGGTAGAGTTGTCGTTGATGACGATGATTTCGTAGCGGTCGTGCGGGTAGTCGAAGTTGAGCAGGGCGCGGACGGTACGCCGAATGACGACGCTCTCGTTGTGCGCCGGCACCATTATCGACACGAACGGGTACTCGTCAATCGGCACATGCCCGTCCGTTTTGCTGCACTGATGGTAATACAGGAATCCGCCGACGGACAGAAAGACGTTAATCGCCATCAGCGCCAAGATGCAGACCATCGAAATCAGCATCAAATAATCAGCCGCCGTCATGCAGATTCACCCCCTCCTGCTCGTCTTTCGCGTGCGTATGGTTGCCCAGCAGCTGCCGCCGCGTCGTCCGCCGGGAAATAATCATCCCGGCAATGAAAATCGTGCACGCTACAACCACAAACGCCAGAATCAGCTTGTTGCTCGCCTGAATCTGCTCTGTCATATACTGCACAAAGCCGCGGTCGTAGACATAATCCGCGTCGTAATTGAAGCGCTGATAGGCAAGCGACGCTGCCTGTCCGTTGACATACAGCCCATCCGCCGGATAAAAATGCACATACAGGTCGCCCGCATAGACGATGCCTTCCACATCTGAAAGCTTCTTGAGCGCTGTGCGGGAGTTCTTCAGCCGATTGACCTGCGTCCGGAGCGTCTCGATATCCTCTGACGGGTCAAGGTAAATCGCCTGTGCATAGGCATTGGTGAAGGCGGTCGCGTCAGCGTAGGCAGGCGCGACGATTTGGTGGCCATCGCGCAACGCCGTGTTCTCCGCCTGCTTCTCGCCGAAAAGCGCTTCATCCGAGCGGAAGAGGAACACCGTTCGCCAGCCGCGCAGGACATCCTGCCCCTTTTCGCTCATCAGCCACACATCCGGCGCTTCAATCGCCAGCGGGTAGACGCCATAGCGCGAATAGGCGGAATACGCATTGGCGATATTCTCCTGCAATTCCTCCACCGTCACGTTCACCAGCGTCACCTGCGGAACGTGCATCACAATGCCCGCGCCGCGGCTCTGCGCATACCGCAGCACCTCGCAGAAACGCTTCATCGCCGGATAATCGGCATTGGCGTAAATCGGCATGACACACAGGACGTACGGCACATTTTCCGTCTCGAGCATCTCCACCAGCGACAGCAGCCGCTCCGGGTCGGCAAACGGATAAATGCGGTCAAGCACGAGATACTGCCCGTACGCGGTCGGGGAATTCTTGTAGGGCCACAGCCACGTTTGCAGCAGCGTTGAGAGGAACGCGCACTGCGCTTCCTGCGACGGGTCAAAATACGCCAAATGGGTGATGTTTCCCGCCGTTTGGCAAAGCGGGAATGCCTGCGCACCGACGAAAATCTGTCCGCCGAGCGATTCGCCGCTTTTCTTCATCAGCAGAAGCGAATTGCCGGAAAGCAGCATATCGTTCGCGGCGTTTGCCTGCGTCTGCAAGCGCAATGTCAGTGAACCTTCATGTACCTGCGTTTTCGTCAGCTCCGCCAAGCCGCCCGCGCCGATGACAAACACAGGCAGTTTGCTCTCCTGAATCGCCAGCGCCACCGACGCATTCAGCGCCCGATTCGGGTCGGTGCAGATGATGACGGCGGTGTACCCGTCGGTGTCCGGCACATCCTCGCCGCTGACAAACGTACATGTCCAGCTGGAATAGAGCGCGAATCGCCGCAGGACATCCGTCGCCGCTGCGCTCGTCTCACTTGTCTGCTCGTCGTTCAAAATCAGCAGACGGGTCACATCCGCGCGTGCCTGTGCGGGTATCAGCAGAAGCAGCAGCCCCGCCGCCAGCGCCAGTACCCACGCTTTCGCCTTACACATCATACGCCAGCTCGCTCTCAACGGCTTTCTTGAACGCCATCATGTCCTTGCCGAAATGCTCGTCGTACTCCTTGCAGGCAAAGCGCAGATCCATGTGCGTCCCGCGCTCCAGAATGCCGTCAAAAGCATCCTCCTTCGTCACCGCTGCAATAATACGGCTGCGGACATAGGCGCTGTTTGCCTCATTGGATGTCAGCAAAATCGCCATCGTGCCATGCTCGTCAATGCAATAGACCTTATCCTCTACGCGCACGCTGTCCATCACCAGCTCCGCCAGCCGCTTGCGCAGTTGGATATAGCGGCTGTGGGACAGCATCCCGCGCAGTTCACTTTCGTAGCGCATCTGGATAATCATCAGCGAAATCGGCAGATGGTTGCGGACGCAGTAGCCCGTCATCATCTGCGCATCGCGATACATGGCGCGCAGGTTGTACAGCTCCGTCACATCGTCCACCAGCACCTGCTCATCCACCTGACGGCGCAGCAGCTTGTTCTCAGCATTGACGTGGCGCATACTGCGGGAGAAGAGCGCCGCCGCGCCCGATCCCAGCAGCGGCAGTACAGTCACAAAATAATCTGTCAAGTACACTGTTTCGCCCACGGCATAAAAAGAATACAGCTTATATGCCACCCAGCCGCAGGTAATCGTCGCCGCAAGCGCCGTGCCGGTGTTGACGCGATCCATAAAGCCGCACAGCACGGCAATATCCATCAGGAACAGCAGCAGCAAATACGTCGTCTGCGTATCCGCAGGTGCCCAAATCATCAGCAGCGCCTGCATAAACGCCCAGATCAGCAGCAAAATGATAGCCGCGTCCCGCGCTACCAGTGCCGATTGCGTTTCGTTTTTCATGGCAGCCTCCTTCATTGCCCGTCCGTTTCAATAATTTTCAGTCGGTGGAGTCCCTCAGTGCACGCCATAATCGCCAACAGGTCAATCAGACAGCCCATCAAGAAGCTCTGGCGCAGCAGCAGACTATCGCCGCTGAGGATGACGACCGTCATCAGCTCGACAGTGACCGCCGCGAAAAGCAGCACGCTGAGCATGGTATAGACACTCGCGGCTTCCCTGCCGGATTCCAGCTTTTCGTCCGCTTTCCGGCGGAAGAAGAGGAAGGCGACGACCAGCAGGAGCAGCGACGCCGCTGTTTGCAGGGCGGAACGCTCCTTGAACGTTGACCAGATAGAAAGGAACAGCGCCTTTGCCCGCGCAGGCATTCCGCTGGACTGCTCGTAGTTGCCGGAATAATCCGTTCGCGTGAAGAACGCGTTGCGCACGCCGACCTCAAACAGCCCCAGCAATTGAATCGGATGGCGCAGGTAATACAGCGTCACGTCCGACGTCGTGTAATGATCAAGGAAGCCCGCATCCAGCGCGCCGCTTTCCGGCAGCACAACGGGGTAGCTCTGCGTGGAATACGTGTCCGTCAGCACGGAATACCGCGCCTCAATGCCGAACTGCGCCAGTGCTTTTTCCGGGTCAGTCGCCTCAAAGAGAACGCCGCGCGTCATTTGGTCGTACTTCTCGTTAATCGTCTGATTGTTGAGCATATCGCCCGTCTGCATGACGCTGACAGCGCACAGCAGCACTGCAAGGAGCGAATACAGCCCTTTATGAAGCGCATCCGCTTTGTGACGCATGAGCATCCAGTACGCAACAGAAAAGACGATGCCCATCAACGCGCAGTACTGGTTGACCGCCATCATCAGGATGACTGTGACGGCAAGCCCAATCTGCGGCAGAAAGCGGTTCAGGCTATCCGGAATCTGCAGGACGCAGTTCGCCAAGGCAACCATCAAAATCAGCTCAATGGGCTGCGTGTAAAAAGAGGCAAAGCGGGTTATCATGGCGGTATCGCCGAAAATTAGCACAGCAAAAACCGCGATAAACAGCCCCTCGGAGTAGACTTTGACGCGTCCCAGCAGCTTGGAGAGCATCGGGATGAGAAGCAGGATGTAAATCAGCAGATAGATTGCCGCGAGGAAGCGCATGTCAAACAGCCCGTCATGCGTCACCAGTTCGTCGATGACGACCGCCGTGCGCACCAGTATCCGCTGAATTAGCGGCGTTGTACCGGTCGGAAGCGCGGACGAGCCGACATTATAGACACGCTCATAATAGTTGAAGAAAGCGCTTGTATCAGACGGGTCAAGCCGGGACAGCCCGGTATCCGCCAACACAGCGGCAAAGCTGCCGTCGTTGGACAGTCCCAGATACGGCGGAACAAAAAGTGTAATCGACGCTGTAATCGCAATCACCAGCACCACCATCAGGGCAAGGTGCTTCGGGCGGTAGCGCTTGCGCATCGCGCGGTCAAACCGGCGGATGGCGTTCAAAATCAGGTGGTACAGCTTGACAAACAAGCCGCTGAGTTTCACAATCAGCCACGCAATCGCGCGCACACTGCACTCTCCTTTCCTGCGTTACGGCTTCATGGCCATGAGCGCAAAAAGAGCTTCCAATTCATCAAATGTATAGGATGTTTCGCCTTTGATGCTGCCATAAGCGCCCGCGAATGTCCCCGTCGCAACGCGGCGGTTCTCCAGTTTCGCCAGCGACAGCCGCGCAAGCTCCGTGTGCCCGCTGACGGCACCGACCTGTGCCATGACGGCATACGATCCAATCGCTTCATAGCGGAATCCATAGCCGACCTGCCCGTTTGACGCGTACTGCGCATAAATCGCGCCTGCGCCAAGCTGCGCATCCAGCCAATCCAGCGTCTGCTCCCCTGCCGCGCTGATTTGCGCCGCGTGCAGGATTGTCAGCGCCGCTTCGGTCATCTGCGCCGCCGCATTGCTGAATGTGTCCTTCGCCGGGGTATAGGAAGCACGGTAGAGCGGGAGTTCGCTGCTCATGAGCGCGCGCGAATCAGTCAATATGGCTTCGCTGCGGTTCGCGACGGCTGTCCATCGGACATCATAGGCGGATAAGGCGCGCATCGTCTGCACATCCAGATAGCACAGGGTGACACTATCGCCGCGCCCCGAACCATCGACGTTCGCAAAGCTGACCAGCGCATCATCCACTACGCAGGCAGTGTACAGCGCCGCCGCCCGTTCGCGGATTTCACGCTCGTAGCCGTCCCATACCGCATCCGCTTCCATCAGCGCGCGGAGAATGCGCAGATCATCCAGCGACGCATTAGCCGCCGCTTTTTCGCCTGCCTGAATCCGCCAGACAGTTAAGCCGCCGACGGTCATTTTGTCACGGACATAACGCCAGGCATCGGAGAAGAGCGCCGCATCCTCCGTTTGCGCCGCATAGAGCATGGTCTGCCCCATCGTCTCGGAAAGCACAGTATCGCCCGGATGAACCTCGCCGCCGGACAGCGTATAGGTGGATGGAATCGCCCCATCCGCCTGCATCAGCCGTTTCAGAAACGCGAGCGTCTGCTGTGCCGGATGCTGTGCCGCGTCCAGCAGCTGCGCTATTTCATCCGCATTCGGCATATCCGCCGTTGCGCGGAGCAGGTGCCCCTGCGAATCGAAAACCGCCAGAGACGGCACGCTCCGCAGTCCCAGCGTGTGAAAGAGCGCCGCGTCCGTATCCATGTACAGCGGAATGCCTGTAATGCCGCATTCCGTCAATTCTGCTTCCGCCTTCTCTCGTGTGTCGCCGCGAATCCCTTCTCGGCAGACAAGAACGACCTGCGCCCCCACCGCTTGTGCGGCCTGTACCGCCGCCCCAAAGTCGCCCGCCAAGTATACATGGCAGTCCGGACACCAGCTTGACCAAAACAGCAGGATCGTCGTTTTTCCGCGCAGGGCGGATAGGCGCACCGGATTTCCGTCCGCGTCGGTCAAATCTCCGTCGTAGGGCAGAAACCACTTTGCCGGGTCGGGTGCAAGGTCGGACGCCATCAGCAACTCATCCGAATCCGCGGTAGCCGTCGCTTCCGGCAGAATGTCCGGCGAATCCTCGCGGGTTTGCAGCAGTCCGGCGCCGACGATGGCCATGCCCGCCGTCAGCAGAATCATCAGGCTGATCAGTACAGCGAGGATGCGTTGGTATGACTGTTTTTTCATGAAGAACGCTCCTCCCCGTGTTTCGACGATGATTGTATGTGCGCCCAGCGCGGTTTATTCACACAGAATATCCGCAATCCGTTCGCAGGCGTGTCCGTCGCCGTAGGGATTGCTGGCGTGCGCCATCGCCGCGTAAGCCGCCGGGTCATCCAGCAGACGCGTAAACTCGCGGTAAATCGTCTCTTCCGACGTGCCGACGAGCTTGAGCGTGCCCGCCGCAACGCCTTCCGGGCGCTCGGTCGTGTCGCGCATGACCAAAACAGGCTTGCCCAGACCGGGCGCTTCCTCCTGAATACCGCCGGAATCGGTCAGAATCAACGTGCTGTGCGCCATGATATTGTGGAAATCCAGCACATCCAGCGGCTCAATGATGTGCAGACGTTCCAGCCCGGACAGTTCTTCCGCCGCTTCCTGCCGAACAACTGGATTCAGGTGAATCGGGTAGAGCGCCTTGACATCGGGGTGCTCCGTCAATACGCGGCGAATCGCGCGGAACATATGGTGCATGGCTTCGCCAAGGTTCTCCCGCCGATGCGCGGTGATGAGAATCAGGCGGCTGCCCTGCGCCCACGTCAGTTCCGGGTGGGTGTAATCCGCGCGAACGGTGGTTTTCAGCGCGTCGATGGAGGTGTTGCCCGTCACGAAGATAGACGATTCGTCTTTGCCCTCGCGCAGCAGGTTCTGCTTTGCCTTTTCCGTCGGCGCAAAATGATACCGGCAAATCAGTGAAACTGCTTGTCGGTTGAACTCTTCCGGGAAAGGGCTTTCGAGGTTGTAGGTACGAAGCCCAGCCTCCACATGTCCAACCGGAATATGCAGATAGAAGCACGCCAGTGCGGTGACAAATGCCGTGCTGGTATCACCATGCACGAGCGTCAAATCAGGCTTTTCCTGATTGAGGACTGCCTGAATGCGCGTCAGGATAGCGGTAGTAACATCGAAAAGCGTCTGGTTCGGCTGCATAATCGCCAAATCGTAATCCGGCACGACCGAAAACGCATCCAGCACCTGCTGAAGCATCTGCTTGTGCTGCCCCGTGACGCAGACAACTGTCTGCACCTGCGGGCGGCGCTTCAGCTCATTGACCAGCGGACACATCTTGATGCCCTCCGGTCGAGTTCCGAAAACAAGCATGATTTTCTTCATCTTGCGAAGATTCTCCTTTCGCGGATAAGCCGATTCTCATCCGTTGCTGCCTTGAAATGCCATTTGCAGTACAATTCCATTATAGTCTGTTTTTGTTCAAAAATCAACACTCCATTCGCACATAAAAATGGCTATTTCACGCTAATTCGCGCTTTTTTGCCATGTTTTCCTTGCGAATGTGAAGCGGCATGTCAAAAGCGGTGATAGGGACAGACACGTTTTTCATCCTACCATCACATTCCGCGCATACCAAATAGCGGATGCCTCCCGTAAGCAGCAGGAAAGCATCCGCAAAAGAAGCTATGGGCAAAAAGTCACTACAGCATCTTACGCCATGCGCGACGCAATAGCTTCGAGGAACGTGCGGCTGTTGACCGCCTGCGCGGGCGTCCCCTCCCACAGCAGCGCAAGATCTTTGGTCATTACGCCGCTTTCGATGGTATCGATAGTCGCTTTTTCCAGCTTGTCGGCGAACGCCATCAAGTCCGGCAGATGATCCAGTTCGCCGCGCTTGCGGAGCGCGCCAGACCACGCGAAAATCGTCGCGACGGGGTTGGTCGATGTCTCCTCGCCCTTCAGATACTTGTAGTAATGGCGCGTGACTGTGCCATGCGCGGCTTCGTACTCAAACTTGCCGTCCGGCGAAACGAGCACGGAAGTCATCATCGCCAGGGAGCCGAACGCCGTCGCCACCATGTCGGACATCACGTCGCCGTCGTAATTCTTGCACGCCCAGATAAAGCCGCCCTTGCTGCGCACGACGCGCGCCACGGCATCATCAATCAGCGTATAGAAATAGGTAATGCCCGCCTGCTCAAACTTTTCCTTATACTGCGCATCGAAAATTTCTTGGAAAATGTCCTTGAAGCGGTGATCGTAGGTCTTGCTGATGGTATCCTTCGTGGAGAACCACAAATCCTGCCTGACCGACAGCGCGTACTGGAAGCAGGCATGGGCAAAGGACGTAATCGACGCATCCAGATTATGCATGCCCTGCACGACGCCCGGCCCCTTGAAATCGAAAATCGTCTGGCGAATCTCCTGCCCATCCGCACCCGTGAACACCAGCTCCGCCTTGCCCGCGCCGGGGATGCGGATTTCCGAATTGCGGTAGACGTCGCCATAGGCATGACGGGCGATGGTAATCGGCTGCTGCCAAGTGCGCACTGTCGGGCGAACGCCGCTGACGAGAATCGGTGCGCGGAAGACCGTGCCGTCGAGCATGGCGCGAATGGTGCCGTTGGGCGACTTCCACATCTCGTGCAGGTTGTACTCCATCACGCGCTGGGCATTCGGAGTGATGGTCGCGCACTTGACCGCGACGCCGTACTTCTTCGTCGCGTTGGCGCTGTCAATCGTCACCTGATCACGCGTTTCGTCGCGGTGCGGCAGACCGAGATCGTAATACTCCGTCTTCAAGTCCACGAACGGCTCAATCAGCAGCTGCTTGATGTCTGCCCACAGGATGCGGGTCATTTCGTCGCCATCCATCTCCACCAGCGGCGTTTTCATCTGAATCTTTTCCATAATAATACGCTCTCCTTGCCTTTCCGCTGATGCTTCCTTGCACCGCAGATTTTTTTACGCTTCCATTGTACCCCACGCCTTCCCTTTTCGCAAGGGTGAAACAGCAAAAGAACAGGAGCGGCTGCGGCATGCAAAAAAACAAAATATTTCTTGCAAGATACCTTGACAGGCGAAGTATCTTGTGATATATTAATACTCGTCAAGGCGAGATACCAAGACAAGGGATGAACCATAGGAGGTGAAGCATATGGCATTGTCCGCAGATATTCTTCGCGGCTATACCGACACCATTATTCTGCACCAGCTTTCCCACGGCGACAGCTACGGCTACCAAATCAACAAGACCATTTCGACGCTCAGCGGCGGCGAGGTGGAGCTGAAAGAAGCGACGCTGTACACCGCTTTCCGCCGGCTGGAGGCTGCCGGGCTGATTCAGTCCTACTGGGGCAGCGAGACGTCCGGCGCGCGCCGCCGCTACTACGCCATCACGGCGCTGGGGCAGGAAAAGCTCATCAGCGATTTGGCGGCGTGGGAGGACACGAAACGCCAGCTTGACCAGCTATTGGAGGGATAACATTATGTGCAAAGAAATTTTCGCATTCCGTCGGGTAACGCCGTTTTCGGACTTTTCTCTGGCGGAGCGTTTAATTGGCGATACCATCTCGTGGGAGGAAATCAGCCGGCAGCGGCTGCAGAACGTAAATCAGGAGAATCAGGAGGAACAGCACTATGCGTAACGAAACGGTCGAGCGGATTGTGAATCTGCTCTTTCAGGATGTGGAAATGACGGACGAGGTGCAGGCGCTCTACGACGAGACGATGAGCAACTGCCAAGAGCGCTATCAGGACATGACGTCCCGCGGGCTGAGCGACGATGACGCGATTGCCGCCGTCGTCGAGAGCTTGAAGGGCATGGAGGATGTCATCAGCCAGTACCCGAAGAAGTCTGAATCGCCCGAAGCGGAAGAAGCGCCGAAGAGCGCGGATGTGCCGGTCGATGACGATGGAGACGGCGAGCAGACGGATTTCACTTTCCATCCGGCGGATATTGGGCGCATCGAAATGACGATGGTGTGCGACGACGTGCATTTGGAGGAATCGCCGGACGGGGACGTGCATGTCCGCTTTGAGGATGTGGAAGGCGCAAAGGCGTCCATCTGCCGCATTGAGGACGGCGTTCTGCGCGTCTGCCGCGACCCCGATGCCCCGAAGCGCAACCGAAGCAGCTTCACCGTCAGCGGCAGTTTCGCCAACGGGCGGCTGTATGTGAAGAAGCCGAACGGCGAATACTTCTTCTTCGGCGACAAGAAGAGTGACAAGCAGGTGGAAGCAGAAGCCGAGCAGCACGCCAAGGAATTTGAGCAGCACGCTAAGGAATTCTCGGACAACATGTCGAAGATGGGGTTCCAGCAGGAAAGCACAGGTGACGGCAAGAACGCGAACAGCATCGAAAGCATGATTGACAGCTTCGCCAGCACCGCTTCCCGCTTTGGTCAGGAACTGGGCAAGCTGTTCTCCAGCATCAAGCCGAACATCACCGTTTCCCGCAGCATTGGCGACGTGACGCTGTGCATCCCGCGCATCTTCGACAAGCCCATTAGCGTCCTGACGACCTCCGGCGACATCGAGGCGCGCGACATCCATGTCACCGACCTGAACTTTACCAGCACATCCGGCGACATCAGCGTCGAACTGTTCGCCCCGCTGAATCGCGGCGCATTCACCACCACCAGCGGCGATATCAACATTGAAGCCGATGCAAACGATGTGCAGATTTCCACCGTCAGCGGCGACGTGGAGATTCACGGCGATTACGACCATCTGAAATTTGCCAGCACCAGCGGCGACGTGGAGCTGGAAGCGAAGGTGCGGCAGTGCGACTTTAGCAGCGTTTCGGGCGACTTAGACCTGCGCTTCACGGGCGCGCTGTCGCTCATCAACGGCAGCACGACCTCCGGCAACATTGACGTGGAACTGCCGGACGACACGGGGACAAACAACATCGACGTCCACAGCCGTTCCGGTGACATTTCGATGCGCCGTTCCGGGCGCAGGGGCAGCAGAACCGTGACGGGCAGCATCCGGAGCGTTTCGGGAGATATTGAGATTCGCTGATAATACTATTTCCAAATTCACCTGCGCCATCTGCTCGCGCCTTTT
>ENA-OYYJ01000240-OYYJ01000240.1-human-gut-metagenome-genome-assembly--contig:-NODE-240-length-22395-cov-10.828559_pt1 | contig 22395 bp, 19 predicted proteins | sample MGYA00243248_ERZ653447 | MGnify/ENA primary metagenome ERZ653447 (study PRJEB26926, sample SAMN06165030) | human gut metagenome | biome: ENVO:00009003; feature: ENVO:2100002; material: ENVO:00002003...
CCGCTGTTTGGGCATGTTGACGGTTTTCAGATAGACCCTAATTGGAGTTCAGTATGAGAGGGCCTTGCCGCCTTGTGTACCCTCTCCGTCCTCGCTTCGCTCAGACACCTCTCCCAAAGGGAGAGGCAAGGGGCGCTGACCGTTTCTTTGTTTTCAACAGAAAAGAACATACATTATAGCATAATTCATTAGAAAATTCAATACTATTTTACGGTTTTATTGCGGATTTCCTTCGCATTGAAGAAACGCACCCGGAGAATATAATGGGCTTATAAGGGAGGCAAGGTGATCCCCTTAAAACTTTTGATATGATAAGTGAGGAATGAACTATGAGCGAGAAATTCCGTATTGCACTGATCGGCACCGGAATGATCTGCAACTGCGCACACCTTCCGGCCATCAATAACCTCAGAAAGAAGGGGCTGGCCGAGATCGTTGCCTGCGCCGATATCCGGGAAGAAGCGGCGAAGGAAACGGCTGAGCGCTGGAATATCCCCGAGTGGTACACCGACCCGCAGGAGATGCTGGATAAGCACAAGGACAAGCTGGATATCGTAGCCGTCTGCACCCCGAATCTGGCGCATAAGACATGGTCTATCGCGGCACTGAAGGCCGGCGCGAACGTCATGTGCGAGAAGCCTCTGGCGCTGACCTACCGCGACGCGAAGGAGATGTTCGCCGTAGCGGACGCCTGCGGAAAGGTTCTGTTCCCCTGCCAGTCCCGCCGTTGGACGAACGACATGGTGTTCTGCAAGGATGCCATGGAGCAGGCCCAGATCGGCAAGCCCTATTACGCGGACATCAGCTTCTGCCGCCGTTACGGAATCCCCAGCTGGGGCATGTTCCACATGAAGGAACAGAACGGCGGCGGCCCCTACTGCGACCTGGGCGTTCACTTCGTGGACAGCCTGCTGTGGATGTGCGGCAATCCCCGTGTCCTGTCTGTGTCCGGCATGAGCTTTGACTGCCTGAGCCATCAGGGCAAGGACATCATGATCAACATCAAGGAATCCGGCGCTCACGCGGGTACGGTCTTTACGCCCCGCCCCTACGATCCCAGGGAGATGAGCGTGGAAGAGGCGGCCATGGGCGCCATCCGGCTGGAAGGGAACTTCCTCGTCAACTTCAAGTTCACGTGGGCGCTGAACTATCCCACCTCCCGCTCCTTCGTCATCTGCGGCCCCGAGGGCGGCATTGACGCGGAGAACATGAAGCTCTATAAGAACGTCGGCCACTATCAGGCGGAGACGGAGCTCAAGTATTTTGACAACCGTGCCTACAACGATGTGAAGGCCTTTGACGGACACTGGTATATGTATGAGCATGTCCTGCGCGTTCTCAAGGGAGAAGAAGAGCGCATTGTGAAGCCTCGCGAGACCCTGAACGTGGTCGCGTCGATCGAGTGCTTCTACCGCAGCGCCGCGGAAGGCAGAGAAGTCAGAGTTGAAGAACTGGAGGGCTATGATTATGAAGGATAAGTATAAAGTTGTGATCGTGGGCTTTGCCCATGTCCATATCAACGATGTTGCCAAGCATTTTTACGAGCATCCCCGTATCGATCTGTGCGGCGCGGCGGACGTGCCGCCCCACATGCCGGAGATGAAGCCCGGCGCCATCTATACCCGGGAATGGAATATCGACTACTGCTGCAAGAACTACAACATCCCCAAATTTGACGACTGGAAGCAGATGCTGGATGAGGTAAAGCCTGACCTGTGCGTCGTAAACTCCGAAAACTGCTACCATGTTCAGATCACCGAGGAATGCGCCAAGCGCGGCATCGGCGTGAGCATTGAAAAGCCCATGGCGACCACGATGTCGGATGCCATGAAGATGTACCGCATTGTGAAGAAATACGGCACATTCTATATGGTCAACTGGCCCATCACCTGGAATCCCGGCCTGCAGACGGTCAAGCGCATGGTGGATGACGGCGCTATCGGCAAGATCATCGAGATCAAGACCCGTATGGGTCACACCGGCCCTCTTGGCCCCGGCGCGAAGCACAAGATCGCGGAGACTTCGGAGCCGATGACCGAGGCGGAGAAGTGCAGCACATGGTGGCACCAGCATGACTGTGGCGGCGGCGCTATGGCGGATTACTGCTGCTATGGCTCGGTCGTCAGCTATTGGATGGCAGGCAAGCCGGCCGTTGCCGCAATGGGTATGCGGGTCAATTCCATCCACGCCCTTGCGGACGCCGAGGACAACGCGGCGATGATCGTGCGCTATCCCGACTGCTATGCCGTTCTGGAGGGCACATGGACGACCTATAATCATACCTTCAAGTCTCCGATCGTCTACGGCACCAAGGGCGCTCTGGTCGGCGACTATAAGACCGGCAAGGTGCAGTTCTACCACACCGACGGAACCGTAGAGGATATCGAGAACGATCCGCTGCCCGAGGAACTCAAGGACGTCGCCTGTGCCTATGTCCATCACATGGATACGGATGAGCCGATCCATTACACCGCCCAGCCGGAATTCAATCTGGACGCCATGGCGATTCTGGACGCCGGTATTCGCTCCTCCGACAGCGGAAAGATCGAGCTTGTCAACAATCTGCACTGGCAGATTGGGTGATCGTCTATGGAACGCGGCCTGATTTTTGATATTGAACGCTACTCCACCGCCGATGGCCCGGGGATACGCACCGTGGTTTTCTTCAAGGGGTGCAATCTGCATTGCTACTGGTGCCACAATCCGGAAAGCCTGAAGGTGTTTCCGGAGGTGGACAGGTATGAGCAGGAATGCATTCACTGCGGAAGATGTGTTCAGGTCTGCCCCGAAAAGTGTCATGTGTTTACGGAAACAGGCCGTGTTTTTCATTCGGAGAAGTGCATTCACTGCATGGCCTGCACGGAAGCCTGCCCGGTCGCGGCCCTTCGGCCGATCGGGAAATGGCTTTCCGTGGAGGACTGCATGGCGCAGATTCGGGAGGACGTCGTTTTCTATGGAAAAAGCGGCGGCGGCGTAACATTGTCCGGCGGCGAAGTCCTGATGCAGAAGGCGTTTGCGCAGGCGCTTCTGCAGCGGTGCCATGCGGAAGGAATCCACACCGCCATCGAGTCCAATCTGTGTGTGGATACCGCCGTGCTGGAACAGCTAATCCCGCAGCTGGATCTTGTGATGGCGGATATCAAGAGCATGGATGCCCCGGCGCACATTCGCGGAACGGGGTGCAGCAACGAAAAGACACTGCGCAATATCCGCTGGCTCGACAGCCGGAATGTGCCGCTGATCATCCGCACGCCGGTAATTCCCGGATTCAACGATTCGGAGGATAACATCGCGCAGACGGCGGAATTCCTGAAAAGCCTCTCCAATCTTTCCTACTATGAGCTGCTTTCCTACAATCCGATGGGAAACGACAAACGGAAGCGGCTGGGCTATCCCGTCCCGGAGATCACGGCGCTGCCCGCCGCCCGGATGCGTGAGCTGGCGCGGACAGCGGCGTCCGCGGGAATTCCGGTGTGGCTGAACGGAACACAATATCACAACATAGAGGACTGAGCTATGGGATATACATTTGAAGAACGTCTGAATGCTTTGCGCAGCCGCAAAGAGGAACAGACAAAAGAAAAAATCCGAAGAAACGGATACATGGACGAGGACGACTACGGCTGTGTACCGCCCCCGGAGGACTTTGTGTTCCACCCGGAGTGCAACGATAAGGAGCACGGGACGTTCTACGGCGCGGAGCTGTGGGGCAGGAACTTCCGCCGGTTGATGGAGGCGCACCCTGTGTATGTAGACGCCAATGACGCCCTCGCGGGCAGATGGATGTTCATTTTGCAGCGTATGCGTCCCTTTGAAAGCGTGACTTCCACCAATAACATGGAAATGGCGCCCATTTTTGATTACAGCTGGCTCAAACCGGTTCAGAACAAGTATGCGCTGGTTCCCGGTATCGGAAAGATGCACCATTTTGGGGGAGACTATCAGATCGGCCTGGACCTTGGCTGGTATGGACTTCTCGACAAGGTGGAGCGGTACAGCCGGGAGAATACGGATGAAGAGGCGCAGGAGCTGTATGCCGCGGAAAAAGATGTTCTGCTGGGCATTATCAACTGGGTCGAGCGCACCATCGAAACCATCGCGCAGATGGAGCGGGAGGAATCCGACCCGGCGGTGAAGAAAAACCTTCGGGAAATGCTGGAAGCCAACCGCCAGATCCTGAAAGGCCCCGCCCGGAACCTGAGAGAGGCATGTCAGTGGATCAGCTGGTACAATATGGCAGAGCGGACCTACTGCCGGGCCGGTGCCGGCTGCCAGCTGGACTGCACTTTGCTTCCGTACTATGAAAAGAGCGTCGCGGAGGGCATGACGGACGACGAGGCCACCTTTATCCTCGCCTGCTTCCTGCTGTGCGACCCCCATTACTATCAGATCGGCGGCCCCGCCGCGGACGGAAGCGACAACACGAACCACCTGTCCTACCTGATACTGGAGGCGGCGCACCAGCTGAAATCCACTGCCAATATCACCATACGCGTATTCGACAATATGGATGAGGGGCTGTTCCGCCGCGGACTGGAGATCTTGTTTGAGGATCGGCTTGCCTATCCCCGTTTCTCCGGCGACAAGGCGCTGGTTTCCGGCTTTATGAAAAACGGATACTCTGCCGAGCTTGCCAGAAGGCGGATCGCGCTGGGGTGCAACTGGATGTCCCTGCCGGGGCTGGAATATACCATGAATGATCTGGTCAAGATCAACATGGCAAAGGTCTTTGAGGTGGCGTTTCAGGAGTATCAGGGAGACGATCTGGCAGAGTTCTATGACGTGTTCCGCAAAGACCTGCTGGAGGCGATCGCCTGCATCAAAGCGGGCATTGACTTCCACCTGAAAAATCAGTACCGCAACGCGCCGGAGCTGCTGCTGAACTTGGTTTCCCATGGCCCCATTGAAAAGGGCCGCGACGCGTCCCATGGAGGCTTGCAATATTATAACATTGCGATAGACGGCGCGGGCATCGCAACGGTGGCGGATTCCTTCGCGGCTTTGGAGCTGCATTGCTGCGAGAAAAAGGACCTGAGCTGGGATCAGGTGCGCAATGCGATCGCCGTCAATTTTGAAGGCCCTGAAGCTGATGCGGTTCGCCGCATCCTGAAAAATACGCCCATGTATGGCTACGGCGGAACAGAAGCGGACGGCTGGGCTTTGCGGATATCCCGGTTCTTTACGGAGCGTATCTCTCAGGAGCGCACACCGGAAGGACACCTGACGATCCCCGGTCTGTTCTCATGGGCGAATACGGTTCCCTTCGGGAAGCAGGTCGGCGCGACACCCAATGGACGCAGAGCCGGAGAACCGATCAACCACGGTGCAAATCCGAACAATGGGTTCCGGAAGGACGGCGCGTTTACCGCGGCGGCCAAGGCGATCGCCGCTGTCCAGCCCGGATACGGCAATACCGCGCCGTTCCAGCTGGAACTCAATGACACCATCATTGACCGCGAGAATGCCATTGAGAATGTGGCCGCCGTATTGAAGGGACATTTCGATATGGGCGGCACGCTGGTCAACGTGAACATCGTGGACAAGGACCAGATTCTGGCGGCCAATGAGGACCCCTCCGCGTATCCGAATCTGATCGTGCGCGTTACCGGATTCACGGCGTATTTCTCGGCGCTGAGTCCGGAATTCCGCCAGCTGGTGGTAGACCGCATTATCTCCCTCTGATACTATTTCCTGATTAAAATTTTCATTTTAATCAGGAAGGCATCGCCTGACGGCGCTGCCTGTTTTGTGATTTATAAGGAAAGAAATCACAAAACAAGTCGCATATGAACTCCATGCCCTTCAGGCAATTAAAATCTTTTAATTGGAGTTCAGTATGATTTGTGAAGTTTTCTCAGTAAAAAACAGGTGGCCAGCACAGCTGTATGGCTGTGCTGGCACTGTCGTATGGGGAAAAGGGGGCTGCAGCGAATATCGAAATGCGCGAAACAGGAATCTTCCGGTTGCCTACCTGATGGCCGCTGTGGTATAATGCCAGAAAATCCGAGTGATTGGGGGAAATCTGAAATGATGAATAACGAAGTTCCGGTTCTCTGGGACGAGGAGTGCCTGAACTCTTCCATATACAAGGACATGTGCAACGGCATTTCCGCAGCGGCGGCGAAAAAACAGATGACCACCAAAGTCTATACCGATTGCGCAAAGCTGATGGAGGACGCTTCCTCGGACAGAACGGTGATCGTGATCGGATATGAGTCCCCCAGACTGCGGGATAATCTTCTGCGGCTGACGGGGAAAAAGAAGCAGGTCATTCTGGCAGGGCTGGACGCGGAACGGTTCGGCTCGGGGATCAGCAGCACAAGCCCCAGCCGCAGGGGAGCCACCGCCATGCTGATCCAGTATCTGGTTGCCTGCAAGAGAGAACGGATCGCGCTGGTGGCCTGCGGCGAGAGCAGTGTCAACGATCTGATGCGCTGTGAAATCCTCAAGGGCTATCTGTATACCAGAGGGTGCCCCAATCCGGATGACGCGATCTTTTTCTACCGTGAGCGTGTGGATGAGAGCTTTGAAGCCTTCTGGGAGAAACGGGAGAATTTTGACGCCGTGATCTGCCCCAACGACTATGTCGCCCTCTGCTTCATCCGCTACTGTGAGGAGCACGGGCTGAGGGTTCCGGAAGATCTGTATGTTGCCGCGTTTTCCAACCGGACGCTGAGCAGATACTGCAAGCCCAGCATCACGTCCATGTCCATCAATTTCGTGGATGTGGGGGAGTGTTCCTACTACGCATGGGAGTTTCTGGAGAATCACAAGATGGAAGACCATCAGATTCACATTACGACGCCCAGCAGCCTGATCGTGCGGGAATCCACGGCCTATGAGATGCACGAAATGGATACGGAAAACGCTATTCTGCTGGATGCGGCGCATCAGGGCGGCCCCTTTTATTCCGAGCCTGTGATCGCAAATGTGATGCATGTAGAAAACTGCCTGACACAATGCGACGCGCTGAATCTGAAAATCATTCAGGGCATTCTGAACGGGGAGAGCTATGATTCGATCGAGGACAGGCTGTTCCTGAGCCGAAGCGCGCTGAACTACAGGCTGAAGAAGATTTTTACCTATGCGCAGACCCAGAACCGGAAAGAGTTTGAAAGCCTGTTCCGGCACTATTTTACAAAAGAAAATAACCTGTGAGGTTGGCCTGAGGAGGAAAAATATGAACGCGGAATACATTCAGGAGCCGGAGCGCACGCTGCCGGTGCGTTACGCGGACTATGACGTCATTGTGGCGGGCGGCGGCATTGCGGGGATTGCGGCGGCGCTGGCGGCGGCAAGAGCCGGAAAACGGGTACTGCTGCTGGAAAGAATGTTTGCTCTGGGCGGCCTTGCCACGCTGGGGCTTGTGACGATCTATCTGCCCCTGTGTGACGGAAAAGGCCACCAGCTGAGCTTCGGCCTTGCCGAGGAGCTGCTGAAGCTTTCCATCCGGGAAGGCTGGGAGCGGGATTACCCCGATACATGGCTGTCCGGGAGTACAGAGCATGGCCGGCAGCGCTATAAGGTGCGCTACAACGCGCAGGTGTTTGCCATTCTGGCGGAGCAGCTGCTTGCCGAGGAAAATGTGAAGATCCTTTATGGCACGACGGTCTGTCAGGTTCTGCGCAGCGGCAGCCGGTTGACCCATATCATTGCGGAAAATAAGGACGGCCGTTTCGCGATCCCCGTGCGCAGTGCCGTGGATGCCACCGGCGACGCAGACCTGTTCCATCAGGCCGCGGCGCCGGTCCGGCTGCATGAAGCGGGCAATATGCCGGCCGCATGGTTTTATGAAACGGGTTCGGAAGGAAATGTGCTCCATATGGTCGGCACGGCGGATGTCCCTACGGACGAGGAAAATCCCGCGGTTCCGGACCCGGTGGTGGGAGGGCGTATCTCCGGCGTGGATGCGGATGAGATATCCCGCCGTCAGATATCCTGCCATGGGCAGAGCCTTGCCGCGTTTTTGAAAAGCGGCCCTCTGACGGAGCGGCACAGTCTGGCGACATTGGCGTCGATCCCGCAGCTGAGAATGACCCGCTGCATCCGGGGCGCATACGAGATGGACGATACGGAGGCACACAAGTCCTTTGTAGACAGCATCGGCATGGCCGGAGACTGGCGCAAGTGCGGCCCTGCTTATGAAATTCCGCTGCGCACACTGTATACGGAAGATCTTGTCAACTGCATGGCGGCGGGCAGGATCATCAGCGTGACCGACGCGATGTGGGATATCACCCGCGTGATTCCGGTCTGCGCGGTCACGGGGCAGGCTGCGGGTCTGGCAATGGCCATGACGGATGACGTCACGGCGCTGGATGTGTCCCGCCTGCAAAACGAGCTGGTCAAACAGGGGGTTCTGCTGCATTTGCAGGATGCGGGGCTTGCGGAAAACTGAGCAGGACTGTAACTGAACAATAAATTCCCGCATACCTGGCTGTGTCAGGCATGCGGGCGTTCTTTCGCTACCATTTCGGGCGGGTATTTTTTACCGGAAGATGGCGCCGGGAATATTGCAAATTGCAGGAAAATAGTATATGATAGAGCGGACAGAAAAAGCTGTGCAAATTGATTGCCTGGGGGCATAGAAAGATGACCATTGATGACTTGACGATCGGCCAGTCTGGCGTGATTTCTCAGGTGGGCGGCGAGGGGCCGCTGCGCCTGCGGTTTCTGGATATGGGGCTGATTCCCGGAACAAAAGTAACGCTGCAGAAAATCGCGCCTATGGGCGACCCAATCCAGATTCAGGTACGGGGCTATGAGCTGACCATCCGCCGGGAGGATGCCCGGAAAATCGCGCTGAAGGAGGGGACGGTATGATTTTCGCACTGGCGGGAAACCAGAACTGCGGCAAAACCACCCTGTTTAACGCTCTTACCGGCTCCAATCAGCATGTGGGCAATTTCCCCGGTGTTACGGTGGATCAGAAGGCGGGCGTAATCAAGGGAACTGACCATCAGGTGGTGGATCTGCCCGGTATTTACTCCATCCGCCCCTATACGCAGGAGGAGATCGTTACCCGGGATTTCATTCTCAAATCCAGACCGGACGCCATTATCAACATTGTGGACGCCACCAACATAGAGCGGAACCTCTATCTGACGCTTCAGCTCCTGACGCTTCAGGTGCCTACGGTGATCGCCCTGAACATGATGGACGAGCTGGTGGGCAACGGCGGCAGTGTGGACGTGCAGAAGATGTCGGAAGCCCTCGGTGTTCCGGTGGTTCCCATTTCCGCGGCGAAAAATCAGGGCATCACCGAGCTGGTGGATACGCTTATCGACACCGCCTCCCGCCGGGTGACGCCCAAGGTGCAGGATTTCTGCCCCGAGGGGCCGGTGCATCGGTGCATCCATGCGGTGTGCCACATCATCGAGGATCATGCCCAGCGCATCAACATCGCCCGCCGCTTCTGCGCCATGAAGCTCATCGAGGGCGAGCAGGACTTTTTCGACGCGCTGGAGCTGAGTCAGAACGAAAAAGAACTGATTGAGCACACCGTCATCGAGATGGAGCATGAGACCGGCCTGGACAGAAATGCCGCGCTGGCGGACATGCGCTATAATTTCATCGAAAGGGTCTGCGGCGAGTGCGTGGTGAAGGCGAAGGAGAGCAGGGAGCACCGGCGCAGTATGCAGATCGACAAGGTGCTGACCCACCGTATTTTTGCCATCCCGCTGTTTATCGCAATTATGGGACTGGTGTTCTTCCTGACCTTCAACGTGGTGGGTGCGTTCCTGTCCAACGTCATGTCCTATGCCATTGACGGTCTGACCCTTCTGGCCGACCGGGCACTGACGGCCTACGGCATCAACCCTGTGGTACATAGTCTGGTCATTGACGGCATTTTTGCCGGCGTGGGCAGCGTGGTGAGCTTTCTGCCGCTGATCGTGACGCTGTTTTTCTTCCTGTCCATTCTGGAGGACAGCGGCTATATGGCCCGGGTGGCCTTTGTCATGGACAAGCTGCTGCGGAAGATCGGTCTTTCCGGAAGGAGCTTCGTGCCCATGCTGGTGGGCTTCGGCTGCTCCGTCCCCGCCATCATGGCGACGAGAACCCTTTCCTCCAACCGGGATCGGAAAATGACCATTCTGCTGACCCCTTTCATGAGCTGCTCGGCGAAAATTCCCATTTACACCCTGTTCGCCGCCGCGTTTTTCCCGGGACATGAGCTGCTCGTGATGCTGGCACTGTATTTCGGCGGCATTCTGGTGGGCATTCTGGTGGCGCTGGTTCTGAAAAATACCGCTTTCAAGGGCAATCCCGTTCCCTTTGTAATGGAGCTGCCCAATTACCGCTTCCCCTCGGCAAAATCCGTGGTTCTGCTGATGTGGGAGAAGGCGAAGGATTTCCTGACCCGGGCGTTTACGGTGATCTTTATGGCTACGGTCATCATCTGGTTCATGCAGACCTTCGATACCCGGCTGAACGTGGTGGAAAACAGCGCCGACAGCATTCTCGCCGCGCTTGGGCGGCTGGTATCGCCCATCTTTGCGCCGCTGGGCTTCGGCGATTGGCGGATGGTGACGGCGCTGGTGTCCGGCTTCACCGCGAAGGAAGCGGTGGTCAGCACTTTCGGCGTGATTCTGGGCGTCAGCACGGAACAGCTTGGCATTGCGCTGCACTCCCTGTTTACAACGGCGTCGGCGGCGAGTTTCCTTGCCTTCTGCCTGCTGTACACCCCCTGTGTGGCGGCGGTTTCCACCATTAAGACGGAGCTGAAATCCGGCTGGAAGACGGTGGGGATCGTGTTTGCACAGTGTCTGGTTGCCTGGCTGGCGGCATTCATGGTCTACCATGTGGGGCTGCTGCTGACATGAGCTGGCTGGATTATCTGCTGCTTGCCCTGATCGGCGGGTACTGTGCGTACTTACTGCTGCGCAGAAAGAAAAAAGACGGCTGCTGCGGGGACTGCTCCCGGTGCGGCGGCTGCAAAAAGTAAACGACCCGCTGTCATCCGATTCCGGTGGATGACAGCGGGTTTTCCTGCTGTGTTACAGCTTTTTTCGCCGGTTGTACAGCTTGGCAAGGCCGCCCTCGCTGGTTTCCCGGAAGCGGTGATCCAGATTGACGCCGGTCTCCCGCATGGCGCGGCACACCATGTCATAGCTGATGTTCCGGGAGCCGGTGAGAAAATAGCTCAAATTGCAGGCGTTCATGGCGCGGACTGCGGCGACGGCGTTGCGTTCGATGCAGGGGATCTGCACAAGGCCGCAGATGGGGTCGCAGGTCAGACCCAGATGGTGCTCCATGGCGACCTCTGCGGCGTACTCCACCTGATCCAGATTCTGGTGGTACAGCTCTGCCAGTGCCGCCGCGGCCATGGAGCAGGCGGTGCCGATCTCCGCCTGACAGCCGCATTCCGCCCCGGAGATGGAGGCGTTGGTCTTGGTCAGGTTGCCGATGATGCCGGCGGTAGCAAGCCCCCGGCAAACTTGCTCGTCGGTAAAGCCATTGGTCACCTGGGCGTATTTGAGGACGGCGGGTAGTACGCCGCAGGCGCCGCAGGTGGGGGCGGTGACGATGGTGCCGTTGTCCGCGTTCTGCTCGGCGACGGCGTAGGCGTAAGCGGCGATCATCTGAAATTCCTTCATGGCCGGATTTTCGTCATCGGGGTGCTGCTCATACAGGTATTTTGCCTTGCGCTGGACGTTCAGGCCGCCGGGAAGCACGCCGGTTTTGGAAAGACCCTCGTCGATGGACTGCTTCATGGTCTGCCAGACGTCCAGAAGGAATGTCCAAATCTCCGGCCCTTCGTTCAGCTCCACATAGTCGCTGAGGGTCTGGATGTAGCGCCATTTGCAGAAATCGGCAATCTCCGCGAAGGAATGCTCCACGTAGACTTCTTCACTCTCGGAATCCGTCTGACCGGGGATGCGGATATCGCCGCCGCCGATGGATTCCACCCGCAGCCTGTCCGCTTCCGCCCCGTTTTTCAGAGCGATCAGGTCCATGGTGTTGGGGTGGGCGGAGGCGGGGAGCGCCTCGTCGGAGAACACGATCTCCGTGGGGACGGGGGCGAGGACCTCCCGCAGCACCCGGTCAGTGCCGTGACCTACGCCGGTTTTGCTCAGAGAGCCGTAGAGGATCACCCGGAAGCCGTCGGCCTGCGGGTGGGCGTTCTTAAAATAGTTCGCGGCACGTTCCGGCCCCATGGTATGGGAGGACGAGGGGCCTTTGCCGGTTTTGTAGATTTCACGGATGGATTTCATAGAGGAACCTCCGAATTTCTATATCTGCCGGGAAACCGGCGGAGTACTATTTCCTTTAGTATAGCAAATTCGGGAGGAAATTACAATGGGTTTTCCTCCCGGTTTTGCAGTGCCTCCAGACTCAATTCCCCCGCCAGCTTGTAAAGGCTGTCGCAGAGCACCTGCTCCAACGGCAGTCCTGCCCAGTCGGCGACCCGGGAATAAAACAGAGCCACTGCTGGCTCCAGGTACAGTGTAACCTTTGTCATAAGCGCCTCCTGAGCGGAAAATTTTTATGAAAAACATCTGCTTCATCCTATGCAGACCCTTGACAATGGTGCTATAATAGAGTATCAAGATTTGGCATTCTGAGAGGATGAGAAAATATGGCAAAAGAGAAAAAGGTGGAGCAGATCACCGACATGGAGGTCGATTTTGCGCAGTGGTACACGGACGTGTGCCGGAAGGCCGAACTGGTGGAGTACGCCTCCGTCAAGGGCTTTACCATCCTGCGCCCCTATGGCTACGCCATCTGGGAGAATATGCAGCGGATCATGGACGGCGAATTCAAGAAAACCGGCCATGAGAACGTGGCAATGCCTGTGCTGATCCCGGAAAGCCTGCTGAAAAAGGAAGGCGAGCTGGTCAACGGATTTGCCCCCGAGGTGGCATGGGTCACCATGGGCGGCAGTGAGAAGCTGGAAGAGCGTCTGGCCTTCCGTCCCACCTCCGAGACCATGTTCTGCGACCACTGGTCGAACATTCTGCAGACCTACCGGCAGCTGCCCATGCTGTACAACCAGTGGTGCTCCGTCATCCGCTGGGAGAAGACCACCCGCCCCTTCCTGCGTTCCCGGGAATTCTGGTGGCAGGAGGGTCATACCATCCATGAGACCGCCGAGGAGGCCAAGGCCGAGACGGAGCAGCAGCTGAAGTGCTACGCCGATTTCTTTGAAAATGTTCTGGCCATCCCTGTGGTGCCCGGCCAGAAGACCGAGAAGGAGAAGTTCGCCGGCGCCGAAGCGACCTACACCGTGGAGTGCATGATGAAGGATCACAAGGCGCTTCAGGGTGCGACCTCCCACTACTTCGGCGACAAGTTCAGCCGTGCCTACAACGTTACCTTTACCGGCCGGGACAACAAGCAGCAGTACCCCTTCCAGACCTCATGGGGCAGCACGACCCGGATGATCGGCGCGGTGATCATGACCCACGGCGATAATAACGGATTGGTTCTGCCCCCCAAGATCGCCCCCATTCAGGTCATCATTCTGCCCATCGCTCAGCACAAGCCCGGCGTTCTGGAAGCGGCGGCGCAGCTGAAAGAGCGTTTGGTGAACGCCGGATTCCGGGTGAAGGTGGACGATTCCGACAACTCCATGGGCTGGAAGTGCGCCGAGTATGAGATGAAGGGCGTGCCTCTGCGGGTGGAGTGCGGCCCGAGAGATCTGGAAAACGGCCAGTGCATTCTGGTGCGCCGGAACGACGGCGAGAAGACCGTCATCAAGCTGGAAGAGCTGGAACAGGCCGTGGAAGCCCAGCTGGAGCTGGTGCAGAAGGGCATGTACGAAAAGGCAAAGAAGAATCTGGAGGAGCATATCTACGAGGCGCACTCCATTGAGGAAGCCAAGGAGCTTCAGCAGAAGAACGGCGGTTTCATCAAGACCATGTGGTGCGGCGACGAGGCCTGCGAGCTGAAGATGAAAGAGGTCGCCGGAATGTCCTCCCGGTGTATGCCCCTGAAGCAGGAGCATCTGGGCGACACCTGCGCCTGCTGCGGAAAGCCCGCCAAGCATATGATCTACTGGGGCGTCGCGTACTGAGAATCGTGAAGAAAATAGCAGACCTGCCTGCGGGCAGGTCTGTTTCAGGGGATATAAGTTTACATAATATGGAGGAATATGGAGAGAATTCTGATTATTGGCTGCTCCGGCAGCGGAAAATCCACCCTTGCCGTGGCTTTGGGGGAAAAGCTGGGTCTGCCGGTGGTGCATCTTGACCAGCTGTGGTGGAAAGAGGGCTGGCGTAATGTGACCCGGGAGGAATTTGACTCCCGGCTGGCCATGGCGATGAACATGGACGGATGGATCATCGACGGCAATTACAGCCGCACCATGGAAATGCGGCTGGCGAAATGCGACACCGTTATTTATCTGGATTTTAACCGCTGGGCGTGCCTGCGGGGGATGTGTCAGCGGGTGTTCGGCAATTACGGGAAGGCGCGTCCCGACATGGCGCAGGGCTGCCCCGAGCGGTTCGATCCGTCCTTTGTGAAGTGGATTTGGGATTACAACAAAAACAACCGGGTGCAAAATTATATGTACCTCGCCAAGACGAAGCACGCCAAGGCGATCGTTCTGAAAAACCGGAAGGAAATCAAGGCATTTCTTCGGAGTTTGGGGGACACGCTGCCCGACTGAATCCAACACGACAAAAATTTACAGCCCCAACCGTCAGGTTGGGGCTGTAAAGATATTGAACTCTTACACGATGCCCTGTGCGGTCATGGCGTCGGCGACCTTCAGGAAGCCCGCAATGTTGGCGCCGGCAACGTAGTTGCCCTCCATGCCGTATTCCTTGGCGGCGTTGTCCAGATTGTGGAAAATATTCACCATGATGGTCTTCAGCTTGGCATCCACTTCCTCGAACGTCCAGCTCAGGCGCTCGGAATTCTGGGTCATTTCCAGCGCGGAGGTGGCGACACCGCCCGCGTTGGAGGCCTTGCCGGGGCAGAACAGAATGCCGTGCTCCTGCAGGTAAGCGGTGGCGTCCAGAGAGGTGGGCATGTTGGCACCCTCGGCCACGGCGAAGCAGCCGTTTGCCACCAGCGTCTTGGCGTCGTCCAGCAGAAGTTCGTTCTGGGTGGCGCAGGGCAGAGCCACGTCACACTTTACCGTCCACACGCCCTTGCCCTCGTGGTAGACGGAGTTGGGACGCGCCTTGGCGTACTCGGTCAGGCGGGCGCGGCGCACCTGCTTGACGTCGATCAGAGTGGCCACATCGATGCCGTCGGGATCGTAGATCCAGCCGGTGGAATCGGAACAGGTGACGGGCTTGGCGCCCAGCTGCCATGCCTTCTCAATGGCGTAGGTCGCCACGTTGCCCGCGCCGGAAACCACAACGGTCTTGCCCTCAAGGGACTTGCCGTTGCAGCGGAGCATTTCGTCCGTCAGGTATAGCAGGCCGTAACCGGTGGCTTGGGTACGGGCAAGGCTGCCGCCGTAGGAAAGGCCCTTGCCGGTGAGCACGCCCTCGTACAGATTGCGGATGCGCTTATACTGGCCGAACAGGTAGCCAATCTCCCGGCCGCCCACGCCGATGTCACCGGCGGGAACGTCGGTATCCGCGCCGATGTACTTGTACAGCTCCGTCATGAAGCTCTGGCAGAAAGCCATGACTTCCCGGTCGGACTTGCCCTTGGGGTCAAAGTCGGAACCGCCCTTGCCGCCGCCGATGGGCAGACCGGTGAGGCTGTTCTTGAACACCTGCTCAAAGCCCAGAAACTTGATGACGCTTAAGGTAACGCTGGGATGGAAGCGCAGACCGCCCTTGTAGGGTCCGATGGCGCTGTTGAACTGGACGCGATAGCCGTTGTTCACCTGAACCTGACCCTTGTCGTCCACCCAGGGAACCCGGAACAGAACGGCGCGCTCGGGGGTGGTCAGACGCTCCAGCAGAGCGTCACGGCGGTAAGCATCCTCGTTTTTCTCAATTACGGGGCGCAGAGATTCCAGAACTTCATAGACCGCCTGATTGAATTCGGGCTGGTCGGGATTTTGCTTTTTGACCCGGGCAAGGGTCTCGTCAACATAACTCATGAACAAATGTCCCTCCATGAAAGATTAGGAAGCTCTGGACAAATCGGCGAGAGCTGACAGCGAGAGATTTTTCACCAGATGAAGGTTTCAGAAGCGGAGGAATACTGTATGTATTTCCCGCTTCTGAAACCGCACAGCTGGGGAAAAAGATCCGCTGCTCAGCCGAAGACAATTTGTTCAGAGATTCCAAAGTATGCCCGAATTGTAACAGAACCGGGCGGAAAAAACAAGGGGTATCTGCAACTTTTTCGTCGCGTGATTGCATTTTCTGCAAGACCGTCGATCGGCACAGGCGGAATCGGAAGACTGGAAAGCGTCATCTTGCCCGGGGAATGATCTCCTCCCGGATGACCGAAACGAGAGTGTCCAGCTCCTCGGCGGTGGTGTCCCGGCACAGGGAGACCCGGAAGGAGCCGTCCATGATCTCCGGAGGCAGCCCCATGGCTTCCAGCACATGGCTGCGGTGCCCCTTGGCACAGGCGGAACCGGCGGAAACGCAGATGCCGTGGTCTTGCAGAATATTGATGGTGTTCTGGGTGGGTACGCCGGGGACGGACAGGGACAGGATGTGTGGTGCGTCGTGAGCGCCGTTGATGACCAGCCCGTCCAGCTTGGAAAGTTGGGAAACGGCATGCGAAAGCAGTGCCTTTTCCCGGGCGGCATCCGCGTTAAAAGTGGCGGACAGGGCGGTGCAGGCGGCGGCGAAGCCGAAAATGGCCGGGGTCGCTTCCGTGCCGCTGCGGTAGCCTCCCTCCTGACCGCCGCCTTGCAGCAGCGCCGGGAAGGACTTCAGTCGGGGAGAGATATACAGCGTGCCGCAGCCCTTGGGACCGTGGATTTTATGGGAAGAAACGGAGATCAGGTCCGCGCCCAGCGTCTTCGCGGAGAAGGGAACTTTCAGGAAGCCCTGCACCGCGTCAGTGTGGAAAATTGCGTCGGGGCAGAGCCGGTGGGTCAGCCGCGCCATCTGCTGAATGGGCATGACGGAACCGGCCTCGTTGTTGACCATCATGACGGAAACCAGAATGGTGTCCTTCCGCAGAGCGGCTTTCAGCGCGTCCACGGAGATGCGCCCCAGACTGTCCGGCTGCAAATAGGTCACGGAGAAGCCCTGAGATTCCAGATCCTTCATGCAGTTTAAGATAGCGTGATGCTCGATAGCGGTGGTGACGATGTGCTTTCCCCGCTTGCCCATGCGCTTCGCGGTGCCGAACACGGCCCAGTTGTCGGCTTCCGTGCCGCCGGAGGTGAAGAACACCCGGTCAGGTTCCGCCCCCATGGCGGCGGCGACGGCGTGGCGGGCGGTACGCAGTTCCCGGGCGGCGCGGATGCCGAAATCGTACAGAGCACTGGGATTGCCCCAGTTTTCAGTCAGCGCTTTTGTCATGGCCTCCACTGCCTCCGAACAGGGGCGGGTGGTGGCGGAATTGTCAAGGTAAATCATGTTATTATCTCTTTTCGTCGATTATTTTCCCACGCAGAACCGCTCGAAAATTCGCGCGGTGATGTCCTCCCGGACGGTTGCGCCGGTGATCTCGCCCATGGCTTCCATGGCCTGCTCCACGTCGGTGAGCACCGCGTCGGGAGTGACGCCCAGCTGCAGGCCCTGAAGAGCCCGAAGCATGGCTTCGTAGGCCCGGCGGATGGCGTCGAACTGCCGGGCGTTGGTGAGAATGGAGCCGTCGCAGGGCGTTTCGTTTTCAAACATGGTGTCAACGGCGTCCGCAAGCTGGTCAAGCCCCGCCCCGGTTTTCGCGCAGATGGGAATGACATTCAGGAAGGGCAGTTCCCCCGGCTCCACGGCGCTGCCAAGGTCGGTTTTGTTGATGAGCGCCACCGCGTTCTCCTGCTCCATGCACAGATCGATGATGACCTGATCTTCTTCGTCCAACGGTTGGGAGCCGTCGCAGACGAAGATCACCAGATCGGCGTTTTCCACCGCTTCCCGGGAACGCCGGACGCCCATGGCCTCCACGGTATCGGCGGTTTCCCGGATACCGGCAGTGTCAATGAGCCGCAGACGGGTGGAACCCAGCAGCACCGTTTCCTCCACGGTATCCCGGGTGGTGCCGGGAACGTCGGTGACGATGCAGCGGTCAAACCCTGCCAGCGCGTTCAGAAGACTGGATTTGCCCACATTGGGTTTGCCCACAATGGCGGCGGCCACGCCCTGCCGGAGAATACGCCCCTGACCGTAGGTTTGCAGTAGGGCGTACAGCGCTTTTGCGTCGCCGCGAAGGCTTTTGCTGTACTGGTCAAGGCCAAAATCTTCAATATCCTCGTCGGGATAGTCCAGCACCGCGTGGAAATGGCTGCACAGGTTCGTCAGGTCGTCGTAAATGGGCGCGAGCTGCTTTTGCAGCTTGCCGCCCACCTGCCCCGCGGCGTTGGCGGCGGCGTCGGCGGTGTCCGCTTCGATGAGATCGATGACGGCTTCCGCCTGCGTCAGATCCATTTTTCCGTTGAGAAAGGCGCGCTTGGTGAATTCTCCCCGCTTGGCGGGAAGCGCCCCGGCGAGATACAGAGCTTCCAGCCCTGCCGCCAGCACGGCAGGGGAGCCATGGCAGTGAAATTCCACCGTGTCCTCGCCGGTGTAGGAGTGGGGCGCGCGGGAGACCACCGCCATGCACTGGTCAATGACCCGGCGCTGCTTGTCGTGAAGGGTTCCGAGAACCAGACGGCGGTCGGGAGATTCCACAAGGGATTTTCCGCTGTTCAATGTAAATACCTTATCCGCGACCGCGATGCACCCGTCACCCGACAGGCGGATGATGCCGATGGCGGAAACAGAAGCGCCGGTGGATACGGCGGCGATAACGTGGGACATAAAAAGCCTCCCTTATTCGTTCTTCAGAAATGCCAGAGGGTCGCCCTCACCGGCAATGAAGTGCATCAGCATATACGCGCACATAATGGCCACGTTTTCCTCACGCAGGATCCGCCTGCATTCCGCCCGGTCGGCGATGAGCACCTGAATGTCCTCCGACGACTCCTGATGCGCCGAGGTCGGCTCACCGCTGCAATAGCCGAATACGGTGCCGCAGCTTTCGTCGGTCATGCCGATGGTGGTGAAAAACGGCCGGGAACAGGCGCCTGCGTCCACCGGGGTAAAGGTAAGCCCGGTTTCCTCGTACATTTCCCGGATACCGGCGGCCACCATGTCTTCGCCGCTTTCAACCAGACCGGCGGGGAATTCGTAGACGTAGTCCCCCAGGGGGTAACGGTACTGGCGGACGAGGACAACTCTGTCCTTCTTCTCTCCGTATACGCCGAAAAGAATGACGCCGTCGGGCTTATTCTCCCGGGAAACGGCCTTGAGCTGCTCGATTTTCTTTGCCCGGGAAGCGACAAAATAAGGCGCGGACGTTCCGTCCCGGTGGACGGCCTCGAATTCATAAAAGTTCAGAAACCGGGTATCAGACAATTTTTTGATCTCTCCGATTTGGCTCATTGCAGTACCCTCCAGAATTTCATAACACTTTACTATAGCATTATAAAGTCAAAAAAGCAATGATATTCCGCCAAAATCCGGGCATACTTCTCTGCGGGAGGGGAAGTCATGACAGATGAACAGATCAAAAGCCAGTTTGCCGAAGCGGGAGATTTCGTGACCCGCACCCTGCGCTGCGACGGAAATACCCTCTATGCCTATTACATCGACGGCCTGACCTCCGGCGGGGATATTTCGGAGTACGTGTTCCGACCGATTTCGGAAAATCTCTCCGGAAATCTGGAGGAAGCCTACGACGCCGCCCTCCACGGCGTTGTCTATAACTCAGCGGTATCCGTCTGCGAGGATGTGGACGAGGTGGCGCTGAAGCTGGTGAATGGCTTCTGCATCGTCCTGTTCCCCGGCGTGGGCGCTCTCGCTTTTGAGGTAAAAACCGGCGTCAAGCGGGGACCGTCCTCCCCGGAAGTGGAAAACACGGTGAAGGGGCCGAAGGACGCTTTTGTAGAAACCATCCGGGTCAATACCAGCCTGATCCGCCGCCATCTGCGGACGCCGGATCTGCGATTGTACGAAACAAAGGTTGGCCGCCGGTCGCTGACCAACGCGACGGTCGCGTGGGTGGAGGGCATTACAAACCCGGAACTGGTGAAACGCATGAAGCGGCGGCTGGATACCATAGACATCGACGGCTTTCTGTCGCCGTCGGCGGTGGAGGAGTACGTCACCGGTTCCCGCGCCACGGCGTTTCCGCTGCTGCAATACACGGAGCGTCCCGACCGCTTCTGTCAGGGGCTGCTGGACGGCCGGGTCGGACTGCTGGTGGACGGACTGCCACTGGCCTATCTTGCCCCGGCAACGCTGGGCTATCTGCTGGAAAGCCCGGAGGACAGGGGCCGGGATTATGTGCTGGCGTCCTGCATCCGAATCCTTCGCTACGGCGCACTGCTGACGGGACTGCTGCTGCCGGCAATCTATATTGCATTCGTCAGCTTCCATCAGGACTGGATACCCCAGCAGCTGCTGAACATTATCCTATTGAATAAGGAAATGGTGCCGTTCTCCACAGCGGCGGAGGTTCTGGGGCTGCTGATTGCCTATGAGCTGCTGCAGGAATCCGGAATTCACCTGCCGCAGGCCATTGGACAGGCGGTCTCCACCATCGGCGGTATTGTGGTGGGAACGGCGGCGGTGGAAGCGAGGCTGATCTCTCCTGTGGCACTGGTGGTGATCAGCGCGGCGGGCGTGTGCGGCTTTGTCCTGCCCAACCGGGATCTGGCGGAAGCCATTCGGGTCTGGCGGTTCGGCATGGGCGTGCTGGCGTCGTTTTTCGGTATCAGTGGACTGACGGTGGGGCTTGTGCTGTTGATCCTCCATCTTGCAAGTCTTAAGTGCCTGGACGTAGGCTATCTGACGCTGTTTCCCAGCAGCAGAGGGCTTCTGAGGAAGCGCTTGAAGAAGGAAAAGACGCGGGACCCGAAGCTTCATCCGGAAGATGAAAAAAATCAGAAATAATCCTTAAAAACCGCTTGACAAAAGGTAGAACAGGTGGTAATATATGCAAGCTGTTTCGAGAGAGACGGCAGCGAAAGTAAATTGCGTGCAAAGGAAAATGAAAAAGGACGAAAAAAGTTCTTGACAAAGTACAGAGCGCGTGATATACTGAGCAGGCTAACCGCGAGTGCGGTCAGCACGCTGTATCTTGTAAATTGAATAACGCAGACGATTATAAAAGACACCTTGGACAATAAATGGATTGTTTAAGCGTAAGCGAAAAAACAGCCAACGAAAATTCTTGAGTAATTTTGCTAGAAGCAAATTGTTCAGAAAGTTGATTTAAGCTCTTCGGAGTTTAGATACAAATTTTTGAGAGTTTGATCCTGGCTCAGGACGAACGCTGGCGGCGTGCCTAACACATGCAAGTCGAACGGAAGTTAGAGCTTCGGTTTTAACTTTAGTGGCGAACGGGTGAGTAACGCGTGAGGAACCTGCCTTTCAGTGGGGGACAACAGTTGGAAACGACTGCTAATACCGCATGACACTTTTGGGAGACATCTCCTGAAAGTCAAAGCTTTATGTGCTGAAAGATGGCCTCGCGTCTGATTAGCTAGTTGGTGAGGTAACGGCTCACCAAGGCGACGATCAGTAGCCGGTCTGAGAGGATGAACGGCCACATTGGGACTGAGATACGGCCCAGACTCCTACGGGAGGCAGCAGTGGGGAATATTGGGCAATGGGGGAAACCCTGACCCAGCAACGCCGCGTGAAGGAAGAAGGCCTTCGGGTTGTAAACTTCTTTTACCAGGGACGAAGGACGTGACGGTACCTGGAGAAAAAGCAACGGCTAACTACGTGCCAGCAGCCGCGGTAATACGTAGGTTGCAAGCGTTGTCCGGATTTACTGGGTGTAAAGGGCGTGTAGGCGGAGATGCAAGTTGGGAGTGAAATCCATGGGCTCAACCCATGAACTGCTCTCAAAACTGTATCCCTTGAGTATCGGAGAGGCAAGCGGAATTCCTAGTGTAGCGGTGAAATGCGTAGATATTAGGAGGAACACCAGTGGCGAAGGCGGCTTACTGGACGGTAACTGACGCTGAGGCTCGAAAGCGTGGGGAGCAAACAGGATTAGATACCCTGGTAGTCCACGCCGTAAACGATGAATACTAGGTGTGGGAGGACTGACCCCTTCCGTGCCGCAGTTAACACAATAAGTATTCCACCTGGGGAGTACGACCGCAAGGTTGAAACTCAAAGGAATTGACGGGGGCCCGCACAAGCAGTGGATTATGTGGTTTAATTCGACGCAACGCGAAGAACCTTACCAGGATTTGACATCCAACTAACGAAGTAGAGATACATTAGGTACCCTTCGGGGGAAGTTGAGACAGGTGGTGCATGGTTGTCGTCAGCTCGTGTCGTGAGATGTTGGGTTAAG
>ENA-OYYJ01000295-OYYJ01000295.1-human-gut-metagenome-genome-assembly--contig:-NODE-295-length-20010-cov-5.915109_pt1 | contig 20010 bp, 38 predicted proteins | sample MGYA00243248_ERZ653447 | MGnify/ENA primary metagenome ERZ653447 (study PRJEB26926, sample SAMN06165030) | human gut metagenome | biome: ENVO:00009003; feature: ENVO:2100002; material: ENVO:00002003...
CTCATACGTTGCTTGATGTGATGCGGCAGCGCAGAAATGAGAAGCGCCGTACCCTTCGAATCAATCGTAGCGTCAGGATTATTTTTACAAATGTTGCTGACATACGTTACAAACGTTGCGCTCACGAGTGAAAGGAGTTCATCTTGTTCAATTGCTGAAGGCATTGCGGCGTTGACAGTCGTGTCCCCAGCTGTAAAAGTTTTGATAAGTGACATTGTTATTCCCCCGATTATTAGTCGTTACAGTGTACACTTGACGAAATCATCAATCAATTGTTGACGAACCCGTCAAGGTGGGTTATAGTCAGTTCACAGACAACAGGAGAACACAAATGATTCGTGAACAAGACCGTAAAGCATGGCGCAAATTTAAAATTCAACTGGCAGCAATCATGATTGCTGCAACAGCCGCAACAATCTGGTGCAACAGCGCACACGCTGCAGATGATAAACAGTTCCAGATTTACGATGGTAAGACCGATACGATTTGCACGTATCACGAGAACGAGTACGGTTATGCAGAAAGTGACGACCCGGCATACATGGGCACGGGTGTATGCTGGCGCAAAGATATGATGGACAAAGCAGACTTTCACATTCGGAGCAAAAGAAAATGAAAGAGGTTAACAGAGAGACACTGATTGCTAAAATCAAATCATTGCAGTCCCGGGGGAATGCAGAATATTCCATTGGGTTGACACTGAATGAAGAGTTTCAGTTATCTGCATTCAAAATGTTACTGACCACAATGGACAGCGAGCCGGTCGCGTGGACAAGTGAAGATGCTTTAGCGGAAGTCTATTGCGATGAAACCGGAATGATAGGCCCGAAATACATGGTGGGCGATGTACCACTCTACCGTCATGTGCAGCCAGCGCCGGTAGTGCCTGATGAAAGAGATAAGACTGTCGATGCTGACAATCATCCATTGCTGTGGAGCTTTAACGAAGGCTGGAACGCCTGCCGCGCCGCCATGCTGAACCAGAAATAATTAAGGGGCCAATTGGCCCCTTTCTTTTAACTTGTCGGACCCTTACTCGGTGTCCAACTGTTAAACTCAAAAATCCACTGGTCATCGGTGATTGTCTGACCGCCACGCCCACGGGGACCATCGTTAACAATCACACCTTCCGCACCGACAGCAGCATCGAGTGTCCCAATCTGAGTATAAGTTAACTCAATGTTAGCCTTGCTCAGAAACAGACCATTGATATAGGCTGAGTCAGCAGAGCCGGGGTTAAGGTTCAGCGTGACACGACGCCCCGGGTTGATACGGTCCAGACGAATGGCATTACCGCCCAGACCGCGACGCAATGCAGTGGACGCATCAATAGGTTCATCGGTGTACGGCGGGTCTGATTCGCCGAAGTCCTGAATGATTCGGCCATTGACAGTAATGACCGTGTTACTTGTGGAAAAGTTTTCTAATGACATCGGTCATTCTCCATTAATAAACGTCAACGGTAACGTCGCAGATGCGGATGCTGCCAGCTTTAAACACACGCATGTTAATCGGTGCCGATTTACGGGCGGCGCGGTCAGCATCAGACAGGTCGAGAATGTCGGTCGCTTTGGTCAACACTTCGAAACCATCAGTATACGCTTCCAGACCGGTGTCGGGACTGGTGTAATTGCGCGGACCGAGATAGCGGTTGCGGATGTACTGTTTACCCACACGTTTAGCCGCGCCAATAAGTGCTTCCTGACCTACAGGTGTCTGTGGAAGTTTGGTGGTCTGGTTCACGATGGTGTTGTACAGTTCCACGCGCAGCGAGTTGATGAAAGCATCCAAATCCACGATGTCAGAAATTGACTCACCATAGGAGCTGTGGGACCACGTTTGCAGCCAGCGACCGCTGTCGGTGCTACCCTGCAGGTCAAGCACGCTATAAAATGCGCAGCGTTTGGTCACCATTGCATTCTGTTCGGTATCCGACAGGTCTTCAGCCGCAACACCCGGTGACTTCTTATACTCCGTGTCAATGGTGCTGGCGTCGGCACTGTAGTTTACGGCTGCAGAGTGTTTAATCAGCGCGTAGGCAGCATACGGGTCGGTAGCGTGAGCGACGGTAAACGCGTGGCGATAGCCCAGCGTGTTCAACTGAGAACAGATATCATCGGTGACGTTCGGGTCGCGAATTTCAGCCGCAGCCGTGGCAGTCTGACTATTCGGGAACATAACACCGTTATCTTCACACCACGATGCGATTGCTAACACGCTTGCTTCAACCGCCAGCACGTCTTTGGTTACCAGCGTCCAGTACCAGTAAAACTTGTCAAACGCTTTTGTCAGCGTAGCGCTGATGTTGGCGTCAGTATCATTGGTCGCCCACACGGTGAGCTTAGGTACCGCCGGAGTGGAACCGAGGAATTTTGCACCGGCCTTATACGTTTCTGTCGTGGTGGCAAAATCAGCCGCCAGCGACGCAACAGAGTAATAAGTACGTACGGTATCCTCAGTGAACCCTACGGGGAGTTCGGAGTTTTTAGCAAACAGCATCGCTGATGCGAAGTTTGCTGTTGCTAATCCCGCCGGACTGATTCTTGTCGTGATTGGCACGATTTGTTCGATTGGAAACATGTGAATTACCTTTACGCGTTAGGTGTACTGACGTATGATAACGTAATTACCCATCGAGAATACCGTACATATGAAAAAATTAACAAACACTGGTTTCATCAGAAAAGCAATGCAGGTGTGGGGTGACAAATACGATTTTAAGAAAACCGCGTATCTGAACATGAGAACCAAGGTGATTGTCACCTGTTATCTGCATGGCGATTTTGAAACTCGTCCGGGAAATTTTATTTACAATCGCACCGGTTGTCCGGCTTGTGGCGGTCAATTTGGGTCAAATAAAGCAGAATTTATTTTCAAATCAAAACAGATACATGGGGATACATATGATTACTCACTAGTCGAGTATGTTTCGGCAATCAAAGAAGTGAAAATAACATGCAAAACACATGGTGTGTTTTTACAAAAACCCACCGTACATCTCATTGGCTGCGGATGTCAAAAATGTGGGAAAGTAGCGCACATGACAACTGAATCATTCATAAATCGAGCAAAAAGTATTCACGGGGATAAATATGATTATGATGTCACGGAGTTCAAAAATTCAACAGAAAAAGTAAAAATATCATGTCCGACGCATGGATTGTTCGAACAGATTCCACATAATCACTTGAGGGGGTCCGGTTGCCCTATGTGTGGCGATGTAGATAGAAAGAGTACAAAGCGACTATCCGAATCAGAAGCGGCAGTGAGGTGTTCTGAAAAAGGAATCACCCTTTTAAAATATGCGGGTAACGCGATGGGGAAATCACTGTTGAAATGTAGTAGTGGGCACGTATGGGAAACTTCTCTATCGAAAATACAGCAGGGGAGTAGTTGTCCAGTTTGTACTAAACCCGGTTACAACCCCATGCGTCGAGGTTATGTGTACGTTCTTAAATCCGAGTGCGGACAATTCATGAAGATAGGTTTATCCAATAAGCCCCTTGCCAGAATGAAGGTATTGTTGAATGCAACACCTTTCGGGTTTAGCAGGCTCGTGATGAAGCAGTTGCCCGGGTTTGATGCCCCAAAAGAAGAAACAAGACTCCACAAAATATTTATCTCAGCAAATCTCACCGGATTCGATGGGTGTACGGAGTGGTTTCTGTATGACGATGAGATACTGAATGAGTTCTAAAAGATGCGGAGGTAAACCCTCCGCAATTTATAACGAAATTTCACCGGATTGATAGTTCACGCCCGGTTCAGTGTCAACATATTTCAACTGAAGCGTACCGTTTTCAAAATAAACCTGGTCCATTCCTTCGCCAATGGTGAACGGAACGTGCAGGATATTATTCACCGTGACCGTGTTGACAGCCTCGTACAGCAGTTTGACGATGATTTGAGCACGTTGCTCAAAGTTGCTCGCCTGTAATGCTGTGAGATTGTTTACCGGTTCAGTGCCACCCCAGCCAATACCGAGTTGCCAGAGGGGCCAGCATACGTCAGGTCGCTTGTGACATTCCTTCAGCATCTCAGCATACTGCATGGCTTCACCACGGAAAAAGTTAATTTCACACGATGCAGTGATTTGTGCGCGAATTTCATACACAATTGTGTCGTTTGCGCCGTCCGTCATGATGATATTGGCCTGACCACGTTCACGGATGCTTTGTCGTGGCCTCAGGGATGCATAGGGGCCATCCGGAGCCATACCGTTAGGGTCGGCAAGGATGCACTCCGGAACACCCGTAACGTTCAATATGTGCGGTCTGAGAGCCGCAAAGATGTCATTGTTGGTCATAGCGGTCTACGATTACCTTGCAGTATTTGCGCCACGGGCGGTTGTCAGTCTTGATAATCTTCCAGCGCTGTCCGAGAAACACCCATTCACCATCGAGTGCGATTGAATCGAGGTCACCGCTGTTAACGTAAATTTTACGCGGGTCAACAATGCGTTGTCCACCCTGTCTCAAAAAGTCAATCTCTTTGTCACTCAGGGGTTGAATGTTCACGAGGAAAGCAACCGGGGAAGATGTGACAGGTGTCCAGATGCCGTTGACATATGAACCAGATTTACCAACATGAGTCGCCGGTACTGATTTAAATACGTTGTCGATATGACCGCGCATTGACAAACTCATAAAATACCCTCGTCTGGTTTATCATTACTGACTTTGTACGTCACGCTTGCCCGCAATGCGCCGGTGTCAATTAGTGGGTTGTCAGAACCTTTTTGAGAAATCGTGTAGGCGCTGTTTGGTGGCGTGCGCAAATCGGTCATGTATTGTTGCACAGCGCCCGCAGCAAATGCACCAACCTGTTCCAGAACCTGCTCCAGAGGAAGGTCATTGGCAATACCATGTGCGACAGTATCCACTATGTCCTGTTTACCGCTCTGTACGCCTGGGATAAGCCATGGACGCGGCGGGATTGGTGCAGGGTTACCGTACAATTTGTTATCTGGATTCCCGTAATTCAAAAGTGCGCCCAGTTGTGCGTTAGTCATTCCGGAATCAGGATGGTCACCGGCATCAGCATGAATACCAACTGTAACGGTCTTTTGACTGGCTTTCGCATACTGCTCCAGTTTTGCACGTATTGCTTGTTTTGCTTGCTGCAGCGCTTTGATGTTGACTGACATAGTGGACACCTCCTGTCAACCCATTATCACACAACACCGTGAGAGTATCCACATACCCTGATGGTTTCGTTTTCGGGTACTTAACGGGGTGTTAAAAACTCCTTATCTTTCTGTTACTTATTACTTATACCCTTAATACCCTTATAAAATAGTAATTAGTAGTAATAGAGATTGTATAATAAGAGTATAATACAATATACATAGTTATATAATCTAAAAGAGGGAAGAAGGGAGGAATGCGCAGGGTATTCAGTTATGCTCGTAAACTTCTGATTGTGAAAGTAAATTCCGTACCCTGATGTTTTACCATTTTTGGGTAAAATGAGGTATTGACGGATTCGTCAACTACTGATAGACTTGATTTATAAATTACAGAGAGGATTTTATAATTATGGGAAGTTTAGTTGATGATATTTTGCGACACGTTCCGGTAAAGCAGCACAGAAAAAAATGCGACAGAATCGGTCCACGAGAACTACATCTCGTGAGAATACCCGGGTTGCATTATCGTAATGGTAAATGGGAAGCAGTTGTCTTTTACAAAAATGTCACATTGACGATAGGATGCTTTAAGTCTCCAAAACGTGCACTGATGGCACGCGCCTTGTGGACTTATTGGCGTGAGAAAGGATTTGAACCGCACGAAATACCGAAGGGACCTAAACGCGAACCATATTCGAGGTCAAAATGATTACGAAACACTATCGTCAGTTCTTCATCGTCAGAGAGATTGTTGTTGAGGATGAAGGTTACCTTTGCACCGACAAAGTCATTGTGAAGTATTACGGTCGTCACTATCCGGGGAGGATTGGCAAATGAACATTCCGGACTATCCGATGGAGTATGAAGACGCAGTACATTACACGGATGGTATTGAGTGGCTCATTGAAAATTATGAAGAATTCCCGGACACGGTGCCGCCGGGTATGTGTCTCGAAATCAGCGACCCTGTGTGGATGGACTGGCGGTTTGTTCTGTCTCTTCCTGATTACGAAGTTGTTTTCGGTAACTGCATTATCCCGGGTGTAACCCGTGAAATTTTTAACGCATACAAACAAAAGGTCTGGTTATGTACAGATTTTCAACGACTGGCGAGATAAGAACAATTCGCGAGATGTCCACAACACATACGGCACGTCAGATTGCCGAACACATGGGCTGCGACGTGAACCGCGTGTATAACCTCGCCAAACGCAACGGGGTGCGTTTAACCTATGGTGCGAGCACCCAACGTACTACTCATGACAAAAACGCCTTAGAGCGCGTTCTACAGCTTCGTGAGAGTGGTTTGATGTTTAAACAAGTTGCGGAGGCGATAGGGACAACAACGTGCAATGCAATTTATCTTTATGAGCGAGCGGTGAAGGAATTATAAAAGCCCCTTGCGGGGCTTAAACAGCGAGTGCACCCATTCCCACGCGTTTACGCAAGCGATAAAATTGCTGACCGTATACGGACCATGTCAACCAGTCGTTGTTAACTTCCAGCATTGCTGGTACACGGTATGAAATTGATTCATCCCCGACAGATTTTGTTGCAACGTTTAACCGCGCTTCCTGATTAACATCACTATCCAGCCCGTCGGGATAGTAGACGGACAGCCAGTGCGCAGCATAATAAAACATTCCACGCTGTTTGAGATTGTGACATTCCGCCACGTAACCACCCCAGCGTCTGCTACCGGTCTCAGTATCAGCCTCACACAATGCGTACTGAATGAGGCTGTCCGGGAATTTCACTGTGTCAGAGAATGCCTGACCCCCTAAGGGCCATGTGCGAAAGTCAACGATAACATCAGTGGTAATATCCATGTTACATACCCACGGTGAATACGGCGACAACTTTGGTGATACCAGTTCCGGCGATACCAGACAGCACAATGCGACCTTTAGTTGCGGAGGTATTGAACACCGGGAGACTGTATGTTGCAGTTGCACCGCACTTTGTCGCATCCACGCTTACGTCACCGGTACCGGGTGCCATCCACTGACCGGGGAGTAACTGCATCGTTGGCGTCACTGTACCTGCAGTCGGCGTGACAATAGCATCGCTGGCATTATAAAAAGCCACGCGAAAATCGGCTTTATTATGATTCTGGTCAATAAGTCCGGTCTCATACGTGCCGTCGGCAATGGTAGCCAGTGTGATTGTGTATTGATACCCGCTCATAGATTTACCCCGTTATAACTTACAAATTGACCGTTCTGTATGACCAGTCCCGGTATGGTTGGTGGTTCAGCCCAGCGCAAGTGTGACGCTACGTTTTGAGCAGCGTTAGTGTCGCGATTGGTAAGCACCAGATTAAGCACTGCGCCCGGTAAAATCAATTGAGGACTCGATATCGCTCTCAATGCGTTTCCCGACCCCTGATTACTGGTTGTGCCGAAAATATATTTTATCGAGCGCGTCTGAATACCATCCGCCGTCACCGTGGCACCAGTGTAGATATTAGCAGTATTGACTTGCGCGATGATATCGTTAGCGTTGTTTATTTCCGTTGAGGCAGTGCCGCCGGTATACGTTGGCGCACGGAAGATAGCAGCGTTGACACCTACACCATCGTATGACAACTGACGGTCGAAAAGAATTACAGGACGGGAACCGGCGACAAATATGGTTTTATTTGATGCACCAGCGGCAATATTGAACGGTGCGGAAGCCTCAAAAACATAACCCTGTCGCTCCCATATATCGAGAAGTTCTGACAGGGCTTGTTGTGAGGGCGAAATTACATTTGACGGAAAAGCCATTCTTTCACCCCTTTAATGGATTAAGAGGCGGCTTTTGCTGCCTCAATTTCTTGCTGGAGACGTGACTTTTTCCAGCGAGCGTCTACTTTGATACCCAGCTCCACTGCTTCGGCGCGAAGGTCATCAATGGTCACATCGTCTGCATCTTCGTCCGGGTTAACTAGTTCGCCAGCAACTACAACTAGTTCGCCAGCATCCTGATATGCTGATACCAGACTGTACACAGGCGGTGTTAGCTCGAATTCTTTCGCGTCACCCGGTGCGAGCATACGCTGTGACACATCTTCTTCACCCGGGAACATGAACGGACGAGCGGAAATATTTTTAACCGTAATCATAAAATCACCTTTAGTTGTAATACATACCCGACATCATTTTACATGTTTGTGGATATAAAGAAAAGCCCTCCGAAGAGGGCTTGGGATGCTGCTCGGGGGTAGGTATTACAGCATATCGAGGTAAATTGCGCTCAGAGGATAGCGAATTTCAGTACCTGAAATTTTGTACTCAGCCGGTACGGTTACCGCCAGACCTTTATTCTGCGGTGCCAGCATACGGAACGGAATCGGCTTAGCAACACCGAGGTTGCGGTCGTTCTTCTCGTAGATGAACACGCGGTCTTTGGAACCGTTAGACACACCACCTGCAGCCAGTTCTGCGGCAGTCAGCTGGTAACGCACCTGAATATCAATTTCCTGCCCGGTCATGAGGGTGAAGGAGTTATTGATTTTGAAGTGTTCCATTACCGTGCGGTCGGTGTAACCGGTCATTAACAGGCTGTTCATACGTTTCCACAGGTCAGGGAATACACGGATGGTATTCGGCAGGTGGAAGTTTTTGGACAGTTTGATGATGTTGAACAGCGGGTCATTGACCATGTCAAACAGCTGCTGACCGGTGGCGGTCGCATAGTTGACAGTCGCGGAAGTCACGGTGACGTTTGCGTTGTTGAACAGACCGCCCATACCCAGCTGAGCATCACCGAAGTAAGCCACTTTCTGACTGTGTTCTTCGTAGCCACGGTACGCAAGCTGCTGCTGCATAGTGTCGATAGGCATGTTCTGAGACGCAGTGGTGCGCAGCTCATCAATGCTGTAATGGCACTCGATGCCACCGTAGTTCAGCGGTACAGTGTGGAGTTTAGCGGACTGAGCGACGCGCGGCAGGTCCATGGCGTTTGCGCCGATGAATTTACCAACGGTCACGCCGTCGTATGAACGATAGTTCCAGTGGTTCGCGAATTCCGGAATACCTGATACAACCGGGATATCTGCCAGATAAGTGATATCTGCGTACGGTACCGCATAGATAGTCTGCTCAATCTGCGCCAGTTGGGAGATGTAGAAAGCAATACCACCATCGGCGTCGCGGAACTCAGCCGGGACATTAATCGCGTTCTGACCGTCCAGATACTGTTTAACCCACGGGTTACCAGCAATCGTCTGCGCGTCAAGAACAACGCTGTTTAACTTATCCATCATTAACCCCCAACAACCAGAGACAGTTTAGCCAGACCACCGGATGAAGCGGCAGTGAGGAATTTAGCGCCAGTAATGGCAACCGAAAGAGTCGCACCAGTGCCCGCAGCGTTGGCAAAGTCGCCAGTCTGAGTTGCACCAACACGCAGATATGCAGCATCACCGACAGCAACGGCGGTTGCGGTGGTTACCCAGATTACGCCAGCGGTGAGCACAGAGGCCGGACGGTCAATCGGAGCACCGAAGGTTGCGCCATCGGCATACGAACGGTTAAGTTCACGTACCAGTACGCCGACAAAGTCAGCCGCCACAGATGCGGAGGTTGGGTTCAGGAAACCTTTCTCGCCGTTACGCACAACGCCTTTACCGTATGCAACGGTTGCGCTCGCTTCGTCGTTGATTTTGGAAACAATGTTCGCTACCTGTCCGTCTGCGACCATCCCGGTAAATGCGGCGTCGTGGTTCAGATTGTAGCTAGTTGCAGTAATAGCCATCTAGTTCACCCTTATTTAAGTTTGCCAGTCTGACGCAGCAGTGATTCTTGTGCGCGGGACAGTACAGGTTTTGCATCGGCTACCGGCTGCTTGATGTGCGCGGCACCATCTTTAGCCAGTTGCTCAAGTTGTGAGTCTACCACAGGTTTAACCGGTTCTTCCATAGCCATGTCAAACGCAGCTTCAACGTATGCGGCGGATTTATCAGCCCAGTCAACTGCGGAACGCTTAACGGTCATTGCCGCGCGTTTAATTTCTACCGGGTCAACGCTGTCACAGGTGAAATCATCACCGGCAACTTTACGCGCAGATGTGGTGATACGTGCGATAGCTTCCACGCGGGCTTTGATGGATTCATCGCTGCATTTGGTGGTCAGTTCGGCAATCTGCTCATTAGCAGAATCGAGTTGCGCCTGAATCGCATCGGCTTTTGCTGTGGCTGCATCGAGCGCGGTTTTAGCCTCGCCAGCTTTGGACATTGCGAACTGGATTGCTTCGGCCTGTTTGGCGTCTTCAACCTCAATTTCGACGCCGTCGCAAATGTTGATTTTAAACATTACACGTCCTCGTTCTGAGTCAAAGATACGTGCCATTGCGCCAGCGCGTGCGCGGTCAACAATTGCAACGTGGTTAATTTTGATTCGGGTTTGACGGAAGTCATATGGTTCACCTTCCGGCGTTGTTCCCGGTGTATCATCATACACCGCCGTGTAACCGGCTGACAACTCACACTTGCCGGTTTCGACAGCCTTAATAGCGTCTTTGTCTTTGATGACCATATCCACAGTGACGAAATCGCCGTCCTGTCGTCCGATACTGGTGACAACACCAACGGATGTATTGCGGTATGTGGAAGCATTGACAAGCGTGGAAGGATGGTTATTCGTTACATCCGCACCGAGATAGCTTTGCAGTGATTCATCGTTGAACACTTCTTCAGCCGGACGATACACGCGGATGATGTCATTCGGTGCGCGACCTTTCAGCCCCAGTTCAGACGCGAGATATTCCTGAATACCGGTACGAGCGGCTTTACCCGGCACACGCAAAAATCCCTCATCCGTGTAAACACGCTGGGAATTTAATGCAAAACTTTTTCTGTCGTTTACAGTTAGCGTTATTGACCGGTTCACTTCAATTTCGTATCCTGAAATTAAAATATGTTCGGATTGTAACGTATAAATGAGGGATGTACAACAGTGAAGAAATCATTAACAGCTGACGAAGTAACTGAGAAACTCAGGGGTAGAGATATCAAACTCATCGAATACGGTGGGACAATGATGTCTAAATCTACTTTCAAATGTGATAAGTGCGGGTATTGCTGGTCCACAACCGGTAGCAGTGTCGTGACTTCGGGTGTGGGATGTGGTCGTTGCTCTGGTAAAGCACCCCTGACTCGAGATGAGATATTACAAAGAATAGAAGGTAGAGGAATTTCACTGATTAGTTATTCGGGAAGAATGAATGTCAAATCAGTTTTCCAATGTGACACATGTAAGACTCAATGGGAGACACCGACCCGACACGTTGTTTCTGGTTCTGGTTGTCCAACCTGCAACGTTCTATCTTTGGATTCCATAAACATTAGAATAAAAGATAGAAATATCAGCATCATTGATTATGCGGGTGGTTCACTTCTGAAATCGACTTTCAAGTGCGGTATATGTAATCACAAATGGTTGAGTAGAGCAAACACCGTTTTGTCAGGATGTGGGTGTCCAAGATGTGCTAACCACGGTTACAAATCGTCAAAAAGAGGGACAATATATGCCTTTAGGTCAACAGATGGTAAATGGTTGAAAGTCGGGATAACCAACAACCTCTCTAAGCGACAAGTACAACTGAAGAAGGCGACACCTTTCTCCATAGAGTTAGTGTTAAGTAAAACACTGGAAGATGGTCTTAAAATTAGAGAATGTGAAATTCAAATTCACCGGCAGTTTGATTCAGCACCGGTAAAATTGATATACGGCGAGTTTAATGGTCACACGGAATGGTTAATGTTTGATGAAAAAATACTAAAAATTATATCTGACTTGCATTGACGAGTCCGTCAGAGTATGCCATAGTGATAATCGTTAAGCACATGATACATATTTTTAATAGGAGATACAACAATGGCTACGTGGAAGTATACGCTGGGTAGTGAGAGTGACTTTGAGGGTGTGCCGGATTGGGTAACTGTTGCAGCCAAACTTAGACCCGATGATGACGGAGGTAAGATATACGCAGAAAAATGGGTGAAAGGTGCCAAATGGGGCCATCATGATTCAGATGGTTTCTATATCAGTATTGCTGGTTTGGAAAAACTCTTCGACGAGATGACCGTCGTAGCACAACGCGAACCGGTCGAGTCATCATCGTGGGTGTACTACCTCGGTACGCCGGAAATGTTCGCGCGGATGTCCGATAAGGTGACACGTCTGTTTGAGAATAATTTAACAGGTGTAATCACTGGTTATCCCGATTTTGATGTCGTTTTCGACAACGACAATAAATACACGGGTGAGCTTCATCTCTACAGACTCATCGGTCATCGCGGTAAACCAAACCCGGTACACGACAACATTAATCACCCGCTGCGTTACACCAAAGGCGACGTGGAGTGTATCGACGCTATCAAAGCTGCCACGGTTGGTAAAACCGGTATCGAAGCGGTGGACGTCGGTCACGTGATTCGATACCTGTGGCGTTACGAAGAGAAAGACGGGCTGGAAAGTGTTAAGAAGGCCCAGTGGTACATTGAGCATCTGATTAAACAACTGGAGAGCAAGCAATGAACACACCGTACGCATACGAAGTGACAACCAATCGCGGGACGACATATCTTGTCCGCGCGGGCAGCGTGGCGCATAACAATGCGGTCATGTTCGGGTATCAACTGAAACCGTTGTATGAGGTGGCGTGATGCTCATTTATCAGAATGATAGAGTTCGCGTGTTACAACACGAACACTTGCAGCACTTCTACGTTCAGAAATGGATGGAGTGCGATAATCCCCGTACGTACGGAAGACATTTTGACTTTTGTACAGTTCTGGAAACATCGAGTATCAGTGAAGTAAATAAAAAAGTCCGAGAAATGTTGGAGGAGTTATGACCACTCTCATTCCACGCTACCCAACCGGGACATTAGTGCGTCTCTTCCCCAATGGTGTCGTTACCGGCACTGTTGAAAATGTTGTTGCGAATGACCCGCCGCAGTATTGGGTCAAATGGGACGACGGTAATTACAGCTGTCACGCACAGCGCGATTTGAAACGAGTGGGGACATTGTATGGAGCTAACCGGGTTTGACTTCTTCATGATTGTTCTCGGATATGTGATTTGGGTCAAATATTCGGGTTGACGAGTTCGTCAAGGATGACGTATACTCAGTTCATCAACAACAGAGAGGGTTTGAGAGATGAACACACTACTTCCCGGCTACAACCGCCCTGTAACACAGGTGCGTATTGTCGATAAAGAACTGTTAAAGGTTGCCCAACAGCTTGCACGTAAGCATGAAGGTTGGGCGCTGGCTAACGCTGTATTACAAGAGGCATACGGGAAATGATTACAAACTTCTTATGCTGGTTTTTCGGTGTTTGGTTATTTCCACTCGTACCGTTGTGGTTCGTAATTTCGCTAGCTGACGGTGAACCACTGAGCATGAACCCATTGAAATGGGATACAGAGTGCAGAATGTGGTTATCTGTGTGGACTATTGTGGTATGGCTTGTTGGCACAATCATTCTTCTGATGTTGCTTGTTCCGGAGAAATAAAATGGACAACTCGTACGAATTTCACCTGTCACTGTATCGAAACATGCTGGAAACTTACAACATAATGAACCAGCCGCGCAGCGAGTATATTTCATACTTCAAACTGTGCCACCGGGTTCACGCTATGGAAGGTGATTTGTGCGCGTTGCGAGCATTGAAACGTGTGTACATTGAGAAAGGTTATGAGGACATTGTAAATGAATTATAAACCCATTAAAGCTGTACTGTTGCGAAACAATGACCGGATTATTGACACTGATGGTGTATTTATCGTGACTGATATTAAATTTGACTTCCGCGAGGATATCATCACGTACACCGCAACTGATGTGACCGGCAAACGCTCCGCTCGCTGGACAGCGATGAACCGGATTGTAAATAAGGTGACGTCGTGAGTCGGCTGTTGTGGGCATTATTCGTGCTGTATCTGGTGTGGTGGTTACTTACAAGAGGTTTCAGAAAATGATTGAACAAGGTTATGCCGCAGAGTGCTACAGTGGCAAATGGTTGTGGGCCGTTGCCACACGTGATGAAGATGGTGTGTTTTGTCATCAAGGCGAATCATCGTGGCGTATGCGTTCCGGTGGGTGGTTCTTCCCCACTCAGGATGAAGCCGAAAAATTCTGTGCGGAGAAGAACGGATGACTACTTCTTAGCCTTATACCGCGCCACTGCTGCCGCTGTGACTGGTCTTGCCACACAGCGACAATTTATTGGTTGGCCGGGAAATGTCGGCACACCATCGACAACCGGCAAATCATCCCACCTGAACACACCCTCACCGAATCCCACATCCCGCTTTGCAACTTCTACGTGACTATGACGCACGCGCTCATCCTGTGACGTTACCCACTTGAAATACTCAATGCCCGAATTGGTCTGGCGTATGCGGTTCATGTCCCCCTGTATTTTCGATGTCTGGTCGCGGGCAATTAATTTAGCGCGACGTTCCGTTACGCCAAACTGTTTGACAAGTTGTTCCTCGATGTAACTGGGGCGAACACCGTTGCGCATGTTGGTCATGACAATGTTTTGCACCTGCTCCAGATACTGAGCCGGGATGGACTGGATGAGTTTGGCGTTTTGGTATGAGGCGGCTTTGAGGTATTCCTGCAGCTGCGTATCGCCGCCGTACAGGTTGATAGCAAATGAGCGCGCGTTATCCTTTGCCGCGCTCTGTACGAACTGTGACGCAATGGAGTTGGCCTGATTACGAGCAAACGCACCGAGCCAGCGTGTCAGCAACTGCGTGATTACGGATGTGATACTGTCGCTCCAGCCGTCAGCGGTGTACTCCGGCGCAAGCTGTTTGATTAACGGTACGATGTTGGCGTCCACATCCTCACGAACAAGCCGGGCGACCTGTTTCAACTGGCGATAATAATTTAATTCAGTTTGTCGTGACATAATGTTGACGACCTCGTCATGATGGTGTAGAGTGTACATATTAACACAAAATGACGGAGAACAGAGAGATGAAATACTGCGTATGTGAAGTTGAAGGTTTCGACATTGAATATGCCAACGGTGACTACCATCATGGCTATAAAGTCGCAAGGGTACTGCAGGTCTTTAACAGTAAAGAAGAAGCCGAAGATGCGGAACTACTGTTCAATCCTGCAGATTACGGTGACCACAGTACCATTGTCCGAGTGGTCGCAGCCGATATGCTGCTGAAAGAGATTGATTAACAGGAGAAGAGAGATGGGACGTAAGCTTATATACACTCAAGATGATGTCGGAGAATGTACCATCGCCGACGAAACAGAAAAATGGGTGACAATCGTCGGTCAAGTGGGGACTGAATCTGATGCCATACTATTCTGCGCTGCGCCGGAATTACTGTGCGCGTTAGAGATGTTGATACTTTTCACACCGCGAACCAAACGTAACGCAGTTGCATTGCACAACGCATACGCCGCCATCAACAAAGCACTGGGAGAGACAAAATGAAATATTGCGTATGTGAATTGACTTCATTCTTCGATGAGGAGTTCGACGGTTCGATGAAAAAGGTGCACCGGGTGTTACAGGTGTTCGACAACAAAGCGGACGCAGATTACGCATTAGAACTATTCTATCCGCAGCGCTACGATGATGAAGGCCTTCACGCTGAGGTGGTTGCTGAAAACATGTTACAGGAGACATTTCGATGAAACTGATTGATATCTTGCGTCAGGAATTACCAAAACGTGGCGGGTGGCCGGAGGGTGCGAACAGAATAAGTTCTCATGCCGACGGTAAAGTATTCTTTGATGGTAAATTTGCCCCACTGGGATTCAGTCTGCCACGGGCGGATGATGGGTGGCATGCAAGTAAACATCCTTACAACTACACAAATGCGGTCACACGCGAAGAATACGAGGCATCTGGTTGGGACGGTAAAGGTTTGCCGCCGGTTGGAACTAAGTGTGAGTGTCAATTTAGAGATGATTGGACCGCTTGTAAAATACTGTTTGCGGGTGCTCAAATTTTTGTGGCTGAGATAGACGGAGATGAGTACCCATTCATGCCCGACCATACCGCATTCCGCCCCATCCGTACCGAAGCGGAAAGAGCGATTGATGAGATGGTCCGGTTGTCCGGCGTGTCAACTGGTGCGGCAAAGATTCTGTATGATGCGGGGTATCGGAAATAGTAAAACTGCCCCCTTAGTGGGGCAGTAGTTCCATGATTTCCTGTGGTGATAAACCTTTGTCAGCCAGTTCCACCCATCTTGCGATGAAGTCACCGGTATCACTGACCGGTTCGTCTGGCTCAGGTCGCTGCACAGTAGACATCTCTTTCTCAGTTTCCGACTGCTCATCAATCTGACCATCTTCAAACTGATACTCTTCAGACGCTTCCAGATTGCGCTGCACCTGTGACACGGTGATAACGCCCTCCTGCAGGTACAGCATGTCTTTGTCGGCGCGGGTTTTGGCAGCCTGGGCAATCTGCAACTCGTTAGGCTGTGCCAGCGGATTCCACACGTAGTTGAAATCGTCGGGCCAGTAACCCAGTGCGCTACGCACCATCACCTCGTCAAGCTGGCGCAACCCCGGGTCAACCTGAGTAAGCTGCTTCGAGCGGATGGAGTTGTTGTAGTTGTTCATATCCCCTTCACCCGTGGCATTCATGCCCTTAGCGGAGGTACCGAACAAGCGCGTTACAGGAATATCAGCTGCACCACTAATCCACGTCATAAACGTTTCAAGCACCGGCGCGACACCGCCCAAATCGAGCGTTTTACGTTCGTATGTCTCATCACCGTCCAGCAGGGCCATCTGCACCAGTGATTTCATCTGACTGAACAGGGTGTAACGTGACACGATGGCATCATCCTGGTCAGATGCTAACTCATCGCTCAGACCTTCGCGCTTGACCACATCAACGTTGGCTTCCTGCATCAGTTCCGCAATGCCGTCCTTCGATGCGACCATGTCCATGATGTCATCAAGGCACACGCGCAATTCACTGTCGCCCCATCCCTGAGTCTGCACCATCTGGCGACGAGGAATACGCTTACCACTGAAACGCGCAAAATGGGTCCAGTGAATCTGTTGCCCACCGCCGGTAATAGCGTAAAACTCCGGCATCATGTAGTTCGGTGCCAGAATGTCCCATGTGTTCATCGTGAGCGGTGACATATCGTGACGGTCAAACACGATGCAACGCTTGAGGTCACCTTTACGAATACGATTCACGTCGAGCGGCTTTGACAGGTCTTGTCCGGTGAGCATGAGAATACCGCCGCCACCGTACAGACGCGCCCATGTCACTGCCTCCTGAACGTTAGCGGCAAGCATGAGACGGTCCTCTTCGATGCGGATGTCGTCAGCCTCTTCGCACTTGATGGTGCGCCACTCGCGACACATGTCCTCAGCGGGTATTTCCACAATCTGACGCGCCAACCAGTTCGTCTGATATGCGCAATCGAGAGATTTCCAGTCTCCGAGATTAGAATAGGCGAATACGTTATGAGAACGTTTTGACTTCCATGTTCCCAGACCTGAGACGACGTTGACCAATCCGTCCTGCGTGACAGGCTGCAGGTGTAAATTCGTTGCTTTCTTAGCCATGCTGACGCGCCTCACTCATTGCGATAGCCATTGCTTGCTCGCGTGAGGTGACGAGTTCTCCGGACGATGACCGGAGTGTACCGTTTTCAAACTCACGCATAACTTTAGCAATTTTTTCGTCTTGCTTGCTCATTATAAAATCTCCGACGCTGTACGGCGGGCGAGTAATCCGCGACTATTGGCAATAATAAACGAATCCGCGATGTTTGGCGACACGATGTCACGTTTTGCCAAATCTTTTTTACTTTCAACCTTGACTTTGCCGTTGTTGTCGAAGTCACGCATCGGGGTTGATAGCTCATCAATCAGCTTATCCAGTAATTTACTGTCACACTCGCTGGACAGACTAATCATCTGGTCAACGGGGAACTCCCGCCCCTTTGTGACAGCCAGATACGTATTGCGGAAACGGTCCGCAGTGAGCCACCATGTCTGTGCTTTGAGGTTGGCGAAGAAGTCCTCGTTGTTGATGCGAGTGTCCCCGTATTTCTTTTTGGGGTCAGACACTTTACCACCGGCGTTAAATTTAAAGTGTCTGTGCCATCCTGCAGCGTTCAGGTGAGACCCTGTACCAGCGCCCACCCCGATACTGTCGTACCCAATGTGAGACGCCCCAGCGCGTTCTGCGGTGAGTTTGACACGCATGGCTGATTCACGCAGTTCATCCTCACCACCTTTCCACTCGTCCAGACCGATACACACGCTGCCGTCCATCGTGGTCGAAGCGTTTTTATCGTCGCCACTGTCAGCAACATCGTAGCCAACTGTTTTACCGCCGCCCCAGTTACCGGGCACTTTTTTGTGGGCATCAATCGCGGCGGTGAGCCACGAGCGCTTAATTACAACGCGGTCATCGTTATCACGGGGTACGCCCAGATAAATATGTTGGTACTCTTCGAAATCTTCCGCTTTAGCTGATTCAATATCGGCAATAGCCGTTGCGGACAGGAAAGGGTTTTCATCGTAATTAATTAAACGCGTAATTGTTCCGGCTGGCGGATTTAATACGAGACGCTTATATGCGAAATCAGTTGCGAGACGAGGGTTAAATGTGACCCATATTTCTGCGTTTTCATTACGCATAATTGTGGGTCGAATTGTGGAAAACATATCTTCCGTTAAATTATGCGCCTCTTCAATCCACGCAACGGATGCTTTTTCGAATGATTTAATTTCATCGATATTACGAGCCATACCGTAAAAGCGAAATAATGACCCGTTTGTTTTATGCTCTATTGCATCAGCATAAATTTTAAAATTCTTATCCAGTCCGAAATAACTAATTTTATCTTTCAGCAGCGTATACACCGAATCAGCGATACGGTTCTGGTACATACGCAAACACAGGAAGCGCTGCTCCATGAAATTTGCACGCGCTATAGCCACACCAGCCGCATCGTGAGACTTCGACGACATACGACCGCCATACAGTGTGCGAAAGCGTACAGAATGCCCGTCAGGCGCTGTACGCGTTTTCCAGAAGTCCCGCAGTGCCGGGTTGAGAGTCGGGTTATTCACCGTAGAAATCATCCAGTGTTTTGCGAATACCAACCTCACCGCTCAGTTCGATGAGTTGCTTATCCAGTCCCAGTAGTTTGGCCTGACCCATCACAGCTTGTACCGCTGCGGAGGATTGCGGCGTTTCTGCTGCGAGTGCGACAGTATAAACTTTGTTCAATTTTTCCAGCAACGTATCGACGGTAATCCCATGCCGCTTCGTATGACTTTGACGAAGTGCATCTATCCTTGCCGTAACTTTGACGTTGTGTAAAACATCATGCGCTTTTCGAGAAATACTGTTCTCGTTCATCCTCGAAGTGTTGTAACTGCGACGATACGACTCGGATGCGTTACCCGTTTCCACAAATGCCTGAGCAAACTTTTCCTGCTGCTCCGTCACACCAAATTCATTGAGAGGTCTTGCCATGTCATTTACCTTTGTTCAGATGCTTTATGACGTAAGCACTTTTCATGATTTGCGCGAGATGTCCAGCATTACAAAATCCACCTCGATAAACAATTTCCATTGCTTGATTGGGTGACATGCCAGACAAACCAATCTGCAAAATTCCACACGGAGCCTGAACGGTCTCTTCTTTGTCACAATATCCGGTTTGCCCGTGTGCAGATTGGTTTTCATTTGCGCTTACTCTCGTTTGTCTAATGTCACAATCTTACCATGACTGACCCGTCACTTCCACATACCCTGATGAAATTGGTACAGGGTATTTTTTCGGGTAAAAAAAACTCCTTATCTTTCAGTACTCTATTACTTATACCCTTAATACCCTGTCTCTTATACACATCTCCGAGC
>ENA-OYYJ01000319-OYYJ01000319.1-human-gut-metagenome-genome-assembly--contig:-NODE-319-length-19081-cov-9.462367_pt1 | contig 19081 bp, 19 predicted proteins | sample MGYA00243248_ERZ653447 | MGnify/ENA primary metagenome ERZ653447 (study PRJEB26926, sample SAMN06165030) | human gut metagenome | biome: ENVO:00009003; feature: ENVO:2100002; material: ENVO:00002003...
AAAAAATTGCTCCGAAGCATAACGCATCGAAGCAATTTTTGGTGCCGGTGGCGGGAATCGAACCCGCACGGGGGATTAGCCCAATGGATTTTGAGTCCACCTCGTCTACCAATTCCAACACACCGGCATACCTTTATGAACACCCTGCTACGCACGCTCCCGAAGAAACAGGAGGGATGTTGATGAAACTTGAACCACTATATCAGAAAAGTAATGAATTTGCAACATCTTTTCCGGAGCTGGGGAAATCAGACGCAACACATTTTGAGGGTGAAAGACCAACAGGAAATCAGCGGAATTAGGTGGAGTTAAGCGGAATTTTCTGCCTGACGAAGTACACAAAATCCATTGTTTTATTCCAGAAAAAGTCATTTTTTCTTAAAGAATCAAGTGAAAATGATGCCGTTATCGCATCCTCCAATACAAACCATTTTGCGGAAGATTTTCGCGCCTAGGAGGGATATTGGAGGGATGCTGCACGATTCAACGCAATGTAAAACTGTCTGCAAACAATTTTATAATAGCAGCCTTTCCCGTCATTGACAAGAAATTTTCGAGAGGGCTGATCTTATGAAAAACCGGAAATATTACCGTAAGCGTTTTGCCAAGTATCCCGATGTGGTAACAATTCCCCAGTTCTGCGAGATGCTCGGAGGTATCAGTGATAAAACCGCCCGGAAGCTTTTGCGCGAAAACCGGGTAAAACGCTACTACATCCGAACTACTTTTTATATTCCCAAAGAGTGGGTAATTGACTATATTCTAAGTGCTCACTATGCAAAGTACCGTTTGAAACTTAGGGTACAAGTTTAATTCTGCTGATGACGGGGCATCCGGTAACGGATGCCCTAAAACAATCAAAAGCCGTTGCAACCTCCGAGCTGTTTAAGCATCATCATATGTTCACGTTCCCAATAGTACGCCTACAGGACAGCCAAAACCTGCTGTCAGCAACTTATTGAAAACGGCGGGTTATTATGCTACAATTTACTAAAAAATAATAGGAGGCACGTCTAGCATGGGGACTAACTTGCGATCCAGTTTTCAAGACATGGAAATCAAAGAACAATTACTTGATGAAAAGAAACAGCAGACTTCAAAGAAGGTGCAGTACGTCTCTGAATATGCTACACAGTGGACGCGTATTTCTATCGAGCGCAAGGACGTAGATTATATTACATTTGTTGACTGTATGTGCAACGCTGGAGTATATAAAGACGGCGATTTGTGTACTGGTATGTGTGTTCTTCAGACCTTTATTGAGTTTGCCAGACGTTTACATCTCCCTGACCAATCTGACACCACCGCTTATGCAGATGGTGGACGATGGCAAAATCGCCCTGTCCCCGGCCTATCAGTTGGCCTCCCTGAACGAGAAAGAGCAGGAGCTTCTGGTGGAAACCATTGGAAGCGAACAGTCTACGCCATCTCTTTCTCAGGCTCAGCGCATGAAGAAGCTGAGCCAGTCCGGCGAGCTGAATGAGGATACCATGCTCTCCATTATGATGGAGCAGAAAAAGCCAGTACAGGCCAACATCACCCTCTCCGGGGAACGACTGCGCAAATACTTCCCCCGCTCCTACTCTCCCATCCAGATGGAGGAGGTGATCTTCAAGCTGCTGGAAGCATGGCAGCGCAAACGGCAGCGGGAGCAAAGCCGTTAAAACTGAATATTCCAAACACACCGGACAAGCCCTGCTTGCCCGGTTCTTTTTATAGGAGGACATGAGCAATTTCCGGAAAAGGCGAAAATCTCGCGCAACACCGAGGAAGTGCAGGCCGAGAGCGTTTCCTACGCCGTCTGCGCCTATTTCGGCATTGAGACCGGCGAGAACAGCTTTGGGTATATCGCCACATGGTCAAAGGGCAAGGAGCTGCCGGAGCTGAAAGCCTCGCTGGAAACCATCAACCGCACGGCATCCGGCCTGATTACAGACATTGACCGCAATTTTAAGGCGCTGATGAAAGAGCGCGGTCTGGATAAGGAACCGGACAACGGCTCCGTCCCTGACCCTGCAATTTCCGTTGAGAGTACGTTTGACGAAATCAACCTGATGTGCATTTACAATACAGGCACCCGCATCGGTCTGATGCAGACGCTGACCGACATGCGCGGGCATCTGGAACCTGACGAAACCGAACTGCGGGAGCTGACAGACAGTACCTTGCACAAGCTGGGCGGCATCACTGACGAGCAGTTCAAGGAACTGGAATTGGTGCCGGACTTCGACGCAGACGAATAAGGAAGATGCATCGACGAGAGCGGCTTTCGGGTCACTCCCGTTTTGCCTCTGTAATTCTATTTCCCAAAATCGAGAAAATTTTGATTTTGGGAAATAGAGCAAGAATGGCTTACACTTCATTTTGCCGCACAGCATACCACTTCTATTGAACAAAAATACGGGTTTCCGCAAAAATTTTCAATAGCGTCGGAAAAAGTGTCAATTTCACAGTCTAATTCTCTTGAAAAAGTGTCATAGTAGAAGTATAATATCCTTGTAAAATGCGCAGGCTGGATATGGAGGTACTTGTGATGCTGAAACGGAAAATTGAAAAGGATATTATGCACTGGATCGATAGCAGCGACAAGGCTCTGCTGATCTATGGCGTCCGACAGGCAGGAAAGACCTTTATTGTCCGTGAGTGTCTGAAGGCGGCAGGCTGCGACTACATTGAGTTCAATCTGATTCGGCAGCCGGAAATCGTAGGTATTCTGGACGGGGCGACGAGCGTAGACGACCTGATACTGAAGCTGTCCCTGTACAGTGATAAGAGAATCGTTCCCGGTAAGACCTTCTTTTTCTTTGATGAAATTCAGAAATACAAGGAGATCGTCACAAAAATAAAGTTTCTTGTGGACGACAAACGATTCCGGTACATTCTGTCCGGCTCACTGCTGGGCGTGGAGATCGTTAACTTGAAGTCTGCGCCGGTCGGCTATTTGCAGACGCTCAATATGTACCCGCTGGATTTTGAAGAGTTCCTGCAAATCTTCAACGTAGGCCAGCCCGTATTGGATATGCTGCGGAAAGCGTTTGCCTCTAGAACACCCGTAGATGAAGTGATCCACAGTAAAATCATGGAGATGTTCAATCTCTATCTGATTATTGGCGGTATGCCCGCCGCGGTGGAAAAATATCGGACAACCGGCAACATCGACGATGTGATGGATGAACACCGCGCCATCATTGAGCAGTACAAACTGGATTTTACGCAGTATGAAGAGGAAAACCGCAAGCTAATTATTACGCACATCTACGAGCTTATCCCAGCAGAGCTGAACGAGAAGAACAAGCGGTTTATGATCGCGGATATCAGGAAAGGTCTGCGGTATGACCGTGTTGAAGACAGCTTCACATGGCTTTGGAAGGCCGGTGTTGCTTTGGGCGTGTTTAACACGACGGAGCCCACAGTTCCGCTCATGCTGAACGAAAAGAGCACACTGTTCAAGATGTTCCTGTCAGACGTTGGACTGCTTACCACCATATATGGAAAAGCCTGCAAACTGAAAATTGTCAGCAAGGAAAAGGACATCAACAAAGGTGCGGTCTATGAGAATGTAGTGGCGCAGGAGCTTCATGCTCACGGCTATCCTCTGTACTATTACAACAGCAAGAAAAAGGGCGAGCTTGATTTTGTAGTCGAACACGCCGGGCGGGTGCTTCCCATTGAAGTGAAGAGCGGAAAAGACTATGAAAAGCACTCGGCGCTGGACAACGTAATGGCCGCCCGGGAATACGGGATTGAGGAAGCCTATGTCTTCACAAACGATAACGTAAAAGTGGATGAAAAGCTGACGTATTTCCCCATCTATATGGCTATGTTCCTGCAAGACGATCCCATAGATTTCATCGACATTTCCGTGGACAAATTCAAACTGTGAACCATTAGAGTATCAACATATAACGGAAGCGTTCCGTTTCCTGCGCTGGATTCGGAACGCTTTCAGATACCCTTAAAAACTATATCATTTAGGTGCGAAAACCTCTGTTTTCCTCTCAAACCGCCGTATGCGGGCGGGCATGGGTGTGTTCCCTATGGATCACATCCGAGAGGCAAAACGGAGGCTTTTTTCATCGAAATCAATACTTTTCATTTTCACTGGAAGGAGGTGCGAAGATGGCTGTATTCCGTATCGAAAAGACCAGAGATTACACCGTCATGGCCAACCACCATCTGCGTAACAAGGCGCTGTCTCTAAAGGCAAAGGGCCTGCTGTCGCTTATGCTCTCTTTGCCGGAGGATTGGGATTACACCACCAGAGGGTTGTCCTGTATCTGTAAGGACGGCGTGGACAGCATCCGGGTTGGCATTCAGGAGCTGGAAGCCAACGGCTATCTGGTTCGGGAACGTCGCCGGAACGAGAATGGTCAGTACGGTGCCATCGAGTACACAATTCTGGAAAAGCCCCGGCAAGTGGCAATTCCGCCTCCTGTTCGGGAAAAACCTATATTGGAAAATCCAACGCAGGTAATTCCCATGCAGGTTCTTCCTACGCAGGAGATTCCCGCACAATTAAATATAGAAGAATTAAATACTCAAAAATCAAATACGGATGAATCAAATACCCATGCGGATTACCAAAAGGCCAGAGACGAGATGCGTTCTCTGCAAACTGCCAAGGCAAATGTGGATCGGATTCTGGGAGAGGACGCACTTTCTGTGGAGAGAGAACCCGAAAAAGATGGACGTTAAACGTCCATAAGCGATTTGAAAAATCGCGCAGCCGCTGCATTTTTGCAGCGTTTCCATGATACGGAATCGTATCCTGCGGGGATTGGGGCAGAGCCTCAACAAGCAGAAAGCCCCCATTTCCATCACCATGGAAGTGGGGGCTTTCGCGCATATGTTTTACAGATGCATTGCTTGCTATTATTAGTTTAGCCCCTTACAGCTCGAAAATGGGTTTGTAAAGAGGCTCTTACCTAAGCTACAATGAGAGTGTAATCGGTTTTTCGAGGCATTGCATGAGCTACTACGCTCGACTGGCAAACTGTCAACCGACCCTCTCATTGCAGCGTTCGATTTAAGCAGGTTGAAATAACGGGCATCTCCGTACATTCGTTATAGTTAAAGCGTGATGCCTCTCTTTTCAGGTAGTATTACGCTTTCAAATTGTCCCACTATAAATACATCTCAGGACATCTCCTGCCTTGCACATCTATCCGCTGTCCTGCATATCCTGTCAGGAGAATCTGCTGATTTTGGGGGGATGCCATATGCGGGCAGGGGTACTGACGTGCGAATCCGTGACAGAGTATGTTCAGGCGGCGCAGCGGCGGCTGGGGACGGATTACCCCGTTTTCGTCCTGCATTACCGGGACACCGATGACCCGGGGCGGATGAAGCGTCAGATCGTGCAGGCCGTGGAAGGGCTGCCAAGAAACATCGACACGGTTCTGGTGGCCATGGGCTTCTGTGGCGGCTCCTGGAATCAGGTAAAAGCAGTGCGCAGACTGGTCATTCCTAGGGTGGACGACTGCGTGTCCTTGCTCATCAACGGGACGGTGCAGCACAGCGCAAACCCAAAGCAAATGGGGCATCTTTACATAACCGAGCGTCAGCCAGACAGCCATGGGAAGCGTCTGTGCCAGCAATGCCCCCGGTGGAAGGCGGATGCCTGCTATTCCCGGTGGTTTGCCAATCACAGTCAGCTGGATATCGTGGATACCGGCGTTTTCGATTGCCACAGCGAGGCTTATGTGGGGGCTGCCCAGGAATGCGCGGACGCGCTGCACTGCTGCCTTGGTTATGTCTCTGGCAGCAACAGCCTGCTGGAACGGCTGGTCGGCGGGCAGTGGGAGGACGGCTTTCTTGTAGCGAATCCGGGGCAGATCATCGGGCATAAGGATTTTTTCTGCTGAAGAAACGCATTGCGGCCGCCCCAATCCGGGGCGGCCGCAATGCGCTTGGGGTAAAAAATGATTAGGAGGTAAGCTTTTTAGGGGGCTGTCAGGGCTGCCTACGCCTGAATACAGCTGGGGAACAGACTGCGGTCGGTATGGGGGATGAAACAGGCGGCGACGAAGGCGTCCATGTAGCCCGGATGGGTACTCAGTTCCAGATACGTCATATTGGAGGCGACCTCGGATGTTTTTTCGATGGCTTCATCACTCATGACCATGGCATAAGCGCCGGACAGGGAGGAGTTGCCGATGTATTGGAACTTTTCCAGCTCCACGTCCGGGAACATACCGATGTTCACTGCGTTTTTCATGTTGATGCCGCTGCCGATGCCGCCGGCCACGTAAACCCGATCGATGCACTCCGGGGTCATGTCCACGGATTTAAGCAGCGTGTCAATGGCGGAGAAAATCGCGCCCTTCGCCCGGATGAAGTTGTCGATGTCCACCTCGTTGATGGACACCTCCCGGCTGGTCTCGGATTCCTCGGAGGTGGCGATGATGTAGCGCCCCATGCCGTGGGAATCCCGCCGGATGCGGCTGCCCTCCCGGACAAACAGACCTTTGGCGTTGATGATCCGGCAGCGGTACAGCTCCGAAATGATGTCGATGATGCCGCTGCCGCAGATACCCACCGGCTTCTGGCCGGGGTCACCCACGACGGACAGCGTCGGCTCCATGGTAACATTGTCGATGGTGCAGGCTTCGATGGCGCCGTCCGTGGCGCGCATACCGCAGGAGATGTCGCCGCCCTCAAAGGCGGGGCCTGCGGAACAGGCGCAGCTCATGAGGAAATCCCGATTGCCGAATACAATTTCGCCGTTGGTGCCGAGGTCGATGAACAGGCTCATTTCGTCCTTGTCCCAGATGTCCGCGGCTAGGGTACCGGCGGTGATATCGCCACCGACGTAGGAGCCGATGTTTGGCGAGATAATGACAGGCGCAAGGGGATTTGCCGGGAGCTTTAGGTCTCCCGCCAGCAGCCCCTCCCACAGGAAGAAGCTGGGGATGTAGGGATCCATCCGAACCGGGTTGGCGTCCACGCCCACCAGCAGATGGTTCATGGTAGTATTTGCGCCGACGCTCATCCGAAGAATGCTTCTCGCGTTGATATGAGCGGTCTTGCAGAGGTTCGCAATGATAGGCGTCAGGGTCTCCTTGACCACAGCGTCCTGGAGCCGTTTCCGGCCGCCGGGCTTGCTTTGCTCGATGATACGGTTGATAACGTCCGCGCCGTAGCGGATCTGGCCGTTGCCGGAGGAGCCTTTTGCCAGCAGCTCGCCGCTGACCAGGTCGGTCAGAACCATGGCCACCGTGGTGGTACCGATATCGATGGCGCAGCCGACGATGCGGGTATCCTCGGGATCGCAAACTTCCATGCAGCGGAAAGTGCCCCCTGCCAGCTCGCCCTTGACACAGACCCTCCACCCGAATTCCCGGAGGGTCGCCGCCAGCTTGACCATCACGCAGAAGGGAACCTCCACCTTTTGAACGCCCAGCGCTTCCTCCACCGCCCAGGTCAGGCGCTCGATGTCCGGCATGGTGTCGTCCAGGCTCGGCTCCGTCATGGAGATCACGGCGCTGCGGAAGTTGTTTGTAAACTGAATGCCGCTGGCACGCAGATTGGCTTCCGTGCTTTTGAAAATGGCGATCTCCTTGGGGCTGCTGAGGTCTGCGGTCTTCATCCGGGACTGGTAGGCGCTGGCAATGTCCGGCACCAGCACGGTGCAGTCGCCGTTTACCTTGGAGCAGCAGCTCAGCCGCCAGCCCTCGCCCCATTCCTCCTGGGAAATGTGGCGGCTTTGCAGGGAGTCCAGCGTTCCCTCCGTCAGCTTCACCCGGCATTTGCCGCAGGAACCGTTGCCGGAGCAGGGCGCGTCGATGGCCACGTTGGCACGGCGGGCGGCTTCCAGCAGGTTGTCACCCTGGTTGCACTCGATAGTCACGGCGCTGCCGCCCTCGATCTGGAAAATCACTTTGCTCATGTCATGTTCTCCTTCCGCTTGAATCTTTATGTGAATTATGGTATACTAACGGAAACAATATGACTGCGGGAAACCATCCCACAGGAAAGGGGAGCACCAATGAAAACCTATGAACTGATCATCGAACGCCAACAGCCGCCCTGCGGCGGAAAGCTCGCCAAGGTGGTGGAGGTACGCAGCGTTACCACCGACGACCCTGTGGCCTACGTCCGCTCTCTGGAGAAAAGTGGGGAGCTGCAAGTCACCGACGGTTCCGACGGCGAGATCGTGGTCACGCTGGACGCCGGGCTGAAGCAGGTCAAATACAGCTTTACAGAGGAATAAGCGCCAAGGCATCCGGTCTGACCGGGTGCCTTTTTTCAGTCCCGCTTGCGGGAAGCGTAGATCGTGCAGTCCGTCCGCCATGTTTTGTTTTCCAGAACGGTGACGCGCTCCCACTTGAAGTAGTCCGACCGGATCTCCGAGAAAACGTGTATTTCCTTGGGAATGTCCAGATTTTCTCCTATAATCCTGCCATTCTCTTTTGTGAAGCGGAGGCGGTACATCCCGTTTTCACCGGAACAGACGGCGTCATAACGCCCCTCGTCAGCACGGTACAGCCGGAGGGTCACGGTGCATTCAGGATTCATGGCGGGGCAAATGAGCAGATCCTCGATGCCGGTCCCGTCCAGCACCCGGTGGAAAAACCATTCGCCCTTTGTTTCCCAGCGCATGGCGTCCACGCAGCGGATATCCCAGTTGCCCACCAGCGAGGCGAACCAATCATCTTTCGGGGGGATTTTCAGGGTGTATCTACTGATCAGGGCAGCCGTGAAGCAATCCATTTTCCATTCCTCCTGTTTCTTTGTTATTCCAGACTTTCGCTCCGGTCACTGTAGGCGGATTCCACGGGGCTTGCCGCTGCGGCTTCCCGGCTGTATTTTTCTACCAGCTTTGCGGCCTTGTCCACCGGCAGGATGGTTCCCGCACCGGCCACACAGCCGCCGGGACAGGCCATGCCCTCCAGCAGACAGCCCTTGAACTTTCCGGCCTTTGCCAGCATCATCAGCTTCCGGCATTCCCGCAATCCCTCTGCCCGGGCGGTCTGGATCTCCATGTCCGGGTACTGCTCATGCACCAGATCGGTGACAGCCTTGGCGACGCCGCCGGATACGGCAAAGCCGCGCCCCGCGCTGGTTCCTTCGTTCAGATAATCCTGCTCCTCCACGGTGTCAAAATCGATCTGCTTCGCCTCAAACATGCCCTGCAGTTCCTCAAAGGTCAGCACGAAGTCCACGTCGGAGCGGATGTCCGCCCGGATGGCTTCCAGCTTTTTCGCGGCGCAGGGCCCCACGAAGACCACTTTGCACCCGGGGAAGTCCTTCTTGACCATCCGGGCGGTGAACACCATGGGGGTCAGGGTCATGGATATTTTGTGCATTTCTCCGGGGAACAGCTTTTCGATCATGGAATGCCACGCGGGGCAGCAGGAGGTCGCCATGTAGTCCTGCTTTTCCGGCACCTTTTCCAGAAAATCCTTGGCTTCCTCGATGGTACACAGGTCAGCGCCGATGGCGACCTCCATCACCCGGTCGAAGCCCAGCTGCTTCATGGCGGTCACGAACTTTCCGGGGGACACCTTGCCGCTGAACTGCCCGATGAAGGCGGGGGCGACAATGGCAATGACGCGGTCGCCTTTCAGGATGGACTGGATGACCTGAAAGATCTGCCCCTTGTCCACAATGGCGCCGAAGGGACAGGACACCAGGCACTGGCCGCAGGCCACGCACTTGTCCTGATCGATCTTTGCCCGGCCATGTTCGTCGGAAACAATGGCGTCCATGCCGCAGGCCGCCTGACAGGGGCGCTCCATGTGGATGATGGCGTGGTAGGGGCAGGCGCTGGCGCACTTGCCGCACTTGATGCATTTTTCCGGGTCAATGTGGCTCTTGCCGTTGACGAAGGAGACTGCGCCCTTGGGACAGACCCGCTGGCAGGAAGCAGCCAGACAGTTCTGGCAGTTCTCCGTCACCCGGTACTGGTTGGTGGGGCAGGCGTGACAGGCGTATGGAATGATGTTGATAAGGGGCGGCTCGTAATACTGCTCGGCGATGGCGGCGGCATTCATGCCCTCGGTCATCAGGCTGCGGGTCTGGACGGGGCGGATGGACAGGCCCATAGCCAGCCGCACCCGCTCACCCGCAATGGCGCGCTCTAAGAAAATGGACTCCCGGTGCAGGGGCTGATCGCCGGGAACGATCTTGAAGGGCAGATCCTCCGCCCCCTCGTAGCCGTTGCCGCTGTAAGCCATACGGGCGACCTCGGTAAATACCTTTTTGCGAATATCCGTAATCAGAGATGGAATTCCTCTCATGTGACAGCCTCCAATTCAAAATAGAAAAGCGGCAGCCAAAAACCAGCTGCCGCGAACGTTTTTACGCAACACAAATAAACAGGAGCGTTCCCCTGCTTTTCTCATTCCTGTAGGTCTTCTGACTTGTGCCTCGAACGTGTCCGGGTCTGCCTTCTCAGGTTTCCCCAATGACCGGCTTCCGCCGACGAACCGGACGCATCGACACTTACAGCGCCGTTTCCGCGTGGGGACTTTCACCCCGTTCCCTTTTTAAGCTCAGGAGCCGACCTGCGCTGCCCATGAGCCACAAGAAACTATTTTCTTTTATTATACCCACAGGCTGGCAAAAAGTCAAAGGGGAAACTGCTCCAGAGCCATGGCATCCGCCTTATTTTCGCCGAGGGTGTGCATCATACCGGACAGCACCCCCAGAGACGGCAGCGGCGACTCGTTCTGAATGATCGCCGTGCCGCATTCCAGCAGGGGCGCGGAGCTGAAATTCCAGATCAATTCGATTCCGTTCTGGGTCAGCTGTTCCGCCACAGCATGCAGCACCTCGGAATAGGTGTCCACAATGGCCAGTTTGACTCCCTCGCTCCGGTTCTTACCGGCCATGTAATTCATCGCCATCCGGCCAAGGGTGCATCCCGGCTTCAGCGGATAGTAATCCGTGATCTCGACATACCCGCCGCATTTGTGCAGGATCCAGTTGACGCAATCCGGGCTTCCCACGTGGATCGCCTTTACAGGCTGCTCCAGCCCGAGGAAATTTTCCAGGTCTGAGATCAGTTCCTCCCGCCTGCGTCCGCATTTGGGGCAGCCGCGCCGGGTCACGGCTGCCAGGTCTTTGCGCACATTGACCTCACCCATATGCAGCCCTTCGGCGATCATGGTGGCGGAGATATACTCCGGGGAGCATTCCGGAAGTCCTTTCAGATATATCAGATACATCGACAGCTTTTGCAGCATTCGATTGGTGATGGTTCTGCTCATACGATTCTCCCCCCATTTTCGGGCGGGTATTACTTTACGGCATCCCTTTCCCGATCCAGCTTTACATTCCGATGGTAAAGGAGCATGTCGATGGTGATCTCTGTGAAATTCAGGAAATAAAACGCCCAGCTCAGGTAGAACAACCAATCCATAGCTCCGGTGGCGGCATTCAATAGCATAAACTTGCGGATGATGCCGAAGATATAGCCGATCCAGATGAAAAACTCAAAAATTACGCTTTTGCCCTTCGCCGTGCGGGAGGCCCAGGACTTGCGAATGGAAATCGGCCAGCTCAGGCCAAAGCACAGGATCATCAGTGCTTCCAGAAGATCGGTAATGTCGATCATGATTTATTTTCCGCTCCTTTTGCTCAGATAGGCCGCCCGGCCGGATTCGTACAGGTTGTTGCCCTCGCAGTCGATGATAACGACCAGCGGCATATCCTCCACATAGAGTTTGCGCAGGGCTTCCGCCCCCAGATCTTCGTAGGCGATCAGCTCGGCTCTCTTGATGCACTTGGCAAGCAGCGCTCCCGCACCGCCGATGGCGCCGAAATACACGCCGTCGCATTCCTTCATCGCTTTCACGACCTCGGGCAGTCTCGCACCCTTGCCGATCATGCCCCTCGCGCCCACACGCATCAGGGTGGGGGCGTAAGCGTCCATACGGCCGGAGGTGGTGGGGCCTGCGGAGCCGATGACCTGTCCGGGCTTTGCGGGCGTGGGGCCGACATAGTAGATGGTGGCGTCCGTGGGGTCAAAGGGGAGATCCTCCCCCCGCGCCAGCGCTTCGCACATCCGCTTGTGTCCCGCGTCACGGGAGGTGTAGATGGTGCCGGTCAGCAGCACGGAGTCCCCGGCCTTCAGGGTTCTGGCCAGTTCCCGGGTCAGGGGGAGGGTGATTTTCTTTTCCATGTTACAGTACCTCCGTTTTGTGCCGGGTCACATGGCAGTTGATGTTGATGGCGCAGGGCATTCCCGCGATATGGGTGGGCATGGTCTCGATGTTCAGGCCGATGGCGGTGGTTCTGCCGCCGAAGCCCTGCGGGCCGATGCCGAGAGCGTTCACCTTTTCCAGCATTTCCTTTTCCAGATCGGCATAGAAGGGATCGGGATTCCGGGTGTCCAGCGGACGCATGAGGGCTTTTTTCGCCAGCAGCGCCGCCTTGTCGAAGGTGCCGCCGATGCCCACGCCGATGACAATGGGCGGGCAGGGATTGGGGCCTGCTGCCTCCACCGTCTCAAGAATGAAGTCCTTGATGCCCTGCAGTCCGGCGGAGGGCTTGAACATCCGGATGGCGCTCATGTTCTCACTGCCGAAGCCCTTGGGGGCGAGGGTGATCTTCACCTGTTCGCCGGGAACGATCTCGGTGTACAGAACGGCAGGGGTGTTGTCGCCGGTGTTGCCCCGGCGGACGGGGTCGCGGACGACGCTCTTGCGCAGAAAGCCGTTGGTGTAGCCCCGGCGGACGCCCTCGTCCACCGCTTCCCGCAGGTCGCCGCCGGTGAGGTGGACGTCCTGTCCGATCTCCAGAAACACACAGGCCATGCCGGTGTCCTGACAGATGGGAACGCATTCCCGGTCGGCGATCTGGTAATTTTCCATGATGTTGTTCAGCACACCCACGGCGATGTCGCCGTCCTCGCAGGCACGGCAGGCTTCGATGGCGCGCTTCACGTCATCGGGGAGGTGGGTATTGGCTTCGATACACAGCCGCTCCACAGCGTCGGTGATCCGGCTGACAGGAATTTCTCTCATATGTTCTCCTTTTTTCCGCTTATGGCGGGCATAATGGGGAAGCTTTGCCGCCGGAAATCCCTTCCAGTCACATCCCTGCGCCCATTATAAACGCATTCGCCGGATTTGTCCAGCTTTATAATAAGTTTCTGCCATCTTCAGTACCTCAATCAAATCATTTCATTCCGCTATGCATGGGTTCGTTTTTTGTCAAGTCAAAAAGAGTCTCATAAATACATATCCATCCTCAATCGTATCGGAAAGACAAAAGCCCTGCTTTATCCAGAACTCCTGCGCAGCAATATGTTCCATCTTTACCGGAGCAGAGATTCTGCAGGCAGAGAATTCCCTTTGCAAATACTCAATACAGAGCTTTACCGCCTTTGATCCATATCCCTTCCTCTGAAATGCATCGTCAATTAAGAAGTTGATGATTTGATAATTGTCTTCTCCCACATACATGGAAACAAACCCAACTATCGTGTCATCGCTGTATATGGCAAACGGCCTTGTGTCTTGATAGTAAACCCATGCTTCCGCCAGTGAATAGGTCACAGGATCGACAAAATCCTCATTCTCTACACTTGCTCTCAAAAGCAGGCATTCTCTGAAGTTATCTTCACTGATGGCTCGCAGCTCAATCATCGGATTATCCCCCTGCGTATGCTTCACAACTTAACGGTTTATATATCCAGACTTGCGATGACCTCCTTCAGCGCGTCGGCGCTGGCGCGGAGCTTTGCCTGCTCGTCGTAGGTGAGCTCCACGGGAACCTTCCCCTTCACGCCGTTGGGGCCGATGATCGTCATGGTGCTGATGCACACGTCCTCGATCCCGTACTCTCCGTGCATCATGGAGGACACGGTGGCCACGCTGTCATAGGCGGCAACCAGCGCACCCAGAATTTTATTCACGGAAGCGGATACGGCGTAGAAGGTAGCGCCCTTCTTGGCAATGATCTCGCCGCCGGATTTCTGGACGTATTTCAGCGTCTGCTCCGGGTCTAGGCGGTTCTTCGTGACATTCCGCTTGACCATCATATCTTCGTATTCGCTGAGGGGGCAGCCGGAGATCTGCGCCAGAGACCACGGAATGAAGGAGGTATCCCCATGCTCACCGTAGACGTAGGCATGAATGTTCTTCTGGGCGATGTGATAGCGGTGGGACAGGTCGTAGCGGAGCCGGGCGGTGTCCAGAATGGTGCCGGAGCCGATGATCTGGCTTTCCGGAATGCCGGAGACTCTGGTAAACACGTAGGTCATGATGTCCACAGGATTGCTGACGATGACATACAGGGCGTTGGGGGCGACCGCCGCGATCTTTGGCGCAATATCCTTCATGATGTTGACGTTGGTCTGCGCCAGATCGATGCGGCTCTGACCGGCTTTGCGCCCGATGCCGGAGGTGATGATGACGATGTCGGAGTCTGCCGCGTCAGCGTAATCACCGGCAATGACAGAGATCGGCTCGCGGAAGCTGGTTCCCTGAACGATGTCCATGACCTCGCCCTCCACCTTCTCCCTGTTGATATCGACTACAACGATCTGGGAGGCGATGTCCCCAAGGGATAAGGTGTAGGCGATGGTTGCCCCCACATTTCCGGCTCCAATAACGGTTACTTTTCTGCTCATAAAAAAATTCCTCCCGGATAAAAAATATGCAGAACACGCAAGCCTTGCCCATAAACAGAAGGGCACGCCAAAGTATATCCAGCATGTGCAAGATATTGAAATGCCCCATGGATTGTTTCCAGATTTGCACGATGTCAACCGCAATAAAATCGGGGGGATCTTCTGACGGAACAAAAAGCATCCATTCCTTTTTATTCTTCACAGCAGGTGTATCGTGGAGGTGCAGGGACTATTCGGTTCATTTATATCGATTATACCATATAATATCACCAACGTCAACGGAAACGGCGCAAATGGGATATTGCAGGGGACTCTAAAAACCATCGAATGAAAAATCCCCGAGACCGTAAGATCTCGGGGATTTGACATGAAACTTTGAAGAAAAAGTTCGACAATCAGCGCTTGCTGAACTGCGGAGCGCGACGGGCGGCTTTGAGGCCGTATTGCGCGAGTTTTTGAGCTGTTTTCCCTTGATACTCCGGACTTTTCCGGCTTTCTGCCTCTCAGTTATCCGGTGTGCGGACCATAAAAAACGGCCTTTTTTCATTCAGCAATAGCCTGCTGAAACGCACCATTTACTACCCCAAACAGCTCCTCCGGTTTATTGTACTTCACTTTTGCATAGATGTCCATAGTTGTTTTGCTGTTTTCGTGTCCGGCAAGGTATTGGACGGTCTTTGGATCAACACCAGCATAGAGAAGATTGGTAATGTAAGTGTGCCGCAGCTGATGCGGGGTTACATCAAAGTCCAGCGTATATCTGATTTTGGGTTGATTTTTCTGGGTCATGCCCAGCGTTGGGGTAACCGTGTATTTGATGCTCTGCCCATTCACATACTTATAATAGTTCCGGGGCTTAGTGGAACGGACAACGACATACTGCCACACTCTTTGAAACTGCGAAGCAGCCAGTGGCTCTCCTTTGCTGTCAGCGATCACATAATCTGATATGGAATTCTCTTTCGCTTCTCTCAGACAATCCACCAAACACTTCGGTATCGGAATATCCCTTTTTGCCGCCGGAGTCTTTAGCACGGTAGAAACCACGGGTCTGTTATGCTCTGTACGCCATGCCCGCCTCACCGATAGATAAGGTGTATCCTCGTCCAGAAATACACAATCCCATTTCAGAGCAAGAATTTCTTCCCGACGCAGACCGGAATACAAACCGAGCATAATAAACAAATATGGAGGAAGCCCCTTGACTGTATCCAAAAGCACGGCTACCTGCTGATCTGTCAATGCCTCCTTCTTTTTTGTCGGTTTTCCGCCTTTACCGGATATTCCCGCACAGGGATTGTGCTCAAGAATTTGGTTTCTCTCTGCCGCATAAAAAATGCACTTGAGCAGCATATTGACCTTATTGTATAAGCCTTCCGATTTCTTTGACAATGGAACAAGAGCCAGCCGAATATCGTCAGCAGTCACTTCTTCCATATACATCTCTCCCAGAGGTTTGATGATATAGTTTGTCATATCCCTCGTATAACCTCTGAGTGTAGACGCAGACACCTTTGCCGACTGCATCAGCAGCCACTTCTCTCCATACTCAGCTACTGTCGGGTGCTGCCGGTGAAAGATAATTTCTTCCACCTGCTTCCGAGCCTCTAACTGCTTCTCATACAATTCTTCACAAGTAGCGGCATACAAACTCAACTCTTTGCCATCTGCATCCGTAATCCTGGTTCTGTAATACTGGATTCCTTTCAATGTAATGGTCCCATACTTCGGGATCTGTGTTTTCTTTTTTGCCATCTTTGATCGTCCTTTCTTGATAATGTGTAGTCTCCGTATCTACACTCTCTTTTTATCAGAAAGCCTCGATTTAATCAAAGATACGGCTGATGTAAAACAAAGAGCGAGACATCCTTGCCTCGCTCCTGCTTTACTTCCTATTTTATTATTACTGTGCTGCGTCCCAGCTTGCAAACGCGCAACTCATTGATCTGACCAGCTCATCTGGTCTGTTGTACTTAACCTTTGCATAAATGTCCATGGTAATCTTGCTGCTTTCATGGCCTGCCAGGTATTGAACCGTTTTGGGATCTACCGATGCATGAATGAGATTGGTAATGTAAGTATGCCGCAGCTGATGGGGTGTTACTTCAAAGTCCAGACTGTAAACCACTTTTCCGTTATGAGCAGCCTTTTCTCCCAAGACAGGTGTGACAGTATGCTTTACTCTTTTTCCATCTTCATACCGATAATAGCTCCGCTCCTTGACCGTCCTCGTAACAATATACTGCCAAAGTCGCTTAAACTGCGTGTAGGACAGCGGTTCGCCGTCCCGGTTTGAAACCACATACTCCGAAGTCGATGTTTCCTTTGCTGCTTTCAAACACTCAGCCAAGCAAACAGGAAGAGGGATATTTCTCTCCGCAGCCTTGGTTTTCAATTCGTCTGAGATTACCGGTCTGTTGTGTTCTGTGTGCCATGCCCGCCTTACCGTCAGATATGGAGTATCCGTATCCAGATATACTGAATCCCATTGCAGAGCAAGAATTTCTTCCCGGCGCAGCCCTGCATATAAACCAATCATGACAAAGACATAAGGCGGCAAATCTCGGATAGCATCCAAAAGGCGTGCTGCCTGTTCATCTGTCAAAGCCTGACGATCCTCTTGTGGAACACCGCCACCTTTTGTCGTGAGATAAATCGTCGGGTTATGGTCAATGATCCTGCTTTCCATTGCTGCGCGAAAGATAGATTTGTAAAGGATTACCACAGATTTATAAACCGATGCAGATTTCTTGGAAACCGGAACAAGGGCAAGCTGAATATCATCCAAGCTAACCTCACCCATCCGTTTATCTCCCAATTCCGCTATAATATGCCGCCTGACCTTTGAGGTGTAATCCGTCAAAGTAGTAGCTCGTACATGAACCGACTGCATCAGCAGCCACTTTTCACAATACTCTGCAACTGTGGGCGTTTTCCGATGAAAAGTGGCATTCTCAATCTGTTCCAACGCAAGCGTTTCTTTGTTGTATAGTTCTTCAGGTGTTTTTGCGTAGATAGCTACGAGCTTACCATTCGTGTCTTTGATTCTGGTCCTATAATATAGGACACCTCTTTTCATAACTGTGCCATATTGAGGAAGCATTATTTTCCTATTTGCCAATTCCTCCACCTCCTAAGAATATACTCCAGCGCTGTATCTATGTTTTATCAGACCATTATGATTTCGACAAGGATACGGACCGGCTCACACTCCAGCTCTGCGAGGTTTACGATATGTTGCATTCTTTTCTGCTGGCTTTGCTCTGTGGGTGCATTTTGCGATATACTCCTGGAGACCTGCCGCAGTAAAATACACACAGCCATTCTGAACATACTGCACATAAGAGATCAAGCCGTTGTTACGGGCGGCATCCAGCGTTGCTATGCTGATTCCTAAGATTTCAGCAGCTTCTTTTCGTGTAATGAGCTTTTCCATAGACTATATTCCCTCCAATCTGTCAAGGTTATCATCGTGCTTTCAAAATCACATGAATACGCTGGCAGCCGAAACTGCCAGCGCATGGTATCTGATTTTGAATAGAAAGCGGCCACCCAAAAGAGCAGTCGCTTCCTATTTTAATATGACTCAATTCTCGTCACATTTGCCACGCAACCCTGACGATGGGAACATAACAGGTCTCCGCTGGCGCGGTTGTCATAACTCCGCAGCGTCGTTTTACTCGTGCGCCGCAGGGTTCCACCCAAGTCTTTAGGAGGCCGTGAGGAAGTATCTTTAAGCCCCCGTGCAGTCCTCGCGCCGGATCTGCCACCATCCGCTTTGTGAAATCGTAGATCGCTCCAAAGCAGCTTTGTTCATCACCTCCCTGGCTGCTCCATCTTCGCGGCGTTCCACACTCGCTCGTACACGGGTTATGTACCTGTTATGCTGTCTATGAAATTGTCAAAGTGCTGTTGAAGAGGGAAAACTTGTCCTTCTATTAACTCTGACAAAAAGAGCAAAAAACGAGCGCACCAAACGAAACTTTTTCAAAAATACTTTGTCAGCTGTTTCAACCCACGCCGGATGCTGTCACGGACACGGCTTGGGTCTACACCCTCCGCTGCGGCGATCTCGCTCACACGCATACCCAGATAATACCGGGCATAGATCCGCTTAGCCTGCTTCTCCGGCAGAGCCATTACAGCGGCATAGAGCTGCTCCCGCAGCTGCTTTTCCTCCAGGAGCATTTCCGGTGTCTGGGGCTTCATCAGGATCGCATTTTCAATGCCGTTGTCGCAGTCCAGGGAGTAATACGCCTTATAGCGATACATCCTCCGGTCATAGGCAGCTTCTGCACGCTCAGCGGATTGGATCGTTTCCAGCACATCTTCTGTTACTTCTACAAAGTGATCGGTTTTATAAACATCGGGATACAACTCCCGAAGGTTGATTTTCTTCATTATGTACCTCCATTTCGATTCACGGGTGATTGACAAGTGAATCGAAAGGAGGTGGGGAACGGCATCGGCAAACAACCGGATCATCTCTGAAAAAATGGC
>ENA-OYYJ01000366-OYYJ01000366.1-human-gut-metagenome-genome-assembly--contig:-NODE-366-length-17471-cov-4.149058_pt1 | contig 17471 bp, 13 predicted proteins | sample MGYA00243248_ERZ653447 | MGnify/ENA primary metagenome ERZ653447 (study PRJEB26926, sample SAMN06165030) | human gut metagenome | biome: ENVO:00009003; feature: ENVO:2100002; material: ENVO:00002003...
AGATACTGATCGGTCTCGTGGGCTCGGAGATGTGTATAAGAGACAGCGAATGCTCTTTATGTAGAGAAAGTGATATGACCTATCAAACACAGTGGAACTTGGTAGAAAATATTGTTATTCATATATAAAAATACTTGACTTTGTTTCTACAAATTAGTATAGTATAACGATTTAACGTAAAGTTAAATGGGTGGCATGGGCGAAAGGAGATTTGTTTATGTATGAATATGTTGTTGAAAGGAAAGTAAAAAGATATCGTAGTGATTGTTCTAATACAATGGAACAATTGAGAGACATGCTTTATGAAAAATATGATATCAATACTCAATTTTCATTGGTTGGCAGCGGTGGAGATTCAAGAAATATGGTTACACGTAATGGAGATGGCCCATTCGATTTGGATTACAATTTAGTAATTATTAGCATGCCCGACCAATATCGAGATAATCTAAAGATGTTGAAAGATAGGGTTAGAGATTCGTTGAATAAAATTGTGGAAAATACTTGGTTTAGTGATGGGAAAGATTCTCGTTCAGTTATTACTTCTATCCTACATTTTAAGGATTCACCTGAAATTGAATTTTCATTTGATATAGCTATATTGACAAGAAATTCTAATGGTAATTTATGTAGACTGATTCACAACAATAAAGGTTGTTGGAATGAAAATTTCACATGGAATGAAGTTCCGCATTCTAAAAATGTAAAAGATAAAGCAGATAAATTAAAAAGGAACGGATTATGGAATGTTGTTAGAGAAGTGTATTTGGATAAAAAGAACATGTATTTACGTAGGAGAGATGACAATCATCCATCGTTTATTATTTATGTTGAAACAATAAATGAGGTATACGGTAAATATTTATAAAAAGGAGTAAGTCGGTGGTTTTTACCATCGACTTTTTTTAACTAAACACGCACAAAACACTTACATTTGTCAGTCTTTTGCGTCAAAACGGTTAAAAATCAAAGATTTTATTACATATATTACAAAAATTACTTAAATTACGCAAACACCGTTGACATTTATTCGTATTTTAAGTAAAATAGGTATAACAACATAAGGAAATGATGTTAATGGAAGATTTTTATTTAAGTCGTGCTCTTTTTCGAACGTATGAAATAAAAGATGATTTTGCAAACGAAAGAAGTATGCAAGTCAAATTGAAAGCGTTAACGGAAAACGGGCGTATTGAAAAAATAAAAAATGGTCTTTATGCGACGGTCAATTCATTGACGGGCGATATTTTTGCGAGCCGTTTTGAAATTGCTTCTGCGCTTTTTGAAAACGCCTGCGTTGCATATCACTCTGCGTTAGAATTTCACGGGCTTGGCAATCAAATGTTTTCGGAAGTGCAAGTGTTTACCGAGAAACGCTATAATCCATTTATGTATAACGGACTTGAATATAAGTTTTTCTCATACACCGCAAAAGGTGGAATAATGCGTTTAGAACAAAATGCAGCAATAGTAGTTACCGATTTAGAAAGAACGGTTGTTGATTGTCTTGACCGCATTGACCTTGCAGGTGGACTTGAAGAACTTGCTATGGCGTTAAACGGTATAACACATCTTGACGAACAAGCTTTATTATCCTATTTGAAAGAGTACAACAAGAAATTCGTTTATAAAAAAGCAGGATTTTTACTTTCATTACTTAAAAAAGACCTGCTCTCGAAAAGTTTCTTTGACATATGTAAGCAAAACTGCTCTATAAAATTAGAAGATATAAGCGAAAACAAGAAAATGCCGAGAAAAACGGATAAGTATTGGGGACTTATGTATCCCGAAAAACTTATAAATACGGAGAATTGATATGATAAACCTATCTCAAAAGAACGTAGTTAAAATAGCAAAAGAAACAAACTTTATAAAAGATAACGTTGAAAAGGTTATGCGCCTTGCGGATATTTTGGAGTTTGTATTTACGTCTAAATGGAAAGATAAACTCGCTCTTAAAGGTGGAACGGCTATTAATTTGTTTTATCGTGAACTTCCAAGACTTTCCGTTGACATAGACCTAGACTATATTGGCGACACGAAAGAAGAAATGGAAAAGGACAAAGAAGAATTGTGGAACTTCTTACGAATGGCATTATTCCAAAAGAATTATTCGCTTTCGCCACAAAGCAAACGATATTTTGCTTTAGATTCTGCCGTTTTTCAATATATAAACAACGCGGGCAACCGAGATAATATCAAAATAGAAATAAACTATCTTGATAGAAAGCACGTTCTTCCGTTAAACGATAAACCTATTAAAACGCCCGTTGCCGAAAGTGATACGTGCGTAAAAGTTTTAAGTGCTTGCGAACTATACGGAAGCAAACTTGCAGCTTTGATTGGTCGTTGTAAACCAAGGGATATTTACGATGTTTACGGGCTAATTGAAAGCGGTATTATTGCAGATAAAGAAATGCTTAAAAAGTGCATGATTTTCTATAATTGTATCGGTGGCGATGCTAGTATTTGCGACGTTTCGCTTGATATTTTAGATGGCGTTACAGATAAAGATATCAATAGGCAACTCAAACCTATGCTTAACAAGAATGAGCGTTTCAAAAAAGATGTGGCAATCGCTTCAATAAAGGAATACTTACAAGACTTACTTGTACTTAGTGATAACGAAAAAGAATTTGTAAAAGAGTTCGCCAACAAGAATTATCGCCCCGAACTCTTATTTGAAGATAAAGAAATTGTAGAACGCATCTCCGCGCACCCGATGGCATTGTGGCGCGTTAGAGAAAATTAAAAACTTTTATAAATATGACGGGTATTGTCATATTTACTGTGCTAAAATCAAATTGATTTTAGCAGAAAACATTGAGCATAAGAAAAAAGGATGATTTATTAAAATGAGTAAGTATAGAGTGGTTGATTTGTTTTCTGGAGCTGGTGGATTAACGTTTGGCTTTTATTATAATCTAGTTAATAATCAATTTGAAAAGAGAGATAACGTTGAATTTGTTTTCGCTAACGAGTTCGCTCCGCAAGCAGTGGCGGCGTTTAAAAAGAATTATGGCGATGATATTCCTATGATTGCAGGGGATATTTGTGATATTACAAATAAAGAAATAGAGAAAAGATTAAATGGGGAAGAGGTTGACGTTATTATTGGCGGTCCGCCTTGTCAGTCGTTTAGTACGGTTGGTCAACGCAAGTATGATGATAGAGCAAAATTATCTCATCAATATTTAAGATTATTAGAAAAAATTAAACCTAAAATGTTTTTATTCGAAAACGTTAAAGGAATTCTTTCTATGAGAGAGATTTTTTATCAAACTGATGCCAATGGCGAGACTGTTTATGAAGAAGTGGTAAAGCATAGAGGGGATAAAACATTTATAAAGAAAGAAGCGGTAATAGACCATTACGGTGATTTGGTAATGGACGTATTGGCGCGTGAATTTGACAGAATTGGCTATAAAATAGTTCACAAAACTATGGTTGCTGCCAAGTTTGGTGTTCCCCAAAACCGTGAAAGAGTATTTATCATCGGTATAAGAAAAGATTTGGATTTAGAATGGTCTTATCCGGAAGGTGATTGTGAAGAACCCCTTTCTATTTATCATGCTATTTCGGATTTGCCTCCAGTTGGCGAAGGAGAAACCGTAACTGAGTATACCGTAGGTCCTATGAATGATTATCAACGCTTAATGCGTGGGGATAGTCAAAAAATAACACAGCATTTCTGCGGCTTTTATGGCGACAAAATTAGAACGGTAATACAAAACGTTGCAGAGGGTGAAGGGAAAAACGATTTTAATCGCAAAGTTAAAGAGAGTAATGGTAAAATTGACGAAAAATATTATTTAACTTCCGGTTATGGTAACACCTATGGGAGATTGGAAAGAAACAAACCTTCCACAACGATAACAAACAATTTAGCAACGCCTTCTGCCTTGCGATGTATCCATTATGAACAAAATAGAGCGTTGACTCCTAGAGAAGGTGCAAGAATTCAATCGTTCCCAGACTGGTATCATTTTGAAGGCAATAGAACTGACGTTGCACGCCAAGTTGGTAACGCCGTTCCGCCTTTGATGGCGATAGCATTTGCAAATAAGATAATAGAGACTTTAGAGAAATAATTTCACGAGATAGAGGAAATTTATGAAACACATACAATGGATTACCGAACAAATGAATAAAGGTAAAACTTGGGATGAGTTGAAAAACTTGACCGAAGAAGATTTTATAGAACTCAGAGAATACCAAGGGATAATTCCGTTAAGTATTAAAAATCTTCAAGAATGGAAGAAGGTTGTTGAAGATAGAGAAAAGGTTTACGTTGATAAAAAGCAAGCAACGGGTATTTCTGTTAACGACCCGTTAAATCTTGCCGTACCTAATTGGGTGACTTCTAGCTGGAAAGCGTATAAGGAATCATTAAAAGGCGCGATGACTGATAAGGCTATTCAAGACGTGGAAGAAAGTTCTCATTGGATATTAAATCAACTTACTCGTGATACCGGTATAAGAAAAGGTCTTGTAATGGGTAGTGTTCAATCGGGTAAAACGGCCAACATGGTTGGATTGGCATCTATGGCGGCAGATTATGATTGGAATTTCTTTATAATTTTATCGGGTTCGATTGATAATTTAAGGATACAAACGAGAGAACGTTTTAAAAAGGATTTGAAGAATACTGATTCCGTTCAATGGCACGTATTGGATTACGGTAGTGATAATGACCATTTATATGATTCATATTCTGGGAAACAAGTCACTTTAGAAGAGCTTAAACTTAATGCTTTAGGTAAAAAAGATTTTGCCGAAAAATATGTTATGGTTTGCTTGAAGCAATCGGGTAGACTTGAACGATTGATTAAATGGTTACATAGTAATCAATCTTATGCTGCAAAGCTTAGATTGATTGTAATAGACGACGAAGCGGACCAAGCAAGTATTAATACCAGATTGATGGAAAACGCGGTGGACGAAGAACCTGAAAACGACGTTGAAAGAACTAGGATAAATGAAAGCATAGTACATATGGTGTCTAATTGCTTGGCGGGTGGCGTTAGGTCGAGTAATCCTTTGCAATCTATAAACTATTTAAGCTATACTGCGACGCCGTATGCAAATATATTAAACGAAAGAATAGACGGATATTCTTTGTATCCGAGTGATTTTATATTTAGTTTACCGGAACCTAAGGCTTATTTCGGTGAAAAAATAATATTTGGAAGCCACTCTAATAAAGAAGTATATCCGGGATTAAATATTATAAGGCAAATTGATGCGGAAGAATTAAAAAAATTAAACAGTTCAAAGGTGCAAATTACTTCCATTCCACAAGGGCTTGAAAAGGCTATAAAGTGGTTCTTTTGTGCCGCTGCGGTTATACGTTTATCTCCTAAGAAAAGGCCGATTAGCATGCTGATACATACCTCTCCTAGAGTTAAGGTTCATATGGTTGAATATAAGCTTGTGTTGGATTGGTTAAGAACTGTCAATAAAGAAAAATTTATTTCCGAGTGCAAAGATATATACGAAGAAGAAATTAAAAAGTTTACGAAGGAAGATTTAATCAAGGCATACGCTGATTATGATTTTAAGAATAGTTTGCCTGATGAAATGCCGGCGTTTGAAAAGATTTCAGATGATATTAAAAATATATTGTCGACTATAACCCACATTGCACTTGATGACGACGATGATTTTGAGTACGCCGAAAACGGTGTTCATTTGTGCGTGGATAATTGTGCCGCGCAAAGATATGCAGAAGAAGACGTCTACATGCGTATAGCATATCCAGATTCAGAAACTTTATCAAATATGAATAAGTCGCCGGTATTTATAGTTTTTGGAGGAAACACTCTTTCAAGAGGCTTAACCATCGAAGGGTTGGTTTGTACCTATTTTGCGAGAAATGTTACGCAAGCGGATACTCTTATGCAGATGGCTCGTTGGTTCGGATACAGAAAAGGCTACGAGTTGTTACAAAGAATTTGGTTGTCTGATGAATCAAAGAAACATTTTGAATTGTTACAACAAATTGACGAAGAGTTAAAAAGGGAATTTAATGATTTTGTAAAGGATAAAAAATCTCCTAAGGAATTTGGCCCTAAAGTATTAAACTTCACGAAATCAAAGTTAAAAATTACAGCTAAAAGAAAAATGCAAGCGGCGGTAGAAACTGGTGGCGGATATCAAGGCGATGCATTTGAAACAACGAAATTTAGAGAAGACGATTTGTCTGGTAATATTTCTGCATTAGATTCATTGATTGAAGAAATTGGACAAGTTCCTATTGAATCCGAGCATTCCTCTAAATCGCTCTTGTGGAGAGACGTTGTGTCTGGAACAATAATTAGATTCCTTTCTGACTATAAGCATTACAACGACAAACAAGAAAGAATTTTTGAAGTTATTAAAAAAGCAAATACGGAAGGGAAATATTTGAATTGGAACGTCGTAATCGTTGCGGGTGATAGTAATACGGAAAATGCAACTTGGAAACCTTATGGCGATTATTCTATTAAAAAAAGTATGCGTTCAAAAGTAATCGGCGAACCGGATATTGATATAGCTAGATTGAGAAACAGTACGGACGCTCTATGCGACGTTAAGGTTAGCGATTTGGCAGATTGGCAAAAGGTAATTTATGAAGAAGCCAAAGACCATTGTCGTCCAATTAATGCAAGTAGAGGAAAACTTGGATTAGTGGATAATCCATTGCTTTTAATTTACCGAATTGATAAAAATGCGACCAAAGCTATAAACGAAACGAGAGAAAGTATCAAAACAAAAGAAGATATTATCGCTTATGCAATTATTATTTCTGGAGACGGAAAGGATGACGTTGGCCCAAGCACGTTAAGCATAATTTAAGAGGAGATATAAATGTTTGACATAAAGGAATTAACTACGGCTGAAACAGGAGGGTTTTCCGGAGAAGCCGCATTGAACTCAATGCAAAATGCACATACTTTTTCATTGGATTTATTAGTAAGGGAATCCATTCAAAATAGTTCTGACGCGACAATAGACAATTCGTTAGTTTTTAATGTTTTTTACAATGTGGGGAAGTTTCGTAATGATGACCTTACTCCGTATCTAGGGGCAGAAAACAATCAACTGGTGGAGCAACGCTTAAATGAAAGGTTTTCAGGGAAAGAATTGTCTTTTTTAGAAGTAAGAGATTCGAAGACTAATGGTTTAAATGGTGAAGTATTTAAAAGTAAATGTACAAATGATACAAAAAGTAATTTTTTGCGTTTGATTTTTGAAATGGGTAAAGGCCAAGATAAAGCAAACGCGGGCGGCAAATGGGGTTATGGTAAAACTGTATATTATCGTTTAGGATTAGGGATAGTTATTTATTATTCTAGAACAAAAAACGATAATGGTATATATGAATCAAGACTAATATTAACCCTAATTGAAAATGAAAAAAAGCCGGATGCATTATTAAGAAATAAGGTCAACAATTCAGCAGGACGTGCATGGTGGGGAGAAAAAGACTCGTCTACAGGTGATATTTGTCCTATTACTAACGAGGAAATAATAGGCGACTTTTTAGGGGTTTTTGGTATAGAGCCTTTCGCTGAAAATGAAACAGGGACATCAATAATTATTCCATACATTGATGAAGAAGCAATAATGGAAGAGGCTAAAACAGGATTTAAGGGCGAAGAAACAATGATTGACCGTTGTTCGTTCCTGTCCTCAGTTTCTAATTATTTAAAATATGCTGTACAAAAATGGTATGCTCCAATTTTAAACAATTTTGTTTTAAGGAAGTATGGTCGAAAATTTTTAAATGCTTATATTAATGGTGAGTTGATTGGTAAAGACGATTTATATCCGATATTTAGGCTAGTACAAGAATTGTATTCAACAGCTTATGCAAAATTGAAAGGGGCAACGCATCAAAGCGAATTTCAAATTTTATCCGAAGAAACTAATGGATATTATAAGAGACATTTATGTAAATTTGGACACGTTGCATTTTTAAAAATTCAAAGAGAAGAGTTAGAAAAAAACGAGCTTTTGCTTCCGCCCAATGTTTATATGAATTTAAGTGATGATGAATTCGTTAAATTCAACAAGAGTATTTCGTTGTGTACCAGAGAATTGGGTATGGTGTTAAACTATGAGGAGAATTGGGTAGATAATGACGTTTTGGTGCAACCGGATGAAATATTAGTGACATTTTTTGTTCCCGATATTAATATTGTTGAAGATTATGGCACGGGACCGGAAAAACTAGGCGACTATTTGAGGGAAAGAGAAGAGGCAGACCATATGAAATGGGATGATGACCCTTCGAAAATGAAGATTAAGTGTGTAAATCTCATTAAAAAGTCTGTTAAATCTTCTGTTAAAAGTTATTATAATCCAGAACAAGCAGAATCGCATGGCGAGCATGATATGAGTGAGTTTGCAGGTGTTTTGGGTGAAAAATTGTTCCCTCTTGGTAAAAAATCTAAGCCCAAAGGCTCTGGTGGTGGAGGTTCTGGCGGTGGAATTTCTAAGAGTGAAAAGAGATACGCTTTCTTAACAAAAGGGACAAGCATCACTCCTGAAGGGCGTATAAAAGTTTTATATGAATTAGAATTAAAAGAAAAGACTATGGTTGCTATAAAAACTAAGGTTTCTTCTGAAGTTGCTATTGATGCTGAAAAATGGGTTGAAAAAATAGGGACAGCATATCCGTTGAAAGTTGTAAGCCTTATTATAGCCACGCAAGAAAAGGACAATAAGCTGGTTGTTGTTGAGAAAAATAATGAGGTTTTAATTGAGGGGGACACTAATAAAATAAGTGGTTCCTTTGAAATAGAATCGTCCGACAAAAAACTTGCTTTTGTAATAGATTGCGAAGAGAAAAAAGAGGAGGATAATTAATGAAAGAATTATATTTTTATCCAACTTTAAATGAAGCTAATGCAAAAGATTTTGGGATTGATATTGGAGAACTTGTTTTTAGTTATAATGACATTGCCTTAAAAACTGACGAGTCTGGGGTTTTGCGTAATCCTGTAGAGAAAACTTGGCTTGTTCAAAATAACGGTATGACAATGCGAACGTCAATACGATTGAAGACACCTGAAAAATTGTATGGGAAGGACGGCGTTGCATGTAGTGGTGCTAAAATAGGTTTTTATGCAATTTGGTCAAATCCTAGCACTATGCAATCAGATAGTAGACTTTTGGAGTCTATTGATGGGGTGAAGTTTGAGCTTACTCAATATTTTGCTCCCGAAATGGTTAAAGGAACTCTTAATGTTGCAATACATGCGTTTGTAGCATCTCCTGCAGAAACCGTGTCGGAAAAAGAAAGCTTTTTAATGAATGATAGTGGTGTCTCTATTGGTGTTGTTGCAAGTAAAAGCGTATTGCTTAACGACGACCACTTGTTTTTTCCGATTATTAAAGTTAAGGATGATAATAAGCCACTTTGGTGGGTTACATTGGATTGGGAAGACCCTAAAGTTGAAAGATTTGACAACTGTATTACGGTTTTTCTTAATAAAAAATTTAAGACATATCCTAAATCTAGTAAGGATGCAGAATTTTTGTGTACTATAATAGCATCGGTATATTTTTTAGTTATTAAAAAGTTAAAGATGCAAGATGGAGATATTATGCGTAGCCTGTTTAATGGCTCTGATGAATTTGAGGAGTTTAGCGTGTGTGCCGTTATGTCTCACTTCTGTGGTATGCTTCAGTTTTTAGATTTTGATAAAATGGTAAGCTTAACTGATGAAAATCTGTTAGCAGAAATCCAAAAGGAAATCAACGTAATGTGTGGAGGGGCTTTGCAATGATTTGGAAAAGAATGAATAATACTGAAGCCAAAAAGATTGTTGAAGGTATTGAAAAGAATAGCGAAGAAGCTTTTAATACATTGCTTGAAGGATGGAAAGAAGGTAAATTTTCGGACGAAGTAGACGCCGAATATCGCGTAATTAGAGATAAAATTTTTGCCGAATATTCTAAGTGTAAAAATAAAGGCGGCTATGAAATTGATTTAAGAGTCGGCTTGGCATTGTATGAATTATTGCTTAAAGACGAGTATAAATTAAATCCTATAGATGCAAACGATGATGATATTTGGAGATATTTATCGGTGCGTGTCTTTTTAGATATTACGTATTTAAGAGAACCGTCGAACGATAGATTTGGCGTTTATTTTAGCCATGACAGAGTGTATAAGCATACTAAGCGTATTTGGATAAAGCAACTTTGGTGGTGGATACACTTAGGTTGGCAAGGTGATGTTGAAAGCACGTATGAAGTGTTAAAAAAATATGGTTCCGGGCGAATAAGTCAAGTTTTAGAAAGAGCTGGTAAGGGATACCGAGTAGAAGTTACCAGAAAGCTTCTTAAAAAGATGGCGGAAAGATGCCCACAATGTAAAGTGTCACAAGACGATTTTAGGGCTTTAATGATGCTATATTACGCTAAAATGTTTGTTGTTGAACCTACGCTAGTAGATGGCGGAATAGATTCATTTTTAGATAAAATATTAGACGAAAAATTGCCTAGAGGTAACGTGGATGGAACTATTTGAAGAGATTAAATCTAATTGGAAATTAGATATTTATAATAAAATGCAGCAAATAGAATCGTTAAAAGATTCATATCCAGCATGGACGATTAAAACTTTTGAAGGGTATGGTGTTGCTATTCTTTACGATGGGGACGACGTTAGAGAGGATTTTTCTAACGCTGCGATTTATTGTGAGCAAATCGGTATAAACGGAGAAAATCATAAAGTTCTCGTATTATCTTCAAAGAGTTCTTCTATGGATTCAGCTTTCACTAATTTGTGTTTCGACTTCGTTAATCCCGGAGACAACGGAGAATACAGAAAAGCATTACTTGCATCTCCAGTAAAATGGTGGGCTTCGTGGAAAGAGTTGTTGGGTAATAAGTCTGTAGACGAGAGAGTATACGACGTGATAGGCGAGCTTGCCGTTTTAAGATATTATGCTCAAAAAGGCTTAAATCCTAAGTGGAATGGGCCAAACCAGTCATCTTACGATATAGAACTTGCCGATTCTTTCGTGGAAGTAAAATCAAGCATTAATAGAACGAAAAAAGAAATTACGATTAGCAGCATTTATCAATTATCAAACTTGAATAAAAAATTATATTTGACTTTTTGCACTTTCGAATTAACTGCTGGACAAGGGGAATCTATAAATTCTTTGGTTAGAGATTTAAGATTGTTGGGTTATAACGTTGCTACTATAAACGAAGCGTTAGAAAAGAAAGGCTTTGGCGTTGGTAAAAGCGACAGAAATAAAACCTTTATTTTGCACTCTATGTATCAATACGTAGTTGATGAAAATTTCCCCAAGGTAATCGAACAGTCTTTCGTAGACGGTGTATTGCCTAAGGGAATAAATGATATATCTTATACGGTGGATTTAAGCGGATTAGAAGCAGTTAATCTTATGGAGTAAACTTTGTATGTTAAAAACAGGTTTGTATGAAAAAGTAATAAGCAGGGATTTAGGGATTCAGATTGATTCTCAAACGGATAAGTTGACGAAAACGGCAACTATAGACGAGGCTGAAGCGTCTAAAATTCTTGCAAAATACATTGCTCAAATAGTTGAAAAGGGATTGGATAATCTTGTCGATAACGGCGGAAATATTCAAACCCAAATTGCGCTTGCAAACAAAATAGTTTCTACTATAAAGACGGAAACTAGGGAAGACGTGTTTGACGGTATGTCGGTTGACGAGCGTGCAGAGCAACTGCTTGCATTACTTGATAAAACAAATACCATTTACGCCTTAAATGAAAAAGCGGAAATAGTAAGACCTGTTACGTCATTATCTCAGAGTTCATTGTTTACGGGTGCTGTAAACGAACCGCAAATGTTTACAGAGCTTAAAAAAGAAATAGTTTCTTGTAACAAAATTGATATGCTCGTTTCGTTTATTAAATGGAGTGGGCTTAGACTTATCATTGATGAACTTAGAACATTTACTAATAATGGCGGAAAACTTAGAATAATTACCACGTCATATATGGGTGCAACAGACGTTAAAGCTGTTGAAGAGTTAAGGAAACTTCAAAACACAGAAGTAAAGATTTCTTATGATACGAAAAGAACGCGTTTGCATGCAAAAACCTACGTTTTCTATCGCGAAACTGATTATACAACGGCATACGTAGGTTCGTCTAATTTGTCAAACGTTGCTATATCCAGCGGATTAGAGTGGAATATTAAAGTGACAAAACAAGATTTGCCCGATACGATTAGTAAGATATCTGCCACGTTTGAAAGTTATTGGAATTCTCCAGATTTTGAAGTTTACGGTGAAGAACAAAAGGAAAGATTGGAGAAAGCATTAAAAGCCGAAAAGTATTTTGAGGGCAATCCTGACCAACAATATACTTTTGATATAACGCCATATCCATATCAACAAGAGATTTTAGATAAAATAAAAGCTGAAAGAGAAGTAAGAAATAACAATAAGAATCTTGTCGTTGCGGCAACGGGAACTGGAAAGACGGTTATTTCAGCTTTCGATTATAAAAATTTTTGTAAAAAACTTGGTCGTCCTGCGAATTTATTATTCGTTGCTCATAGAGAAGAAATATTAAAACAAAGTGTTTATTGTTTTAGAGGTGTCTTAAAAGACGCTAATTTTGGCGAGCTTTTTGTAGGCAAATATAAACCTGAAAGCTTAAATAATTTATTTGTTTCCGTACAGACTTTTAATTCGCAAGATTTAACGTCAATAACTTCTCCTGATTTCTATGATTACATAATTGTGGATGAGTTCCACCATGCGGCTGCGCCGATATATCAGCAACTTCTTAGTTATTATAAACCGAAAGTTTTGTTAGGTTTGACGGCTACGCCTGAGCGTATGGACGGTAAAAACATACTTGAGTATTTTAACAATCGTATTTCCGCTGAAATACGTTTACCGGAAGCAATTGATAGAAAATTATTATGTCCATTCCAATATTTTGGCGTAACGGATACGGTTGATTTAGATACCTTAAAATGGGAAAGGGGAGGATATAGTAAATCCGAACTTACTAACGTATACGCTTTTGATTATGCTGTGGCGAGAAAGCGTGCCGCAATGGTAATCGAATCTCTAAATAAATACGTTACGGATATGAATGCCGTTAAAGGGCTTGGATTCTGTGTTTCTAAAGAGCACGCCAAGTTTATGAGCGATTTCTTTAACGAGCATGGTATTCCGTCAATTTATCTTGTTAGTGAAACCGGCGACGAGGAAAGAAGAACGGCGAAACAAAGATTGGAAAAAGGTGAGATTCGCTTTATTTTTATCGTAGATATTTACAATGAAGGCGTTGATATTCCAGAAGTTAATACTGTATTATTTTTGCGTCCGACTGAGTCGCTTACAGTCTTTTTGCAACAGCTTGGTCGTGGTCTTAGATTAAGTGAAGGGAAAGAATGTTTGACCGTGCTTGATTTTATTGGACAGGCAAATAAAAATTACAACTTTGAGAGCAAGTTTGCTGCGCTTTTATCAAATACAAGCAGGAACGTTGCAAGTGAAATAAAAAATGGTTTCGTTTCTGCGCCTAAAGGATGTTATATTCAACTAGAAAAGAAAGTTAAAGAGTACATATTAGCAAACATTAAAAAATCAATCAATACAAAGACGGGATTGGTTGTTAGATTATCCACGTTTGAAGATGATACGGGGCTTAAACCGACAATTTATAATTTCTGTCATCATTACGGCATTGAACCAAGACAGTTCTATAATAAGAAGCATACATATTTTTCTCTTTGTGAAGAGGCCGGCTTGATTGAAGTGGAAGATTGCAACTTGAAAGAGGATGCTGCTAAAATCTTAAACAGATTAAGTACGGTTGACTCATTGAAGTTTATTGATTATATATGGGCAAATATTGATAAACTCGAAGAGTTATCGTGGGATAATTTAACGAAGAAGCAACAATTGTACTGGAAAATGCTTTACGTTTCCATATGGGAAAAACCAGTGGAAAACTTTGGTTTTGCAAATGAATTGGAAGGCATTATCAAGTTTAAGAAAAATAAATCTGTTTATGAAGAATTTTTACAGCTCATTGAGTATTGTTACGAGAGCATAAATATAGTTACGGAAGAAGTAGATTTGGGATTTGAATCTACGCTTGAACTTTATTCGACTTATACTAGAACTCAATTGTTGGCGGGATTAGATTTCTTAGAAAATTATGCCGTCTCTGAAGGTGTAAAATACTTAAAAGATAAGGATACTGATTTGCTTTTTATTACGTTAAATAAGGCAAATAAATATTATTCGCCGACAACTGCGTATCATGATTATTCTATAAGCGATAAGCTGTTCCATTGGCAGAGCCAAAGTACTACTTCGGATACTTCTGCCACAGGTATGAGATATCGTTCTAGGGATGGTGAATCGGGAAACGTTCTTTTATTCGTTAGAGAGGCTAAATCGGATGAACACGGTCCTATGCCGTTTGTCTTCTTGGGAAAGGCCAAGTATTCTAGCCATAATGGGTCTAGACCAATGAGCATAATTTGGGAGCTTGAAAACTCAATCCCAGCTAAATTCTTAAAGAAAACTAATAAATTAATTTAGGGTTAATATGAGTGACGTTTTTTCAAAAGAAAAGCGCTCCGAAGTTATGAAGGCTGTAAAAAGCAAAAATACTAAAACAACGGAGCTAAAGCTTATAAAAATATTTAAGGAATTACACGTTACTGGTTGGCGTAGAACTTATCCATTGAAAGGAAAACCAGATTTTGTTTTCCCAAAGAAGCGAACTGTGGTATTTGTTGATGGTTGCTTTTGGCATGGTCACGATTGTCGTAACGTCACCCCTAAAGAAAACTCTGACTTTTGGGATAAAAAACGAAATTACAACAAAGCTCATGATGAAGAAATTACAAAACTTTTAACTGGAAAAGGCTGGAAAGTTGTTCGCGTTTGGGAGTGCGAGCTTAAAAATAAAAATAGAGAACTACTAATAGATAAAATCAAGGAATTAATTGTATGACAGAAGTTGTTGCGGCGCTTATATGGGATAAGGATAACTTCTTGATTTGTCAAAGACCTAAAAATAAGGCACGAGCTCTTTTATGGGAGTTTGTTGGCGGAAAGGTCGAAAAGGGCGAAACAAAAGAACAAGCTTTAATTCGTGAGTGCAAAGAAGAACTAAATATTACGGTTGACGTTTGTGACGTGTTTATGGAAGTTGTCCACGAGTATCCCGACATTACCGTGCATTTGACTTTGTTTAATGCAACAATACTCGAAGGTGTTCCACAAAAACTAGAGCATAACGATATAAAATGGATAGTGCCTGCAGAAATACCAAACTACGATTTCTGCCCAGCAGATGAAGAAATATTAAAAAAGTTGCAATTTATCAAAGAAGGTTAGGTTTATGATAGAAGTAGATAATAAAGCATTAAAAGATTATAAATTCATCGACTTGTTTTGTGGAATAGGTGGGTTTCATTTGGCGTTATCATCTTTTGGTGCAAAATGTGTTTTTGCGTCAGATATAGATAAAAATGCTAGAGAAGTTTACAAAAATAATTTTGGGATGGAGCCTTATGGTGATATTACCCAAATAAAGGTAGATGATATTCCTCAGCATGATATTATTTGTGCGGGGTTCCCGTGTCAACCTTTTAGTATATCAGGAAATAGAAAAGGCTTTGAGGATGAACAAGGAAGAGGTAAATTATTCTTCAATATTGTTGATATTGCTAAGTATCATAAACCTAAAGCGCTATTGTTGGAAAATGTTAAAAACTTTGAAAAACATGATAACGGGAATACGCTAAAAAGGGTTTATAAAGAATTGAATGATATTGGATATAATGTTTTTCATTCGGTTCTATGTGCTTCTGATTATGGGGTTCCTCAACAAAGAAAAAGAATTTATATAGTAGCATTTAGAAAAGATTTAGGGATAGAAGAATTTGAGTTTCCAATTAAGCTAAACGAACATAAAGTACTCAAAGATATTTTAATTAAACAAATTGATAATAAAACAAAAGGTCAGTATAAAATAATGCGTGAATATATTATACATAGCCATGAGCGAAAAAGGGTAAATCAATTATATAGGATAGGTGAAATTGGATTAGGAAGACAGGGGGAAAGAATTTATTCTATTTATGGACAAGCAACAACGTTATCATCACAAGGTGGAGGGTTAGGAGGTAAAACTGGAATGTATCTAATTCGCAATAAGGTGAGAAAGCTGTATCCTAGAGAATGTGCGAGATTGATGGGTTTCCCAGATACATTTCAATTAGCAGATTCGCAAGAAAAGAATTATAAGCAATTTGGGAATAGTGTTGTTGTAGATGTTCTACAATATATTATTTACAATATAGTAAATTTATTGGAGAAATGATATGGAAGAATTAAAAGCATTAAAATTTAGAGTTGCGTTTGGTGCGGTAAGACACTTTGGTCGTAATTTATATTCTACTAATCCGCCAGCTATTGCAGAATTGGTAGCAAATGCATGGGATGCTTATGCTCGAACATGTGATATATACATTATGGCGGATAAGATGTTAATAGTAGATTCTGGAATAGGTATGACCGATGACGAATTTCAAACAAGGTATGCCACGTCTGGAAATGAGAAAAATACGGATATACGTAAACCAACGGAAATGAAAGAGCGCCCGTATATGGGGAAGAAAGGTATTGGTAAATTTTCAGCCTTTAGTCTTGCGGATGAATATGAGTTGTTTACAAAGAGTAGTGAAGATACCAAATGGAAACACATAGAATTAAAACAAGCGATGCTTGAAGCAACTGTGGCGGAGTATGATGTACCAATTGAGAGGGTAGATTCTTTAACTGCGTTAGAAAAAACTTTTAATTGTGATTTATCTACACTTTCAATAGGTACGATTATATATTTGCCGAAGTTAAAAAGAACGGCGACTCAAACAACGATAAATTCGTTAAAAAAATTATTGTCACATAGATTTTCAATAACCACGATAATTAATGACGGTGCATTTGCCGTGAATTTGCATTGGGATAATCAAGTGATACCTTTGGATTTGAAAGAACATTTTTATTTTAATGATATTGAGTATTTGCATTATTTTGGTTACACTAAAGAAGAAATTAAAAAACGTTTCCCTAAACTAAACGACGCACATTTAATTGAAGAAAGCAAGTATAATAATTCTGTAAAAGGATGGATTGGTAGCGTTTCTATTCCTTCTAGTTTGGTTGTTGAGGGCGATACTGCATTAAAAGGTATTTGTGTCTATATTAATGGTAAATTGGTAGATGAAGATATACTAAAAAGCATTAAAAAAGATAGAATGTCTGATACATATATCGTGGGCGAAATAGATGCGGATTATTTAGGAGAACTATTGGAAGACGTTGTTCTTAGTAGTAGAGAGGGTTTATTCTTAGATAATCCAGATGTAGTTAAAATAAAAAAATACTTAGAAGAGATTAGAAAAAATCTTGTATCAAAATGGGACGAAATG
>ENA-OYYJ01000375-OYYJ01000375.1-human-gut-metagenome-genome-assembly--contig:-NODE-375-length-17389-cov-4.742356_pt1 | contig 17389 bp, 10 predicted proteins | sample MGYA00243248_ERZ653447 | MGnify/ENA primary metagenome ERZ653447 (study PRJEB26926, sample SAMN06165030) | human gut metagenome | biome: ENVO:00009003; feature: ENVO:2100002; material: ENVO:00002003...
CGACAAGCACGTTTTTGCCCTTGATTTCGTCGGCGCGGACAACGTCGAAAACGCCTTTCAGGTTTTCACGACGCTCTTTTGCGGTCAGTTTCTTCTGTCTGTCGGTTTCTTTGACCTTTTTGAGATTGTCGAAAACCGAAAGCCCGGTGCGAAGTCCGACCTCTTTTGCAAGCAGTTCCGACTGATTGTAGCCCCTTTCCTTTTCTTCCTTTTCGGTCATCGGGACGTACAAAATGAAGTCGCAATTAAAACCGCCCGTAAAATATTCGTCCGCCATCGCTTTCGCAAGTTCTTTCGCGATATAAAGTTTGTTGCCGAATTTAAGTTTTTTGACAAGGTCGCTTGCCGTTTTTTCGTAAATGAACGGCGAACGATTCATATCGAAGTATTTATCAAAGCGGGTGCAGTTGTCGCAGTAATCCGCCTCGTTTCTCATTCTTATGCCGCAGATTTTGCAGCGATGCCCGTCGTTTTCGATAAGGTTTAAGTAACATTTGCCGCAAAGATTCAGCCTTGTTTCGTGTTGAAGTTCGTCACCGCAGTTGACGCAGGTCAGCCCTTCGGGATACAGCAAATCCAGAAATTTATCGGAAAGTTTTTTGAAAAACTCCTTCGCCTTAGTCGTATTCACCGTACGCCTCCGTCAGAAATCTTGTGAGCAACGTATATCGTTTCGCGGTGTAATTGTTTCTGACCATACGCTTTACGACGTCTTCCGCGCCCACGATGACGCACAGGTCTTTCGCGCGGGTTACGGCGGTGTACAAAAGGTTTCTGGTCATTATGAAATAGTTCCCCTGCGAGAGTGCGACAACCACTGCTTTGAACTCGCTTCCCTGCGATTTATGCACTGAAACGGCGTATGCCGGGATAATTTGGTCAATATCGCTTAACGAATATTCAGACACTTTATTATCGTCAAAACGCACGTTAAACTTCATATTTTGTCGGTCGATACTTTCGATAAAGCCCGTATCGCCGTTGAAAACGCCTGCCCCGCGTTTAATTCTTCCGTCAACTTCTTCAAACCATTCCTGCTCGTAATTATTGACGGTCTGCATTATTTTATCACCTTCGCGGAAGGTGTATTCGCCGCATTTTATGTCGTCGGAAGAATCCTTTTTCGGGTTAAGGCTGTCCCTTATCGCGGCGTTTAAGCTGATGACGCCCGCAACGCCTTTTTTCATCGGACACAACACCTGCACGTCGGTCTGTTCGCATTTCAGGTACTTCGGCAGTCTTGTCGTAACAAGCGCTTCGACCTCTTCTTTGACTTCGGTCGGGTCGGACTTATCGACAAAGAAAAAGTCTTTTGCGCGGTTGTCGAGCACGGGCATTTTGCCGTGATTTATAAGGTGCGCGTTTTCGATAATCATACTGCCGTCGGACTGACGGTAGATTTTGTCAAGGTACGTTATTTTGAAAAGTCCCGACGCGATTACGTCCGCAAGAATGTTGCCCGCGCCAACCGACGCAAGCTGATCCTTGTCGCCCACGAGTATGAGCGTCGCACCGTCCTGCAACGCCTTGACAAGGCTTGAAAAGACGTATTCGTCAACCATGCTCACTTCGTCGACGATGACGACGTCCGCGGGAATTTTCGTGTTTTCGTTGTAAGTGAAATAGCCTTTGCCGTCCTTGAAATCGAGGTCAAGCAGGCGGTGAATGGTTTTCGCTTCTTCGCCCGTCGCCTCGCCCATACGTTTCGCCGCGCGTCCCGTTGGCGCGCACAGCTGATAGGACAGCTTCAAAAATCTGAGAACGTGCAGAATGCACTTTATTATCGTGGTTTTGCCCGTGCCGGGGCCGCCCGTTATGACGTGCACGCCGGAATTAAGGCTGTTCGACACGGCTTCACGCTGCTTTTCGTGCAGTTTTATGCCGCTCATTTCTTCAAACTTATCGATTTGTTCCGAAAAATCCACCTCGATGCCTCCGTGCGCCGCATCGAGTAGCGCAAGTCGTCTTGCAATCGTTTTTTCGGTAAGGTAGCTTTTGTAAAGCATATAAAAGCGCGCGTTATCGACGACGTAGTCTTTGATTTCCGCCAGGAAAATAAGGTCTTCGATATTGCACTCCACCTTTTCAAGATATGTTTCGTCAAATCCCAGAAGGGATAAAAGTTCTTTTTTGAGTATATCGTCGGGAAGCGCGGTGTGTCCGCTCTTGTTCGACGCTTCTTTAAGGGTATAAATTATGCCCGCCCGAATTCTGAAATCGCTGTCTTTCGTGATTCCGACTTCCTGTGCGATTTTGTCGGCGGTCTGAAACCCGACGCGTTCCACGTCGGAAATAAGTTGATACGGATTGGTTTTTATGACTTCTTCGGTGCGCGCGCCGTACGTTTTATAGATTTTAAGCGCAAGGTTTAAGGACACGTCAAAGCGTTGAAGATACACAAGCGTATCCTGCATTTCGCCGTGCTCGCGAAGGGTGGCGCATATTTCCGCCGCCTTTTTCGCGCTGATTCCTTTCACTTCGGCAAGTTTTTCGGGGCTTGATTTCATCACGTCGAGGGTGCGCTCGCCGAAACGCTCCACGATATTCCTTGCGGTAACTTCGCCGACGCCCTTGAAAATTCCGCTTTTCAGAAACTTTTCGATTGCCGCCGCGCCGTCGGGCTCGACAACTTTCACGCTTTCCGCAAGAAACTGCAAACCGTGTCTTGTGTGGTACTTATAGCCGCCGCTAAGTTCCAGCCGCATACCTTCGTAAATTTCCGGAAAAACGCCAACAGCGGTGACGTAATCACCGCTGCTTCTTAAATCGACGACGGTATAACCGTTGTCTTCGTTTCTGAAAATAATTTTTTCGACGTCGCCCGAGATAATCATTACTTAATCTCCGCTACCGCTTTTTTAAGTTCCTCCGTTTTGTCGGTCTTTTCCCAAGTAACGTCGTTTCTTCCGAGATGGCCGTAGTTGGCGACCTTTCTGTAAACGGGTTTGCGTAAGTCAAGGTTGTTGATGATTGCAAGCGGACGGAAGTCAAACACTTTCAGCACCGCTTTTGTCAGAATTTCGTCGGAAACTACACCCGTGCCGAACGTGTTCAAGGACACCGAAACGGGGCGTGCGCGACCGATTGCATAGGCAACCTCGATTTCGCATTTTTTTGCAAGTTTTGCCGCAACGACGTTTTTACAGACGTATCTTGCCATGTAAAGTGCGCTTCTGTCAACTTTCGTGGGATCTTTTCCTGAAAGCGCGCCGCCGCCGTGCGGGCAATATCCGCCGTACGTATCGACGATGATTTTACGTCCCGTAAGCCCGCTGTCGCCGTGCGGTCCGCCGATAACGAACCTGCCCGTGGGGTTGACGAAAATCTTTGTATCGTCGTCGATAAGGTTTTCGGGGATTGTGGTTTTTATAACCTTTTCGATAATATCTTTTCTTATTTGTTCCTGCGATACGTCGGGGTTGTGCTGTGCGGAAATGACAACCGTGTCGACGCGTTTCACGACGCCGTCGTCATATTCGACGGTAACCTGTGATTTTCCGTCGGGACGCAAGTACGAAAGAGTGCCGTCTTTTCTCACCGCCGTGAGTTTTTTGGTGAGCGCGTGCGACAGCACGATGGGCATCGGCATAAGTTCTTCCGTTTCGTCGCAGGCGAAACCGAACATCATGCCCTGATCCCCCGCGCCGGTTTTGTCGATAATATCGCCGTCGAATTCCTGCGCGTCGTTGACGCCCATTGCGATGTCGGGCGATTGCTCGTTAATCGCGGTGAGAACCGAGCAGGTGTTGTAGTCGAATCCTAAATCGCTGCTGTCGTAACCGACGTCTTTGATGACGTCGCGCGCGATTTTCGAGATGTCGGAGTAGCAATCCGCCGTAATTTCGCCCATTACGAACACGACGCCCGTCGTCGCGCAAACTTCGCACGCAACGTGAGCCCCGGGATCTTTTGCAAGAATATCGTCAAGGATAGCGTCCGCGATCTGGTCACAAACCTTATCGGGATGCCCTTCGGTAACGCTTTCTGATGTAAACAGTCTTTTCATAGTATCTCCAAATAATTGGCGGTCAAAAAGGATATTCTTCCGATGTGACCGCCGTGTGTTTGTTATTCGTTGTCGTAATCGCCGAGGGTGTCGTCGAATTCCTTATCTTCAAAAGTGCAGGTAATCGGCTTTTCGGGATGATCCACAACGGGAGCGGTGGTGATGTTTTTGTAAATCTTCATACCGGTGCCGGCGGGGATAAGTTTACCGATGATAACGTTTTCTTTCAGACCGAGCAACGGATCGATTTTGTTCTTGATTGCGGCGTCGGTAAGTACGCGGGCGGTTTCCTGGAACGATGCCGCCGACAGGAAGGATTCCGTCGCGAGAGCGGCTTTCGTGATACCGAGCAACGTACGTTTTGCCTTTGCGGGTTCTCCGCCGTTTTCAAGGGTTTTTTGGTTGGCGTCTTCGTACGCAAAGATGTCGACGAGCGTACCGGGGAGCATATCGGTGCTGCCCTGCGACTCGATCTTGACCTTTCTGAGCATCTGGCGGACGATGACTTCGATATGTTTATCGTTGATATCGACGCCGGAGTTTCTGTACGCCGACTGGACTTCTTTCGTAACGTAATCCTGTACGCCTTTTACGCCGCGTGCGCGGAGCATATCTTGCAGGTTGATTGAACCTTGGGTGAACGGATCGCCCGGTTCCACCTTGCTGCCGTTATCGACTTTGAGTTTCGCGCCGTAAGGAATCGCATACGATTTGGTTTCGCCGTCCGCGCTCGTAACGATGATTTCACGGTCGTTGTTGGTGCGGGTTACGACGCCGCTGTTTTCCGCGATGACCGCCTGTCCCTTGGGACGACGCGCTTCAAACAATTCTTCGACACGGGGTAGACCTTGCGTAATATCGTCCGACGTTGCAACGCCGCCCGAGTGGAAGGTACGCATCGTAAGCTGCGTGCCCGGCTCGCCGATTGATTGCGCCGCGATGATACCGACCGCTTCGCCGAGTTTTACGGGGTTGCCGCTTGCCATATTCTTGCCGTAGCATTTCGCGCAGACGCCGTGGCGTGTTTTGCACGAAAGAATACTTCTGATTGCGACTTTCGGCAGTTTTTTGAGATCGGAGCCGTTCTTAATCCATTCGTCGGTAAGAATTTTGTCGATTTCCTGCGCCTTGTCGGGAAGGATCATCGTATCCGCTTCCACAAGCACTTCGCCGGTGACGGGATGCAGGACGGGTTTTACGGTATATCTGCCGTCGATACGTTCCGCAAGAGTTTCAAGCCTGTTCTTGCCGTCGTAAATTGCCGTGACTTCGACGCCTTTCGTGTCGCCGCAATCGTCCTCGTTGACGATGACGTCCTGCGATACGTCGACAAGACGACGGGTAAGATAACCCGAGTCAGCCGTTTTAAGAGCGGTATCCGCCAGACCTTTACGTCCGCCGTGCGACGAAATGAAGTATTCAAGAACGGAAAGCCCTTCGCGGTAGTTTGCCTTGACGGGAAGTTCGATCGTTCTGCCCGACGGGTCGGAAACAAGTCCGCGCATACCTGCAAGCTGACGAATCTGTCCCATGTTACCACGAGCGCCGGAGTTCGCCATCATCCAGATGGGGTTGAAGGGATCCATTTCGGATTTAAGTTCTTCGGTGACTTCGTCGGTGGCTTTCTTCCAGGTTTCGACAACCGCGTTGTAGCGTTCGTCTTCCGAGATGATACCGCGACGGAAGTTCTTTTCGACGTTGACGATTGCGTCGTCAGCTTTCTTGATGATTGCCGCCTTGCCTTCGGGAATATGCATATCGAAAACGCTTGTCGTTACGCCCGACAAAGTCGAGTATTTATAGCCAAGGCTCTTGATAGCGTCGGCGACTTTTGCGGTTTCGGTTGCGCCCTTGTACTTAAAGCAGTTGTCGACGATTTTGTTGAGTTCCTGCTTGCGAAGAGCGATAATGCCCTTGCTTTCGTTGATAAGCCCTTCGACTTCGAGGTCAAGCATTTGTTCGGGCGTGTCGCGCGGTACGAAATGCAAATCCTGCGGAATGATTTCGTTGAAAATCCAACGACCGATGGAAGTGGTCAGGCGTTTGCTGTACACTTTGCCGTCGATTTCCTTTTCAACGCGCATTACGACTTTTGCTTGAAGGTCGATGACGCCGTTTCTGTAAGCGGTCATCGCCTCGTTGGGGGATCTGAATATTTTGCCTTCGCCTTTCGCGCCCGGGCGTATGATAGTAAGGTAATAAGAACCTATTACCATATCCTGTGTAAGAGAGATGATCGGGTGACCGTCCGAAAGTTTCAGAATGTTGTTGGTGGACAACATAAGGATTCTGGCTTCGGCTTGCGCCTCGATCGACAAAGGCACGTGGACTGCCATCTGGTCGCCGTCGAAGTCGGCGTTGAACGCGCCGCAGGCAAGCGGATGAAGTTTGATTGCACGACCTTCGACAAGGACGGGTTCAAACGCCTGAATACCAAGTCTGTGAAGCGTCGGAGCACGGTTCAGAAGTACGGGGTGATCCTTGATGACTTCTTCCAGAATGTCCCATACCTGGGGTTTCATCGACTCCACAAAGCGTTTCGCACTCTTTATGTTATGGCAGATGTTGCGTTCCACAAGTTTGTTCATTACGAACGGCTTAAACAACTCAACGGCCATTTCTTTGGGCAAACCGCACTGATAAAGTTTCAGTTCCGGCCCTACGACGATAACGGAACGACCTGAATAGTCAACACGTTTACCAAGCAGGTTCTGACGGAAACGGCCTTGTTTACCGCGCAACATCGAGGACAACGATTTAAGGTCGCGGTTGCCGCTGCCGGTGACCGCTTTGCCCCTTCTACCGTTATCGATAAGAGCGTCGACGGCTTCTTGGAGCATACGTTTTTCGTTGTGAATGATGGTGTCGGGCGCGCCGAGTTCTTTCAGGTGTTTCAGACGATTGTTACGATTGATAACGCGTCTATAAAGGTCGTTAAGGTCGCTCGTTGCGAAACGTCCGCCGTCCAACTGAATCATCGGGCGAAGTTCGGGCGGGAGAACGGGGATAACGTCCAGAATCATCCATTCGGGGCGGTTGCCGCTGATGCGGAACGCTTCCACGATTTCAAGACGTTTTACCGCGCGCAGTCTCTTTTGTCCGACGGAATTCGCGACGATGTCTTTCAGAATTTTGCTTTCCTTATCGAGGTCGATTTCGATAAGAAGTTCTTTTATCGCTTCCGCACCCATTCCGACGCGGAAAGCCTTGCTGCCGTATTTTTCGCAAAGTTCGCGATATTCACGGTCGGTAAGGACTTGTTTTTTGTGGATTTCGGGTACTTCGCCCGGATCGAGAACGATATGGGATACGAAGTACAAAACCTGTTCAAGCTCCTTCGGGGAAATATCCGCCATAAGGCTGATACGCGAAGGAACGCCGCGGAAATACCAGATGTGCGATACGGGCGCCGCAAGTTCGATATGTCCCATACGTTCGCGACGGACTTTCGCTTTCGTTACTTCGACGCCGCACTTTTCGCAGATAACGCCCTTGTAACGGATGCGTTTATATTTGCCGCAGTGGCATTCCCAGTCTTTCGTGGGCCCGAAGATTTTCTCGCAGAAAAGTCCGCCGGGCTCGGGTTTTTGTGTTCTGTAATTTATCGTTTCGGGTTTAAGAACCTCGCCGTACGACCATTCCCTGATTTTTTCAGGGCTGGCAATACCGATTTGCATTGAGTCGAAAGAACTTAATTCATACATAATGCCGATACCTCCTTATTCAGCATCGTCCGACGCGTTGTCGGCCATATCCTTGAAAATATCGTTATCGAAATCAGCGTCGCTGTCGTCGAACAGATTGTCGCCGAACAGATCGCCTTCGTCAACGTTGTCAACCTTGAACAAGTCGTCGATGTCGACTTCCGCAAGTTCTTCGTCTTTCTTATCCACGTTGAACGCAACGGTATCTGCGTCTTCTTCGGTGAAGTCGCGCAGTTTGACCTCGTCGTGTTCTTCGGTAAGAACTTTGACGTCAAGAGCCAACGATTGCAATTCTTTGATAAGAACCTTGAACGATTCGGGGATACCCGGTTCGGACACGTTGTTGCCCTTCACGATATTTTCGTAAGTCTTGACACGTCCCACGACGTCGTCCGACTTAACGGTGATGATTTCCTGCAAAATGTTCGCCGCGCCGTATGCGTACAACGCCCAGACTTCCATTTCGCCGAAACGCTGTCCGCCGAATTGCGCCTTGCCGCCAAGGGGCTGCTGCGTTACCACGCTGTACGGACCCGTGCTTCTTGCGTGAATCTTGTCGTCGACAAGGTGAGCAAGTTTAAGGTAGTACATGTAGCCGACCGTTACGCGGTTTTCGAAAGGTTCGCCCGTGCGACCGTCGAAAAGTTGAATTTTGCCGTCTTCGGGAAGTCCGTTTTCCTGCAAAAGTTGTTTGATGTCGTTTTCGGACGCGCCGTCGAATACGGGGGTTGCGATCTTCCAGTCAAGCATTTTCGCGACAAGTCCCAAGTGGACTTCAAGAACCTGACCGATATTCATACGGGAAGGAACGCCCAACGGGTTCAACACGATTTGCAGCGGCGTACCGTCTGCCATAAACGGCATGTCTTCTTTGGGAAGAACGCGGGACACGACGCCTTTGTTACCGTGACGGCCCGCCATCTTGTCGCCGACCGAAATCTTACGTTTTTGCGCGATATATACGCGCACCTGTTTGTTGACGCCGGGAGCAAGTTCGTCCCTGTTCTTTCTTGTGAAGATTTTCACGTCAACTACGATACCGCTTTCGCCGTGAGGCACGCGGAGGGACGTATCGCGCACTTCTCTTGCTTTATCGCCGAAAATTGCACGAAGAAGTCTTTCTTCGGGCGTAAGTTCGGTTTCGCCCTTCGGGGTGACTTTACCGACGAGAATGTCGCCGCTTCTGACTTCCGCGCCGACTCTGACGATACCGTCTTCGTCAAGGTTTTTAAGAGCCTCTTCCGAAAGGTTGGGGATATCTCTCGTTATTTGTTCTTCGCCGAGTCTCGTTTCGCGGGCTTCGCTTTCGTATTCTTCGATGTGGATCGAGGTGAAAACGTCGTCGCGTACGAGTTGTTCGGAAATAAGTACCGCGTCTTCGTAGTTATAGCCTTCCCAGCTCATGAAGCCGATAAGGATATTTCTGCCAAGCGCGAGTTCGCCGTTCTGGGTTGAAGGACCGTCCGCAAGGATCATACCCTTCGTCACCTTCTGACCGCTGACCACGATGGGTTTCTGGTTGATGCAGGTGCTTTGGTTGCTGCGCACGAATTTCGAGGTGTAGTAAGTATCGTCTTCGCCGTCGGGACGAGCCACGACGATTTTGTCTGCGTCGACGTATTTTACGACGCCGTCGTTTTTGGCGATGATAAGCACGCCGCTGTCGTATGCGATTTTATGTTCGACGCCGGTTGCGATCATCGGCGCTTCAGGACGAAGCAGAGGCACTGCCTGACGCTGCATGTTCGAGCCCATCAACGCACGGTTCGTATCGTCGTTTTCAAGGAACGGAATAAGAGCGGTTGCAATGGATACCAATTGTTTGGGCGATACGTCCATATAGTCGACGCGGCTTACGTCAACCTCGCGGATATCTTCGCGGATACGGCAGGTAACGCGTTGGTGAATGAATTTTCCGTTTTCGTCAAGCGTTTCGCTGGCTTGCGCGATGACGTACTTATCTTCCTCGTCCGCCGCCATATAAGTGACGTCGTCGGTAACGATGCCTTCGGGTTTTTTGACCTTTCTGTACGGCGATTCGATAAATCCGTATTCGTTGATGCGAGCGTAGGACGCAAGCGAAGTGATAAGACCGATGTTCTGTCCTTCGGGCGTTTCTACCGGGCACATGCGACCGTAGTGAGTGTGGTGAACGTCACGGACTTCAAAGCCGGCTCTTTCCCTTGACAAACCGCCGGGGCCGAGAGCGGAAACTTTACGTTTGTGCGTGAGTTCCGCAATGGGGTTGGGCTGTTCCATGAACTGCGACAACTGGGAGCTTCCGAAGAATTCCTTAATCGCGCTTGCCACGGGACGGGTGTTGATAAGCGTCGATGGTTTCATATCGGCGGTTTCGGCGGCGATGGACATACGCTCCTTGATAACTCTTTCAAGACGGAGCATACCTTTTCCGAACTGATGTTCCAGAAGTTCGCCGACGGAGCGGACGCGACGGTTCGACAAGTGGTCGATATCGTCGGTCGTGCCGAGACCATAGGAAAGACCCTGGTTGTAAGTGATTGCCGCTACGATGTCTTCAAGCGTCAGGTGTCTTACGACAAGTTCTTTCACGTTGTTTCTTATTGCGTCAAGGCGCGCTTCGTCGCCTTCGACTTCGTCAAGAAGTTTTTTGAGGTTGGGATAATAAACCTTTTCCAGAATTCCGAGTTCCTCGGGATTGCAGTCGATGATTGCGTCAAGGTCGACGGTGTTGTTGCCGATGACTTTGAATTCAATCGTTTTCTTTTCGCCGTCTTTTTCGGCAGAGGAAACTTCGACGTAAACTTCGTTCACGGCGTTGTTCTGGATTTCTTTCGCTTTTTCTTCGGTGATGACCTCGCCTTTTTCGGCAAGGATTTCGCCGGTGAGAACGCTTACGACGTCGCGGGTGATTTTTTGTCCCTCGATACGGGAAGCAATGCTCAACTTTTTGTTAAACTTATACCTGCCGACTCTCGTAAGGTCGTAACGACGATTGTCGAAGAAGTAATTGTTGATGAGAATGTTCGCGCCTTCGAGGGTGGGAACTTCGCCGGGACGCATTCTTCTGAACAGGTCGATTTTGCCCGCTTCTTCGGTGTGCGAGCCTTGCGGATCGCGTTCACAGGTGTCGGCAATCATCTTTTCTTCGAATACGGCGTTGATCTGGTCGTCCGTGCCGTAACCCAAAGCCCTTAAAAGCGTGGTTGCGGTGATTTTGCGCTGACGATCGACGTGTACCCAAAGCAAACCGTTGGCGTCCTGCTCGAATTCAAGCCACGCGCCGTGGTTAGGAATCATCTGGTTGGAATAGCGCATTACGCCGTTTTTGTCCCTTTCGCCCTTGTAATAAACGCCCGGGCTTCTGACAAGCTGGCTGACGATAACGCGTTCCGCGCCGTTGATGACAAAACTTCCGCTGTCCGTCATCAAAGGAATGTCGCCCATAAAGATTTCTTCCGGCTCTTCGATAACGCCCGTTTCGAGGTTGGTGAGACGAGCCTTTACTTTAAGAGGCACGGCATACGTCGCGTCGCGGTTTTTGCATTCCCTGACCGAATACTTCGGCTCGCCGTCGAGTCTGTAATCGATGAAGGACAATTCCATACGTCCCGAAAAGTCGCGGATGGGCGAATATTCGTCCAGCACGTCTTTGATGCCGTGTTCGAGGAAACTCTTGTACGAATTCTTCTGAACTTCGATGAGGTACGGAATATCGAGCACGTCTTTGATCTTGCTGAAAGAGTAACGCTCGGTATTGCCATACTTTACCTTGTGAACTTTTACTTCTGACATCGTGTAACTCCTTTTTTACTGGAAATTAAATTTTGAAATTATGTTGAAATTTTTGCTACCGTGCATTATAATAAGATAAGTGCATAAGAAGGTTATGTCTTGATGCACCTCGCGAGGGCTAAAACCTCAGTACGACAACGCAAAAAGGCGACATTCGCCCCTACCCTTTCCGACTGATTCGAAAAAGAAGAATATACTTATTCATATTTTTACGCATTTTACGAGTTTACACGAAGTCGCACAAGATGTCAACCGTTTTTGCTTATATATTTATAAATAAAATAAAAAAAGTACAAAAATAAACGAAAAATAATGAGAATCGACAAATTTTTGAAAATTTCACGCATTATTAAACGCCGCACCGTAGCGCAGGACGCCTGCGACGGCGGCAGAATCGAGGTCAACGGCCGCGACGCGAAACCGTCCAAAGACGTCAAAGCGGGCGATATCGTCGTCGTGCATTTCGGCAACGACACCGTAAAAATCAAAATCCTTGCAACCCCCGACGTCGCAAACAAGGCGAACGCAACCGATTTGTATGAGGTGATCGACGACTGATGTTTGACGTAATTATTCCGGCGGCGGGCGAGAGTTCCCGCTTTTCAGACAACCTCAACAAACTCTTTTGCACGGTAAACGGCCGTACGGTGCTGGAAAATTCCGTATTGCCCTTTCTTGCTTTTCCCGGTCTTGAAAAAATAATCGTCGCGGTGAACGACGAAAATTTTGCCCGCGCGCGCTCGCTTTTCGACGGATACGAAAACGTGACCGTGATTTTTGGCGGCAGCACCCGCACCGACACCGTGAAACGCGCCCTTGAACGCGTAACTGCCGAATATGTTCTTATCCACGACGGCGCGAGACCTTTTGTTTCCGACAACGTGATAAAAAACGTGCTTGACGCGCTGAACGACGTCGACGCAGTGGTCCCCGTGATAAAACTCGACGACAGCGTCGCGAACGTGAAAAACGGATACCGCGCGGCAGACCGCGAAGATTTCCGCCGCGTGCAGACACCCCAAGGTTTCAGAACCGAAAAACTGAAAACCGCTTATGCCCGCATTTCTTCGTCCTTCACCGACGACGCGTCGGTTTACCTTACTTTGTACGACGACGCGAAAGCCGTGGACGGCGACGTGAAGAACGTCAAAATCACAAGATTTTCCGACCTTGAAACTTCCTCGTACCGCACGGGCGTAGGTATCGACGTGCACAAACTCGTCGAAAATCGGAAACTCGTGCTCGGCGGCGTGGAAATCCCCTTTGAAAAAGGACTGCTCGGACACAGCGACGCGGACGTTCTGACGCACGCCGTAATGGACGCGATTCTTACCGCAATCGGCGAAAGAGATATCGGCGTTCTTTTTCCCGACACCGACGAAAAATACAAAGGAATTTCCAGCTTGCTTCTTTTGAAAGAAGTTTTATCGCGCTTAGATAAGCGCGGCTACGTCGTGGAATTCGTTTCGGCAACGATTGCGTGCCAACGTCCGAAACTTAACCCGTATTTCGACAAAATCCGCACGTCGTTGTCAAACGCTCTTTCGATAAGCAAGGACAATTTGTCGCTTGCCTTCACGACGACGGAAGGACTCGGTCTCGTCGGCGCGGGAGACGGTATCGCCGTCATCGCTTCCGCAACAGTTGTCGCAAAACAATAGGTTTATAACATCTATTTTTAACTTAAAGCGTTTGTTTTGTTGTTTTCAAAACAGGCGCATTTTTTTAATGCATGGCACATATTATTTCTTAAAAGGAGAAATTTAATATGTCTTTTCAGAAAAAAGTTATGATTTTATCCGACGTAAGAACAGGCGTCGGCAGCGGTATTCTGCGTTTTGTGTCCGACGGCGGGCGCACGGTTTTCAACACGTCTTTGCACGTTGACGACGTTCGGGACGCAACGATGATAATACGCATCGGCGACAAAATTTTGTCGTTTAGTGCAGAAAACGGAGAAAGGAATCTCGGCACTCTTTCGCTTTCCGACAACATAGATTGCGTTATCGCAAAAAACGGCAAAACTTTGTATTTCGGCACGACGGGAAACGACAAATTTCGCTGTTTCAACCTGTTATCCGACTTTGAAAAGAAAACGGAAAACCGCAAAAAATCGGCGGTGAAAAAACAAGAAAACCCCGTCGAAAAAACACGGAAAAAAGATGAAAACGTCGATTTGTCAACCGCGTCCGAAACCGCCGAAACCGCACGGTTTTCACTGCCCGACGAACCGCCGCAAGATGCCGCGGACGCGGGTTTTCGCGTGGAAAACGCAAGCGTTTCCGCCCCCGATTTCGCAAAAGAAAGTTTTACGGGCAACGATTTTTACCTTGCCGTAAAACCGCAACTTGACGAAATGTTCATTTGTTTTCCAAAAAACACCGCCCTTGAAAACGCCGTACCGAACAGCAAATGGGTGGACGTTAGCGGCGACGACGGCAATTACGTCGTGGGCTTGATTTTCAACCTTGACGAGGTCGAATACATCTGCTACGGCGTGCCGTACGAAAAAAAGAGCCCTCCGCCCGACGAAATCAAAAACGTCTGCGACTGGCTGGCGCTGACCGACGACGAAAACGGAAAAGGTTGTTACGTCATTTATCAATCGGCAAAAAGCGGAAAAACGTTAAGTCGCGAAGATTTCAACGAATAACTGCTTTTCCGCATGAAAAAAGCGAGGATTTTTCCTCGCTTTTATTTTTTATTACTTCTTGTAAATCGCGCGCGGTTTTCCGCGGAAGAAAAGCGCAAGACTGTCGGGGCCCGAATTGCTGCCCACCATCTGGTTGACGTAGTTGTAATCGATTTTTTTGATTTCGGGGAATTTTTCGGTCATCATTTCGCCCAGAAGTTTGATTCCGTCGGGGTTGTCGCCGTGGCACAAAATGATTTCGGAGTTGTCTTCGTCGCCCTTTTCGGTTTCAAACAATTCCAAAAACTTTTTATATACGTTTTTCGTTCCCCTGACCTTTGCGGCGGGATAAATCTTGCCTTCGCCGTCAAGTCCCAGAATAATCTGGATATTGAGAAGGGTTGCGAACATGTATTCGATGCCCGAGATACGGCCGCTTCTTGCAAGATAGGCTTTGTCGCCGACCGTGAAATAATGATGATATCTCGGCGCGTATTCGGTAAGTTTTTTGTGCGCGTCTTCAAGGCTCACACCCTCGTCGCGAAGTTTCACCGCGTCCATTACGCACAGCCCTTCGCCGCCGACGCCTCCGAGACTGTCAACGACTTTCACCGTGCGGCCGGGATATTTTTCCATAAGCTCGGTTGCCGCGATGCAGGCAGAGTTGAAACTGCCGCTCATGCCCGACGAAAACGCGATATGCAAAACGTCGTTGCCCGCTTTCACGTAAGGTTCAAGCGTTTCAAAAGTAATTTCGGCGTTGGACTGACTCGTCTTGGGAATCGCTCCCGCGCGAAGAGTGTCAAAGAACTTTTTCATGTTCTGAATGAAACCCGTCGTATCGGTGCGGCATTCCACAATACCGAACTCCGTGTTCGCCTTCCCGATAAAGTCGAGTTTTTTCGGCGTGCCTTTCGGCATCTTCAAAGAGTACGGCATCGGAACGATGGGTATATCGTGTTCCTTTTCATATCCGACGGGCATGTCTGCGCACGCGTCGGTGCTTATTACGTAGTTCATTATAAATTCTCCCATTAAAGAATATATAAAATATATCACATTATTTTTATGATGTCAAACCATTGAAAATCACACGCCTAAGCGCGGCGTCATAGGATATAACGAAAGCCCTTGTTTACATATTCTTTCGGAGGTAAAACTATGGGTTGTTTATGCAGAAACAATATTTATCCTTGCAATCCGCCCGCAAGACTTTGCAGCGTGATAGTAGGACCACGCGGTCCCGTCGGACCGCAAGGAATACCGGGGCCTCGCGGTTTCAACGGACTTCGCGGTCCGCAAGGCGTGCCCGGACCTGTCGGTCCGCAGGGACCTGCCGGCGCAACGGGACCGCAGGGACCGCAAGGTTTAACAGGTGCGACGGGCGCAGTCGGTCCGCAAGGACCCGCCGGCGCAACGGGACCGCAGGGACCGCAAGGCGAAACGGGTGCGACGGGCGCAGTCGGTCCACAAGGACCTGCCGGTGCAACGGGACCGCAGGGACCGCAAGGCGAAACGGGACCGCAGGGACCTGCCGGTGCGATAGGCCCGCAGGGACCGCAAGGCGAAACGGGTGCAACAGGCGCAGTCGGCCCGCAGGGACCCGCCGGCGCAACGGGACCGCAGGGACCTGCCGGCGTAAGCTATACCGTACACGCGGAAAATACCGCGACCGAAAGCGTTGCAACCAACGCGATTATTCCGATTTCGCAGACCGCACAAAGCACAGGCGGGACGTTTACCGTATCAAATAACGCCGTAAACGTGCCGATTGGCGAATATCTCGTAACTTTCGGCGGCGCGGCGTCAACCACGGGAGCAACCCAGAAAACCATAACTTTGTACGTCAACGGAGCGGCGTCGAACAACGTTGTTTACGACGGTTCCGACACGGGGATTACGTCCGCGGCGAAGACGGTTTATCTGAATTTTTCATCGCCCGGCACGCTGTCGATTTACAACACGACGGCAGACACCGCGTCTTTCAACAACGCGTTTATCACCGTCACGCAGTTGTCGCCGACGGCATAAGAACGAAAGCAAATAAAAAACCCTCGGCGTTTGCCGAGGGTAATTTTTGTTTTTCGATTATTTGTTGAGAAGTTCCGAGAAGTATTTGATGGTGCGGACCATTTGGCTGGTGTAGCTGTTTTCGTTGTCGTACCAGGAAACGACTTGTACTTCGGAAGTGCCGTTGTCGAGGTTGATGACCATCGTCTGAGTTGCGTCGAACAAGCTGCCGTATCTCATACCGATGATGTCGCTTGAAACGATTTCTTCTTCGTTATAGCCGAAGCTTTCGTTTGCGGCTGCTTTCATAGCGGCGTTGATGTCTTCTTTCTTAACGGTGCCTTCAACGATAGCGGTAAGGATCGTGGTGGAGCCGGTAGGCGTGGGAACGCGTTGTGCGGAGCCGATAAGTTTTCCGTTAAGTTCGGGAATGACAAGACCGATTGCTTTTGCTGCGCCGGTGCTGTTGGGAACGATGTTCACGGCAGCTGCGCGAGCGCGGCGGAGGTCGCCCTTGCGATGCGGTCCGTCAAGAACCATCTGGTCGCCGGTGTAAGCGTGAATGGTAACCATAATGCCCGATTTGATGGGAGCAAAGTCGTTAAGGGCTTTTGCCATCGGAGCGAGGCAGTTGGTGGTGCAGCTTGCGGCGGAGATGATATTGTCGTCTTTATTGAGCGTTTTGTGGTTTACGTTGTAAACGATTGTGGGAAGGTCGTTGCCTGCGGGAGCGGAAATAACGACTTTCTTTGCGCCTGCGGTGATGTGAGCCTGCGCTTTCGCTTTGCTGGTATAGAAACCGGTGCATTCGAGAACAACGTCTACGTCAAGGGCTTTCCAAGGAAGGTCAGCGGCGTTCTTTTGTGCGTAAATGGTGATTTTCTTGCCATCGACAACGATGTAGCCGTCTTCTTTAACGGTGCCGTCCTCATTAAGAACAGCTTCTGCGCTTTCAACCTTGTGGCTGTTTGCATAGTTACCCTGGGTTGAGTCATATTTCAAAAGATGAGCGAGCATTTTGGGGCTGGTAAGATCGTTGATAGCGACGATTTCATAACCTTCCGCGCCGAACATTTGTCTGAAAGCAAGACGGCCGATTCTGCCGAAGCCGTTGATAGCAACTCTGACGTTTTGTGACATATAGATATCCTCCAAATTTTATATTACGAAGTAATTAACAATCGGAAACCCGAATTGCAAGTACATTTTACCCTTAAAATATAATTTTAACAAGCAAATTTACCCACTTTTTACCAATTATTG
>ENA-OYYJ01000386-OYYJ01000386.1-human-gut-metagenome-genome-assembly--contig:-NODE-386-length-17025-cov-5.388509_pt1 | contig 17025 bp, 23 predicted proteins | sample MGYA00243248_ERZ653447 | MGnify/ENA primary metagenome ERZ653447 (study PRJEB26926, sample SAMN06165030) | human gut metagenome | biome: ENVO:00009003; feature: ENVO:2100002; material: ENVO:00002003...
ACTGATCGGTCTCGTGGGCTCGGAGATGTGTATAAGAGACAGCTTCTGAACCGCGACCTCGGCACGGTGAAATACAACGTTTTGCAAATTCCTTATTTGAGCTGGTTCCCGTTCCTTGGCAGCAAGTCGTTCATCGATTACGCGCACAAGTACGGCATCGCCTGCCAGTTCTGGACAATCAACGAGGCAAGCCAGATGGAAACACTCATTAAAAACGGCGCGGATTGCATTATGTCCGACAACCCGAAACTTTTGTATGAGGTCGCAGACCGCGTGAAATACGGAAATATGGTGCAGCCTGCCGAACCTCAACCGCAACAATAATCTTAACTACCTTATAAAGCCCACGGCACGCCGTGGGTTTTTCAGTGCAAAAATATAAGGTTTTATGTTTGACTTAATAAAATATCTATAATATATTGAATATAGGCTTTTTAAGTCTTTGGCTGAAATGCCATTATCAGGTTGGACGAGCGGGCGACCGCTCGTCGCACACTTCGCTTTTGAAATCACGTTATCGGGGGCGATAACGCTCACACTTTTGCTTGTGTGCTCCTTTTCCTCCGCGTCGTATGCTTCATTCTTGACCAGACAATCGTCGCAAGCGACAAATGCCTGTCTTACGCTCGCACACTCCTTTTCCCAACGGGTACACAGTATCCCGTCGGGGCCCATTATACAGTATCCCGCGGGGTCCCCATAATCGAGCGCTTACATTTAGTTGCCGAGCGAAGCGGACATCGCGCCCGCAGGGCACATCACGTTACTTCTTGTCTTCTTTTGCAGTTTTACAAGAGGAAATGAGCATTACGCGCAGTTTTGCACATTTGTTTGAAAGGATATTATATTGTTGTTCGTCGATATAATCTGTTTTCCGCAAAATTTCAAGCCAATAACCGGTTTCGCTTGCTTCTTTAAGAGCGATTTCAAGCTTGGATACAAAATCTTTTTTGCCTTGTGCATAGTGTGCTTCATATATATTTGCGCCGATACTTGTAGCACTTCTGCCTATTTGGTTTGCAATAACGGATTCATGATTGGATTTAAGGAGTTTGACAAGATTTATAATATCAACAGAAAAATCTGTTGAAAGATCGCGCAATTTGGAATCATACATAAGCACCCCGAATTTAATCATATTATGAATATATTATAGAATAAGAAAAATCGTTTGTAAAGAAACAATGAAGAATTTGCGAAAGCGATGTAATGAAGTCTCATCGCGATGTTGCGACGATTGTCGCAGCAATGTGATGCGTTCCGTATTTTCACGCCCGCGGGGCACATCGTAGCGAAGTGGACATCGCGCCCGCAGGGCACATCACGTTCCGTGCAACGGAACACATCGTTGAAAAAAGACCAACCCTTGCGAGTTGGTCTTTTTTCTGGTCGGAGTGACGGGATTTGAACCCATGGCCTCATGGTCCCGAACGACGCAAAACGTTAGAAAAATCAATAAAAATAGGGAAGCGACACAATTTTGACACAAAATTTTCGAAGTTTTTTCATATTTTACCGCGGTACAGGTACGCTTTTTTAATATGGCGTTCGCGCGGCGAAATTTTTATGAAGATACGCGCCTTGACATTACGTCTGCGGCGCGTTTTATTCATAAAAAATAATATCGCTGTACCCGCACGGGCTTTTCTTTCCTTTTCGGCTTTCTGCGTCGTCCGGGGGACGTTGCCGTGGGCGATTCTGGCGCCGGTGCGTGGAATAAAGGCGTTTATCGGAGCAAAGCGACACCTTTTCGCGCGTCCACGCGCGTATAAGCACGTGCGCGCTCTTAACTATGGGTAACGTAGTTTCTTTTTTTTTCTTTCTCTATCATAATCTAAATCTAATGGTGGTGGAATTTTGTCTGCTGTTTTGGGAATTTTGTCTGGTCAGATAGTGGAATTTTGTCATAGTTTTTTCGCGGTTTAGCCCAAAGCAAAATGGCAAGACGCTTGTCTTGCCTTAAAAATTGTTTGAAATTGTCGTCAGAATGCCCGTTAAAACGCTATATTTACCGGGCGAAAACCGTCCTTATCTTTATTTCTTTCGTTGTATAATTCAACCGCTTCGCGCGGATATAACGCCGTATATTCGCGTTTACGCGGCGTCGGCGCCTTATGTATAAATATCTTGTTATTGTATTTCAGCGCTTCCAGAACGCGCGACAGCGTGCGTTCGGACAGTCCTGTTTCTTTCGCAAGGTAAGACGCCTTGCACGTTAGCCGCGTTGCACAGCCGGGGATCGGTTGCGAATATGAGTATATAACGGCATATACAAGCAATTCTGACGTCGTGTTTACCCAACGGAACATCCAGCCGTTTACGACGATATGAGAGCGCGAAACGGGCATTTTCGGCAGCACAACGGCATACCGTGCGCGTTCGACGCCGTTCGTCATTCGTAAGGTTTCCGCCTTGCGGATCAGTCCGCGCTTTTCCAGCGTATTCAGCGCAGAAATTATCGTTTTGCGGTCTTTATTCAACGAGTTTTGAATGAATGTCAGACTTCCGAAAAACGTCGTATCACTGCCCGGACGCGAAAACTGGTAGATCAGCGCGTAAATAAGCATTTCGCTTTGCGTCAGATCCAGTTTCAACATCCAGTCATAAATTGACATGGTGAATCCGTCTTCGATACGTTTGTTTTTTATGCGGTTGCGCTTGCGGATATCGTCCGCAAGCCTTGTCATTTTGTCGTTATATTTCATATTTTTTCCCTTTCGTAAAATTACTTGTTAAGGCGCGCCGCAATTTCCGGCACGCGCGCGAAATCGCCGTTCAAAAGCAGATAATACGCGCCGCGAATAAAGTCCGGTATTGTCAAGTTATTATCCCGGATAAGGGCTTTGACAGCGTCCGCTTCCGCGTTCGGAAGAATCGCGGATATTTGTTTGTAATCGTTCTTGTATTCGTCTTTCATTGTTTTTTACACCACAATATTGACTTTTTTTGTTTTATCGCATATAATATTTATATAGAGCGGTTGTGACGTCCCGAAAGGTTGATTCCAGTAATAGGAGACCAAGACGCAATTATGCCAGTTTCCGTCGCTCTATTTTTTTTTGCGCTTTTTTATTGTTTCGATTTTTGGCTTATCGCTTTCTGCAAGTTTCCAGTTTTCTTTTTTTCCGAATTGCTTTTTGTTTGCTTTGCTTGGATATGGTTGTGCGTAGGCTGTTCGTTTATCGTTAGGATTCGGATTTTTATCCAGTTTGATATTCAATTCGCCATTATTGCCACGCGTTTTTTCTTCGTGCGTAATGCCGATATACTTAAATTCGTTTCCGACCTTTTCGTATATGTATCGCGGATGTCCTTGCCCACGTGTACTGCGTTCTTTTCTGAATTCGTCTGTTTTAATCTTTTTTGCCATAAGTTAATCGTCTAAAAAACTGGGACGTTCTTCGTCCTGTTTCGGTTTAATTCCCGGGATTTTCACCGGGGGATTGTTCGGTTTTTCTGACGACGTCGCGTCTGACGTCGATTCAGACGTCGGCGCGTCCTTGTATTTCGGCTTTTTCTGCGGTTCTGGCGCCGTCGGTGCCGGTGGTGTCTGCATGGGCGCGGCGTCCTGCTTGTCCGCAAGCATTTGCAACGTCGCAAGATAAACGTCGATCGGAACGGTGTTCCCGGCGCTTTCCGATACGTCCAGACCGTTCACGAATTCAGACTTTCCGCCGGCTGATTCAAGTTCCAACGTGCGAATCTGGTTCAGAATCATCTGGCAGCCGTTCGTGCATGAGAATCCGCACGCTTCGCAGTCCATAGCGCGTAATATTTTCCACATTTTGCGGATTGTCGCGGCGTTTTTCAGCCGTTGCGAAAACGAAACGTAATTCTTTGCGCCGACATTTATATTAACTTTCGGATTTTTAGCCATTTGTCGCTCCTAAAATTTTATTGCCGTCCAAAAACAGACGGGAAAAGTAATAAGTATCGTATTTCAGCCACGATTTTTTAACGAAAAAACTTCGATATTCCACTTCGCCGAATCGTGCTTCGAAGTCCCGGGCTTCTTTTGAGTTCTTATCGCCTTCGTACGGGGACAGCCCGGCGTCTGCGCTGGCGTATTTATCGTACGAAATTGCGTCAACGATTAAAAACCGTCCGCAGTCGTACGTTTCAAGACACTTAATAAAAACGTCCGCCTGCTCACGCATTTTGATATATAAGCGCCCCAGCGCTTGCGTGTTGACGTGGATCTGATGTTGTCCGAGTTGTCGCGAAAGTGCTTCGTATATCGCAAGTTCAGGAAACATGGAATCTATTTCCGAATTGTTCTGACTTCCGAAATAAACGGCACCGTCTGATATAAATATCGGAAGACCGGGGATAAAAGGATCCGGATACTTCGTGATTGTTCCGTTGACGATATCCTTATAAGTGTTTCCGCCGACAGACAGCGCACGCAGCGATTTAAGGACAAGTGTTTTTTCGTTATATGGCATATTAGAATAATGCAATCCGTCCAGAAGGTGAATAACGGTTGCGAATAGTACGTCCTTTCCGCTGCCTTTCTTTCCGAAGACGATAACGTTCGAATTCTGGAACGTATTCACAAGCCACGCCGCTTGCTCCGAAAAATACTGATTATTAAAATTTATCTGCTGACGGTTGTTCATTTTCGTGAAATAACGTACTTCCAGAAGGCTTTTGCGGCGCTGTTGAAATCTACCTTATAGACGGCGCCATATACCGCGCTGGCACATAAAAACATACAAGCAGCAGACACTGCAAACGCGACGATCAGACACAGCGCGCTCATTCCGATTTTCGCCCAGACACTGTTAAAATGTTTGACGATAAGTTTTTCAAGAAGCACAAACAGCAATATCGTGAAGATCACCGTCAAGACGATCGCGACGATAAGAATCAGAAGGTCATAGCCCGGCAGTTTTTTCATTCCAATGCCCGGGCTGTCGTAATCGTTGATAATATCGATCGGGCTTGCAATAACCGGCACGGTGAAGACTTCTTCGCCTTTCTGGAAATCGAATTCGATAACGTCGAAGTCCATAAACACGGTTTGCGTTGCAACGTAGCAATCTTCTTTACCTTCTTTGGTGTTTCCGTTCCTGCAAGCAGGCATTGACCGATAATCAGAATTTGCGAATCTGAATAAAACGACGGTATTACCTTTTGCGGTTTCGGCATTATAAAAACTTCTCACATTATAAAGACTGTTTTTATCGATTAAAAGACGCTTTGCGACGTCGTCTATATTGCCGTCGAAATCGGCGTTTTTAAGATAATAGATCGGCTGTACGTTCTGATAACTTTCGGACGTTTCGACAAGTTTATATTTCCAGCCAAAAGCGAATAGTTTTTCGATTGCCTTATGATTGCTGTCGAAACTCTTAACGTCGAAAGTGTCGTTAAAATCGATTATTTTCTTGTTATAACCGCGTTGAATACCGTTTGCGGCGCGATCAGCGTCAATATGATCCATAAATAGATCACTTGATATCTGACGTCCGTTGCAATCGATATAACCGTGTCCGGTGTCATTCCGATAGTTGTATATCCAGTCAGACACGACGGATTTATTTACTTTCCCGGCAGGTTCTTTATAAATAAGATCCAGAATCGTATTTGTTCCGACCGACGGCGAGTAAAAGACATACGGCAATATCGGCGCCCATTCGGTCGAAAGATATCTTTCTACCGCTAATGGGTTGCTGTCGTTTAAATAGTCTCTGCCGCGATTGAAACTCCAATCGTAATACCACGTATCCCGGCTGGCTAATCCGCTGCCTAAATGTTGATATTTAACGCCGTTATAAACATAAAAAGGAATGTTTTTATTACACGTGTCGCCGAGCCACGTCCCCGTGTATTGACGCGCAAGGTTATAAAAATCCTGATTCGACGTTACAAGCGCCCACTGCGTGACGTATTCCCACCATTCGGCAGTAATTGCTTTTATGGCGACGTTGTCGTTCATGTATTTTCCCGGGATAGAGAAATAAGCGGTGTTGATCTGGTTGAAGTGGTTTGCGCCCTTATCAGAGTGTCCGGTGCGGTAATATGTATGGTTGAGTTCCAGCGCGACGGTTTCGGTCATACCTTTTTCCGCGCATTTCAACGTGTTTTCGGCGCTTTGGTTTTCGCCGAAGGACGGCATATATCCGGAAAACGTCAGAGTTTTCGCGACGGCGTATTCGGTTGCGTTATAACTGCCGCGCGTCGTAAGTTCAATGCCGGAAACGTCGTAACGTCGCGCGTCGCGGTTAGTCAGGCGTTTGACGATTTCCGCGCTTTCGGCGATTTTGTATTTCAGGAAAAGTCCGTCCGCGCTTGCCGAAACAAGTTGCAGACGGTATTTCGTGTATTCGGTTGCGTTCCCTGCGGCGTCGTACGCGCTGGCAAGTTGAATCTTGTTTTGACCGGATGCCGCGACAACGTCTTTTTTCGGATTGTACACATACGCAAAAAGCGCGAATTTATCGCGCGCGGCTTCGTCAAACGAATACCCGTATTCAATAAATGAAAGCATACGCGTTTCGCCATTGTCGTTCGCCGGATAGTCCGCGACGTCGAATTTCTTTCCGTCAATGGTCATTTGCATAAGATCTGCGTAAACGTCCGAATCGACGGTCATTGCAAACGCGGCGCCGTTCGTTCCGATTAACAGCATAAGGGAAAGTAATATTATTAACAGGCTTGTTGCGCCCGTGATTTTTCGAATTTGAAGCGTCGTTTTCATAGTGTTTTAAGGTTGACCGTTGCCGGGGCGGCTACGGCGCCGCCCGGTCGGTCTGATAAAAGGAAAAAAATTATGAGTCAACCCGAATGGGATTTGACCGTTAGAAAATAATACTTCCCTGAGACAAAGCCACCGTACTTACCAAAGTAGTCAGATTACTTTTGTCAATACTCACGGTATATGCCGTTTCGATTTCGCTATAACTGTCAGAAGCTTTTACATAAAGCGTAAAAGCGTGTCCGGACAGATTCCTAAGAGCAGCGGAAATATTATTCCAGGACGATGTCAGTGCATACCACTGAGCTCCCTTACCACTTGTATTGCTTTTATACACATATAAATCAATGTTAAACAACGCTTCGAGAATCGTATATTCGGTAGGCGCCGAGATTTCAACAGAACCGCTTGCAGTTCCGGCATAAGCCGCTTTAAGCTCGTCCGATGCGACTATACGATAACTGACGGTAACCGATGAATCTTCAGGGCTCATTGTTCCGAGACTTCTTGCAAAATTCTTTGTAGATATGCTCTGCCCGTCCGTAGGTTCAGGAACATAAGCAATAGTGCCGAGTGTAAAATTTTTCGTTTGCTCAAGACCGAAAAGTTTAATAGTTACAGCCGAAGACGATGCGTCGAATATGTAATTCTCGTCGCCACTGACGGTTACGCTTGCGCTCTGAAGTCTTTTAGCGTAATCAACGCTTGCGACCGCATAAGCTTCGGGATTACTGCGAGACGTAACGGTCAGTTCAATCTGTTCGCCGAAAGCCGCTTTGCAAGTTACGGTTGCGGTAAGCGCGCCGTCCGAAGTAGGCGTTACGGTTACGTAATCGTCAATGTTTTTTTCGGTTGCCCATTCGCTGTCCGGATTTTTAAAAGCGATTGCCCAATCTACTTTTTTATTTGTCGCGTTCGAAGGGGTTATCGTAGCGGTAAAAAGCTGAGACATGTTTCCGTCTTCGTCTGCCGCCGCCGTTCCTACCGATAACAGCATTCCGTTTGCGACTATCTGGTCTATGATAAGACCGGAATCGGGTTTAACGACGTCGGGATTTTCAACGGATTCTTCAGCCTTTTTCTTGAATTTAGACCAGTCTGTAAAACCTTTGGACGGAATCGCGATTCCGATTGTGGCGATCAAAAGTATGATCAGGGCAGAACATAACGCTTTTACGCCTGTGTTTTTTTGTTTTTTACTCATTTCTTTTTTGCTCCTTGTTTTGTGGTAGATTTTTTGCCGGGTGCCGACGTTGTCTGAATGACGGTACGTCTGACGCCGTTTGAGTTCTGATACGTTGTTTTGATTGTTTGCGATACCGGCGTGAATCCGCCGGACGGCTTTGGCTTCGTAGCCGGCTTTGGCTTCGAAGGTTTCGCCGCCGGGCGTGCCGCAGGCTTTGCCGATTTGGGTTTAGATTTTTTGTTTGCCATGTTTGCTCCTTTATAATTTTTTTGGGTGGTTTTATGATTTGAGTTGTTACAAGGTGTTTTTTCCGGTGATCACCGCCTTTTATCCGAGAGTGATTTCGCACGTTGCGAAATAATTTGGATTTTCAACCGACATTGCCGTCAGTATCCAATGGGTTGTGTATTTAATGCCGTATCTGAAATACTGCTTTGCGGTCACGACGCAAGAGTTTTCAGACACCACTGTTACCTCTTTATACACGTTGCCGTCTTTCAGTTTTTTATCTACCCAGCCGGACAGCGTTTTTGTCATTTTGGACTTGTCCGGTTCGAGTTTCCATGTTACGGATTGATTTGCGCCTTCTGGCTCGACGGTGGCGGTAATCGTTTCAGAGTCGCCAACGGCAGCGAATGCTATATTTGCGGGCGCAGACTTCTTAACTATGCCGGAAAAGAACGTCAGACACGCAAACAGGATTAAAACAACAACAATGCTTGCGCTTTTCATTTTTTAACAATCCATTTCCACATTGCGGAAAGACTCTGCTCGAATGTCTGTCCGGAAATTGCGGCATATACGCCGCCGATCGCAAGATACGCAAGGGCGATCAGAACGGCGGCAATGATAATAAAAGTTAAAGTGTCGTATAAGATTTTTTTAATCATAAGTCGTTGGGGGCGTCCCGTTCCCCGGCGGCGCACCGCCGGGCAGGACACTTTTTTAAAGAGGTGATTATGCCAGAATGCTTTTATGCAGCAAGTCAGACGTATTCATAACGCGGCGCGTCGTCCGGGTTATACGTGTTATATCGCTTTATCGGTTTAAGACGTTGTACGCAATCGACGTCAACGTCAATTCCGGCGTCAAACGCCATTGCCTGCGCTATCTGGATCGCTTCTTCGTCGTCGTGTGCTTTGATTATTTCGGAACGTCGTCCCGTGAAAGTTACTAAATATCTCATTTTCCTTTTTCCTTTCCTTTTTCGCTTGACAAGCGATTTGAATTGCTTTATTATCTGTTTCAAGAAGTGTTTAGGGACTGCCCTTTGGGATGTGTCCCGTTGCAGTGCTGGGATCACGTTTGTGGTTTATCTGGGCGCACTTCTTATTTTTTTTACTTTTTCTTTGTCTTTCTCGCTTAACTTCCAGCCTTTTTTCACGCTTCCGAAACGATTAGTCTTGTCGATTTCGGGAGTTTTTTTCATATACGTTGTTTTTTTGTCTTCCGGGTTAGGACTGGCTTCCAAACGAATTTTTGTCGTACCTTCGCCGACGCTGTTATGCGTTATTCCCAGAAAAATGAATTCGTCGCCGATTTTCTCGTATATGTAGGCAGGGTGTCCGCTTTTTTTATATTTTCGGAATTCGTTTCGCGGTTGCGCCCGGCGATTTTTAGTATTGTCGGGCTTCCGTTGATTCGGAAAACGATTGATTTTACGGTTGTGCTGCTGTTGCGCGTTCTTTTTGGTTTTGGCGTTTTTGTTCGATTTCGTCATTTCAATTTTTCCCCGGCGATTCTGTAATTTATCGATACAACGGTCGTGCCGTTCTTTGCGGCGGTGCGATCGCAATATTTTTTGAGATTCGCCGCGGATTTGTAGTCGTGCCAGAATTCGACGTAAACGCCGTCCGCAGTTCTGTAAGAAGATTTCGTCATTTCGATTCCCTTCCTTTCAAAAATTCGGATACTTCGTCCGCACGTGCCGGGGCGGAAATTTCAAGTTCAACGACGTTGTAACGTTTTGCAACGTAAGCGCAAAAGTCCGCAAGCATTTTTTCGACTTCGATGTCGCCGGCCGTGAGAAGTTCCACCGCAGCCAAAAGCGCGTTGGTGTTCTGATAACAACCTTTTGCAATGCCTTTCGCGCAAAGTTCGTCGGTTGCTTGGTTAAGTTCTTCGGGGGTGATGTTCCATTTGGACAGAATGTTTTTCATAATTTTCTCCTAAATTTTTAGCAGAACGCTAAATTTAGTTTTATTATAATCGGCGTATTGCTAAAAAGTCAACAATTTATTAAGCATTTTGCTAAAAATATTCCGAGGTGCTTATGAAAACGCTAAAAATTTTAAGAGAAGAAAAAGGTTTAATGCAGAAAGATATCGCTTCGGCGGTGAATCACAGTATCACATGTATATCAGACTGGGAGCGTGGCAAACGCGAGCCGAGCATAGACGATTTAATTCGACTTGCTGATTTTTTCGGCTGCACGGTAGATTATCTTATCGGAAGGGAAGCGGAAGACGGTGTCGTTATCGTTTCCGGGAACGAATTGTCGAAAGACGAAACGGAGCTTATTGATAAACTTCGTCGTCTGGATCCACTAAACAAGGAACTTGCGTATCAATACGTTGATTTTTTGACCGAACGTCAGAAGTAAGTTTTGAATTCTTTTCATAAAAAGCGACAGTCCCTGTCATATTTTATCCGTTACGATAAAATGTGTAACGGAGGGGAGAATAATGACAGAGAAGGAACGAAAGTATTTTGAACGGCTTTCGGCGAAACTTGAAAATTTAATATTAAATCAGAATTGTGTCGCTTCGAAAGGAGATGACACAATGAATAAAAAATCGACAGTTTACAAAGGTTACAGGATTACCGAAAGGGCAGACGGTCGTCGGTGGGCGCGCATTACAAAAAACGGGCATACGACTTGCATTTACGGTCGAACCGACGACGAAGTCAAGAAGAAGATCAGCGAATTTTTGAAATACGGCGTAACTAACCGGGAGCCGGAGCCGAAATGGACGCTTTATTCGTGGCTTGATTTTTGGCGGCGAACTTTCAAAACGCCGTACAACAAGACCGATATGTATCAATATCACATAAAGAATCACGTTAAGGCACGATTCAATGATAAACCGTTAAAAGACGTTACGACGATTGATTTACAGATGATTATAACGGCTTGTCCGTATTCGCGTAGCCGCGTTGACGTCTATCAGATGTTAAACGCAGCGTTCAGAGTCGCGAAACAACAAGACGTCATTTCAAAGAATCCGGCAGAAGGTCTGATATCGCCACGACACCGCAAAGTGTCGGGAATGCCGCTGACGCTTGCGGAGCAAAAAGCATTTTTCAAAAGCATAGAAAACGAAGAATGCAAAAACGATTACTTGTTTTATCTGTTTTCGGGCGTCAGACGTTCCGAACTATTGACGATTAACGTCGCAAGTCTGGATTACGAAAACAATCTGATATATGTTCACGGCACAAAAACCGAAAACGCGGAACGGGCGATCCCGTTTACGGATATTCTGAAATCAATTATTTCGGAAATGACGCCGGACGAAAACGGTTATTATTTCACGCATTCAGCGGATTGGTACACCAAAAATTTCAAAAAGTACAGTCAGAATCATTGTCTTCGGGAACTCCGGAAGTCGTTTATCACGCGTTCCGGCGAAAACGGCGTCGATATCAAAGCGATCCAACGCTGGGTAGGGCACGCCGATTATCAGACGACGGCAAATATTTATTTCAAAGCGCAGGACGAATTTTTGAAAAGTAACGCAAAAAAATTAAACGATTATCAGACTGCCTATTGGCGCGACGTTACGGAAGACGATATCTGACACAATTTTTTGACACAATTTTCCGGTTTTTACGATTATCACAAGAAAAAAAGAGCATAAAAAAACCGCAAAATCTGCGAAATTTTGCGGTTTTGGTCGGAGTGACGGGATTTGAACCCATGGCCTCATGGTCCCGAACCATGCGCGCTACCATCTGCGCTACACCCCGATAATACGGCGGTTTTTGCCGTACTGCTATATTATATAATATTTTTTGAAATTTGCAACTGTTTTTTCACACATACATTATCGACAATGCGATTAAAGCCTGTCCTGCGAAATAGGTCGCGAGTTCCAGAACGGACAAAGTGCGGTTTGCGCGCCATTCTTTGAAATACACGAACGACAGACACGTGTCGCTGAACAGCAGGAAAAGCGCGCCGATCATCGCAAGTAGTCCGCCGACGGTTTTTTGCACCGCGTACAGATAACATGCGGACACCGCCGTAAACGTTACCGTAAAGGAGTAAAGGGTGATAAGTATGCGCATCCACAGCGGGATTTCAAACTTAAAGACGTACGAGCCGCCAAACGTCAGTATTGCCGCGACCGCCGCGACGATTGCCGTCACGAAATAAAAACCGCTTGTCAGGTTGAACGCCGTTGAAAAGGCGACGTGGCCGAGAAGGAATGCGAACAAACCGATGGGGATAAGGCGTTTTCTGTACGTCGGAGTAAGTTCCTTAACGCCAAGGAAAGCGTCGCCGGCATGGCACAGGATAAGCCCGAGAAACAGCGGAACGAAGTAGTTCATGTTGCAGGCGGGGTTTTTTGCGAATGCGGCAATTCCGAGTATCAAAAAGGACAGTGACGCGATATATTTTGCGACAAGCCCCCAGAAGTTTTTATTGAGCGACCGGAAGCCGAGGCAGAAAGTCGCCGCGATTATGCAGATGCCGAAAAAGAGATATACCATTTTTGATTATGCGTTTGCGAAACGCGCTTTCATACGCAACTCGTGGTTTAAGATGCGTTTTCTGATGCGTAAACTCTTGGGAGTGACTTCCAACAACTCATCGTCGGCGATGAATTCAAGACATTCTTCAAGGGAAAGTTTTTTGACGGGGATAAGGCGCAACGCGTCGTCGCTGCCGGACGCGCGGGTGTTCGTCAGATGTTTTTTCTTGCAGACGTTGACGGTAATATCGCCGAGCGTCGGGGGATAGCCGATGACCTCGCCCTCGTACACTTGTTCGCCGGCGGAGACGAAAAGGACGCCCCTTTCCTGCGCGTTGAACAAACCGTAAGTAACCGCCTCGCCCGTTTCAAAAGCGATAAGGCTTCCCGTTTTACGGCGGGGGAAATCACCCTTATACGGCTGATATTCAAGGAATATGCTGCTCATTACGCCTTCGCCGCGGGTAAGCGTCAGAAGTTCGCTCTTAAAGCCGAAAAGTCCGCGCGACGGAATATCGAATTCAAGGCGCATTCTGTCGCCGATTGCCTGCATGTGTACGAGATCGCCGCGACGTGCGCCGACCGCGCCCATGACCGAGCCGTTGCAGTCGCCGGGGACGTCGATGACAAGCCTGTCGATAGGTTCAAGCAGGGTGTCGCCTTCCTTTTTGAAAAGGACTTTGGGCGTGGACACCGCAAACTCATAGCCTTCGCGGCGCATTGTTTCGATAAGAATGGAAAGGTGCATTTCGCCGCGTCCGGACACTTTGAAACTGTCGGTGCTATCGGTGTCTTCGACGCGCAGGGAAACGTCTTTCAGAAGTTCCGAATAAAGTCTTTCTCTCAGGCGTTGGCTGGTGACGAATTTACCTTCCTTGCCGGCAAAGGGACTGTCGTTTACGGAGAAAGTCATTTGCACGGTGGGGTCGGTAATTTTGACGAACTCGCACGGTTCTGAGTTTTCGGGGCTTGATACGGTGTTGCCGATGTTGATGTTTTCGATGCCCGAAACGCATACGATGTCGCCGACCGCAGCCGTGTCGCAGGGAACGCGCTTTAAGCCCTCGATTTGATAAAGGTTGGCGATTTTGCTCTTATAAGGTTGAATGCGGTTGTGCCAGTCGCTGACGACGATGTCGGAGTTTGTCCTTATGACGCCTTGTTCGACGCGGCCGATACCGATACGACCGACGTAGTTGTTGTAGTCGATTGCGGAAATCAGAAGTTTTGCGGGTTTTTGGTCGTCGCCTTCGGGGCAGGGGATATGGCTCAGAATGGTTTCAAAAAGCGGGATAAGATTTTCGCCTTCCGCGCCTTCGGTAAGGGTGCTCGTACCTTTTCTACCGCTGCAATAGACGATGGGGCTGTCCAGCTGTTCGTCGGTGGCGTCAAGGTCAATCAAAAGTCCCAAAACTTCTTCCACGACCTCGTGAATACGCGCGTCGGGACGGTCGATTTTGTTTATGCAGATGATTATTTTCAGCCCAAGCGATAAAGCCTTTGACAATACGAACCTTGTCTGAGGCATCGGCCCTTCGACGGCGTCGACAAGCAAAAGCACGCCGCTGACCATTTTCAGGACGCGTTCAACCTCACCGCCGAAGTCCGCGTGTCCCGGGGTGTCGATGATGTTGATTTTCACGCCGTTGTAATGGATTGCGGTGTTTTTCGCAAGGATGGTGATGCCGCGTTCGCGTTCAAGGGCGTTGCTGTCCATAACGCGATCTTCAACCTGCTGATTCTCGCGGAAGGTGCCGCCTTGTTTAAGCATTTCGTCAACCAGCGTGGTTTTGCCGTGGTCGACGTGGGCGATAATTGCAACGTTTCTTAAATCTGTTCTTTTCATATTATTATCTCTCGTTTGATTTTTGTATTATATACATATCTTAAAATAATAGCAAGGATATTAACCGCCCGACGCGAATTTTTTTGAAAAAAATAAGTTTTCGACAAAAGAAAAGGGACGGAAAAACCCGTCCCCGGAATGGATATTCGTTTGTCAGCCGTCGATTTCGTCGGCGTTTGTTTTCATATCGCCCATCCACTTTCTGAAAAAGTTTTTGACTCTGAACGCGACGCACCAATCGCCCAGCATCGATATGCCGTGTACAAGCAGGAACACGCCCAAAAGTACCGTGAGATATATCGCGCCGCCGACGGGATTGAAGAACGCCAGCATACCGAAAACAATTTCGAATATCGAAGTTATCAGAAGTACCCACCAGTACGGCAGTTTGAGTCTGCCCGCGGCAATCGCCATCGACAATTCCGAAATGCCTTCGTAAATAAACCACATTGCGAAAAGGAAGGGCAGGAAACCTGCGACGACTTTTTCGTTTGAAAGCATGATTATGCCGAGAATCGTCGTGATTATGCCGTCCGCAAGAAACGCTCCGCCGCCGAAAAGTCCGACCGTCGTGAAGAACATTGCGATTTCCACAACGCCGATTACGAGTACGATCGCGCCGATTACGTATGCGAGCGTCGTAAGCGTGGTGTCAACGGGCAACGCAAAACATACGATACCCGCGGCAATCATCAGAATACTTGCTAAAAACCATAAAATTGAAGTTGATTTTTTCATATCGTTCACCTCTTTTCGCCTGCATTATACAACCGATGATTAGCAGTGTCAATAGGCGAGTGCTAATTTTTTTCGCAATTATCAAAATTGATTTTTCCTGATAAATAATCTATCAATTTGATTTAATTTCCGTCGTTTAATTTCAGCATGAACGCGCCTTGCTTTGCGTGGCACAGCGGACATTCTTTCGGGGCGGATTCGGCGGTTGTTTCATAGCCGCAGCCCGAGCATTTCCATTTTACCGCTTTCGGGCGTTTATAAAGGGTGGAATCTTTCAACTGCTCGTGCAGGTCGAGAAAGAGTTTTTCGTGGCAGGTTTCAACCTGAATAAGGTTTTCAAAAAGCCCCGCGATATCCTTGAATCCTTCCTTTTTCGCGGTTTCCATAAATTCGGGATAGATTCTTTCCGCCTCGTTTTTTTCGTCTTCCGCGGCAAATGCAAGGTTGTCGAGGAGATTCCATTTTTGTTTGAAAGGGAAGCCCGCGGAAATATCGATGTTTTTGATGGTGTTTTCGTCGGCGGTTTGCAGGAATGAATAAAGCATGCGCGCATGATTGAATTCTTCGTAAACCACTTTGTCGATGATTTCGGACAACGCGACGTAGCCTTCGTTTCTCGCGCCGTATTCGATGAACATATATCTGACGTGAGCCTGACATTCGCCGGCAAACGCCCGCGCCAGATTTTCGTAAGTTTTGCTGTTTTTCAGATTTTTCATAAATACCTCCGAAAAAAGTATCCGCAAATTTACAAAAAATATACGGTCTTGCTTTCAAAGTATCAAAAGATGTGTTATACTAATCGCCGTTATGAGATATTTGTTTTTTGACATAGAGTGCAGCGAAGGTAAAAGTATGTGCAGTTTCGGTTACGTTCTGACCGACGAAAAATTCCGCATACTTGAAAAGGACGATATTCTGATGAACCCCGAGGCGATTTTCCATACGGGCGCCTGGGGCAAGAAAAACAGGGAAGCCTACCCCGGCATAGAAATGGCGTACCCGAAAGAAGTTTTTCTGAAAAGCCCGACTTTCCCCGCGCTGTACGAAAAAATCAAAGCGCTTATCGAATATAAGGATCAGACCGTCATCGGGTTTTCGCACAAAAACGACACCGTGTTTCTGGACAACGCCTGCAAGCGTTACAACCTGCCGTCAATAGATTACGACTTCGTGGACGTGCAAACAATTCATAAGGATTACAATAATCTCATAAACCCGTTCAGCACCGAAAAACTTGTGGAAGAACTGAACCTCGACGTCAACAAATACGTCCCGCATAAGAGCGACGACGACGCCGAAGTGTCGATGCTCGTCACCAAAAACTTTTGCGAAAAGCTGGGACTGTCGCTTAATAAACTTATCGCGCAGTATTCGAACTGTATGGGTGTTCATAAGGCGTATAACACGGTTTATCTTTACAAAACGCGCGCAGAAAGCCTTATTTGTGCAATAAACCGCAACAGTACGTCGGGAAGCAATTTAATGCGCGGCAGTAATTTCAACAAATACAAACACTTTCTGGAAGACTTTATCGCGGATTCTTCGGTTGAAAAATCGTTGTCCGGAAAACACGTTGCGGTGTCCAGAAATTACTTTGACAATCACTTCCGCGAGATGTTGCTCATCGTCGAAAAAGTCCGGGACAGGGGCGGCGTTATGGAATCGCACGTCGGCCGCGCCGATATATTTGCGGGCAACCCCTCAAAAGAAGAAGAAAGGGCGATTGAGTCCGCTGTCCGCCGCGGGAAAAACGTCCTTACCGTCACCGAGGACGACCTTTTCAAAATGCTTTCGATTGATAAAATATAATCTGTCTCTTATACACATCTCCGAGCCCACGAGACCGATCAGTATC
>ENA-OYYJ01000396-OYYJ01000396.1-human-gut-metagenome-genome-assembly--contig:-NODE-396-length-16708-cov-5.069537_pt1 | contig 16708 bp, 16 predicted proteins | sample MGYA00243248_ERZ653447 | MGnify/ENA primary metagenome ERZ653447 (study PRJEB26926, sample SAMN06165030) | human gut metagenome | biome: ENVO:00009003; feature: ENVO:2100002; material: ENVO:00002003...
TGATCGACTTTGGCCCCCTGCTGGAAAAACCGTGGCTCATGCTCTTTGGTGCCGCTGCTCAGTTCGGTATCTTCTTCACCCTGTTTCTGGCGGGCTTCTTCTTCGACCTGAGGGACGCCGCTTCCATTGCCGTGATCGGTGCAGCGGACGGGCCCACTGCCATTTTTGTGGCAAACACCCTCAATTCCCAGTACCTCGGTGCCATCATGGTGGCAGCTTACAGCTACATGGCATTGGTGCCCATCGTGCAGCCGCCGGTCGTCAAGCTGCTGACCACCCGGAAAGAGCGCCTTATCCGAATGCCCTACGAAAAAGGCAATGTCAGCCAGCTGACGAAAATTCTGTTCCCCGTTGTGGTGACCATCATCGCCGGTATGGTGGCTCCGACCAGTGTGGCTCTGGTGGGCTTCCTGATGTTCGGCAATCTGCTGCGGGAATGCGGCGTGTTGAATGCGCTCAGTGAAACGGCACAGAATGTTCTGGCAAACCTCATCACCCTTGTGCTGGGCCTGACCGTGGCCGGGCAGATGACGGCAGACAAGTTCGTCCGTCCCGACACTCTGCTCATCCTTGCACTGGGTCTGGTGGCTTTCGTCTTTGATACGGCGGGCGGTGTGCTGTTCGCAAAGCTGCTGAATCTGTTCCTGCCGGAGGGCAAAAAGCTGAACCCGATGATCGGCGCGGCCGGCATCTCGGCCTTCCCCATGAGCGGCCGTGTGGTCAATAAGATGGGATTGGAAGAGGATTCTCAGAATTTCCTGCTGATGTACTCCATCAGCGTCAATGTTTCGGGGCAGATCGCATCCGTCATCGCCGGCGGCCTGATCCTGACCCTGATGGCTTAACGGAGGTACGCATATGCTTCATCTTTCTTCGTGGATGACCACGCTGCCCATGATGCTCATCGGCATGGTCGGCATCATTCTCGTCATCGGCGTCATTGTTTTGGCCGTGATGCTGCTGAACCGGTTGACCCGCCAAAAATAATTTATTTCGTCGAAGCAGACGCAAAAAGCCCCCGGAGAGCCTTTTCACAGCTCTCCGGGGGCTTGCATTATACACTGGGCACCGATGTTCCTCACACCGATGCACGGCTGTTATTCAATTTCGATCAGGTTGGGGTTCACAGGCAGAGCCTTCTGCTGCTGCGGTGCGGGCAGCGTGATGTGCAGGATGCCATCCTCGAACTTTGCGTGGATATCCTCCTTCTTCACGGCGTCCCCCACATAGAAGCTGCGGGCGCAGGTGCCAGAGAAGGTCTCGCGGCGCAGGTAGCGGCCATTTTGATCTTTCTCGTCATTGCTGTGGCTGCGGACGGCCTGAATGGTCAGGTAGCCGTCGTTCAGCTCCATCTGAACATCTTCCTTCTTGCAGCCGGGCAGGTCAACGGCAACATCATAGTTGCCATCGGCGGTCTGCTTCACATCGGTCTTCATCATGTTTGCACCGCGCTTGCCGAAGGTTTCACGCTCGTCACGGTTCATCGCACGCTCCAGCGCGCCATCGTTCCAGAACGGGTCAAAAAGATCATCGAACAGGTTTTCATGGAAAATAGTCGGCATAAACATAAATCATTCCTCCAATCCCGGCGTTCGGGTCGGGTCAAAAATCTTTATGTTACCCATTCGGCGGGGCTTTCCGGGGAGCCTTGCGGCTCTCTTCTTTGCCCTTCCTCCTGAGCACGGCCTAGTTATACCACGCTTTTTTAGCACTGTCAAGTATAGAGTGCTAAAATTCACAAAAGAATAATACTTTTATCATACTCTATGCAATCTTTTCAACTGCACCTGCCGCACAAAGGACGAAGCCCAGCGTCAGAGATATTTCTGGATGGTCGGCACAAGGATATTCATATTGATCGGCTTTGAAACATGGTCGTTCATCCCTGCATCCAATGCCGCCTGTTTATCTTCGGAAAAAGCATTTGCAGTCATGGCGATGATGGGGATATCCGCTTTTGGGAGATCATCCATCCTCCGTATCTTTTTTGCCGCATCGTAGCCGTTCATCACAGGCATCTGGATGTCCATAAGGATCAGCTGATAGGTTCCGTTCGCAGCTTTTTCCAGCATATCCACACATTCCACGCCGTCTTTGGCGCGGTCTACCGCGCAGCCCTCTTCCTGCAGCAGCTCGACGGCGATTTCCGCATTCAGGTCGTTGTCCTCGGCCAGCAAGATTTTTGTACCGGACAGGCCCTTTTTGTCCGAAGAAGTGGTATCCCGTTTTGCCTGTGTTTCCTCCTGCGATGCAATGCGGCAGGGAATGGTGACGGTAAACGTGGAGCCAACACCGATCTTGCTTTCCACTTCCACGGTGCCGCCCATCAGCCCGACCAGCTTTTTCACGATGCCCATTCCGATGCCGCTGCCTTCCACCTTGCTGACGGTGGAAGTGCGCTCCCGTTCAAAGGGTTCAAAAATGTGCTTCTGGAACTCCTGCGACATTCCGATGCCGTTATCGGCAACCGTGATCACCGTATCGCACCAGCCCTCTTTCTTGCCGGGCTTCTGCGTGATATCGCAGTGGATCGTGCCACAGGCACCTGTGTATTTGACTGCATTGCTGACAAGATTCGTGCAGACCTCGGTCAGGTGCGGAATATCCGCATAGACATACGGATGCTGCAGCTGTGCTGTCACCGTAAGCGTCTGCCCCTTGCTGTCTGCCTGATTCTGGAACATCGCAATGCAGTTACGGAAATCCTTCTCCACATCCGAAACCGAATATTCGATCTCCGTCTTATCATTCTCGATCCGGGCGAGATCCAGAACATTGTTCAGCAGCATCAGCAGGTTCTGTCCGCACACCTGAATGTTCTCCATGTATTTTTCCAGTTTTGCAGGGTCGTCCAGATGCCGGGAGGCAAGATCTGCGTAACCGATAATGGCGTTCATGGGCGTGCGGATATCATGGGACATATTGAACAGGAAGGTGGACTTGGCGCGGTTCGCGCTCTCCGCGTTTTCCACAGCGACCTGCAATTTTGCATTCAGCTCCTGCGTATCGTTTGCGGCTTTCTTTGCAGCAGCTTCGGCTTTACGCGCCTTCTGGAGCAGCTTCAGGATCGTGAACAGAACAACTGCAACGGCAATGCTGCCGATCAGCAGCACCATGACGAAGTTATCCTTTATAAACTCGCTCAGGGTAACCTTCCGCGCAGAGCTCTGATACATTGCAATGGAACCGGCAAGCAGATTGATCGGCTTTGCCTTGATCGTTTTGTTCAGGATGGACAGCAAGCTGCAGTTTCCGCTATTGACCGCAAAACAGGATTTTACAGGGTTCAACAGCGGAACGCTGTAAAATCCGTATTTCTTACTGTAATTTTCCTCACTGCTGATCCCGGTAACAAAGCAATCTGCCCGTCCGGTTTCCATCAGCCTTGCCGCATCCTCCTGTGTATCACAGTCCACGATCTCCCACTGCGGATAATAAAACGCAAGGTACTTTTTCAGGGAGAACTCGTTTTGGGGAACGGCAATGCGGTTCGCCTTGCTCTCGTTAAAGTGCTGTTTATTCGTGACCGCCATCAGGTTTGTGATCCACGTTGTACTGGTACAGGCAACACGATACTCTTCCGCCAGATTCGGGTTCTGATCGAAATGGAAGATCATGTCGATCTCGCCTGATTTCAGGGCATCGAGTTCCGCTTCCTTGCTGTCATAGCCGACGATCTGGAATTCCAGTTTCTGATTTCCCAGACAATCTGCTGCAAACTGAATATAGTCTGTGATCGCCCCGGTAAGCTTCCCGGTGGCCGGGTCAAAGTTGCTGACGCCGCCATCACTCGTCAGAAAGCCCATCCGGATCGCGCCGTGCTTTCTGAGCCACGCCTTTTCCTCCCCTGTAAGGATGGGCGTATAATCCAACGAGAAATACCGTTTATACAGATCCGCCGTATAAAAAGGATCCGCTTCGTCCAACACGCTCATTGCATAATCCAGTTCTTCCTTGATATCAGGCCGGTCCTTATTGATCGCATAGTAGATGCTGGATTCTCCCACACGGGTCATGGTCGAAATGCCAAGCTCTGCCCAGAAAGCTTCCTCCAGTGAAACAAAGCAGTCGATCTCGTGGTTTGCCAGCTTTTTCTTCACATCCTCGTTGTCGGAAATGTTGACGTGTTCCGTTTTTATGCCGTGTTTTTCCTCCCATTCGGTCAGCATCACTTCCGGTTCCGTTCCCATCAGAACACCGATCTTTTTGCCATTCAGCGTCTTGAAGTCGGAGGCGGAGATGTCTGTGCGCGAGAAATCAGCATAGAGGTAATATTTTTCTTCTCCCATCGGCTCGTCTGAAAACAGCATCTCCTCAGCGCGGTCTTCCGTATAGGAAATATCGCCCATGATGTCGATCTCGCCGTTTTTGAGTTTTTCAAAACAGTCTGACCAATCGCAGGTCACATACTCAAACTGCCAGCCTGTATAGCCGGATAGTGTTTCCAGCAATTCGTAGCCGTAGCCTTTTCTTGCACCCTTCTCGTTGACATAGTTGAAGGTGTCCTCAAACGAGCCGACACGGACGACCTTTGCAGGGGCGGTTTCTGCGGCAGCCTTCACAGGGAGCACGGCTGACAGCAACAGCAGCAGACTCAGCATCGCACAGACGCTTTTCCGTATCAGCGTCTGCATGGTTTCGCTCGTTCCAGAGTTTTTCATTTTATCCAATCTTTCTCCGCCCCAGACGGTCTCATTTCAGTTTCATTTCCATTGCACAGGTTTCAAGAAGTTCATTGCAGCATGATTCATGCCCTGTTGTCAGCAGTTTTTTTGAACGGTATATACCAACGTATCTAGTATGTATTGTAACATTCCGACAGAAGCATTTCAAGAGTTTATGTTTGTGAATACTACTTATTATTTATGATCCGTGCTTGTTCGTGCTTGACAAAAAATCCGCCGAGGAGCCTTCCAACTGGGAAAGCACCTCGGCGGGATTCGTCTAGTGGGTCTGGGTTTTATCGGTGTGTTCTTTTCCTCCGCAAAAAATCGTTCTACGTTTTTCTGTGCCCGAACCAGTTCCTGCAAGGATCATCCCACCTTTCCCGCCAAAGCGGTATCGGTCTGCCCTGTACTTTTAATCCAGAATTTTTCCGTCAATGGAGATGGTGACCACCTGCCACGGAATGAACTTTCCGCTGGTCTGCAGTGCCTTTTTCGCTGCCATCTCCAAGCCGCCGCAGCAGGGCACCTCCATGCGGAGGATGGTCACGCTCTGGATGTCGTTGCTGCGCAGGATCTCGGTAAGCTTTTCGCTGTAATCCACAGCATCCAGCTTCGGGCAGCCGATGAGGGTCACCTTGCCGCGCATAAACTCCTGATGGAAATTGGCGTAGGCGTATGCCGTGCAGTCCGCTGCAATCAGTAGCTTTGCACCCTCAAAGTAGGGCGCGTGGATGGGTGCCAGCTTGATCTGCACCGGCCAGTTGCGGAGCCGGGAGACCGGCTGTACGGGAGCAGAAGCCACACTTTCGGCGGCGGTCTCCGGCTGTTCCAGCATCCGCATCCGGGAGCCGGGGCAGCCGCCCTCGTGGAGATGCTTCATCTTTTCCTGCAGCTCCTTTTTCTTTTTGTTCTCCTGCACCGCCGCCTCGTCGTAGGCGGGGGCTTCCCGCTCCTCAAAGGTGATAGCACCGGTGGGGCAGCCCGGCAGACAGTCGCCAAAGCCATCGCAGAAATTTTCCCGCACCAGCTTTGCCTTGCCGTTGATAATATCAATGGCTCCTTCGTGGCAAGCGGTTGCGCACAAGCCGCAGCCGTTGCATTTTTCTTCGTCAATATGGATGATCTTCCGAATCATATCTATACTCTCCTGTTGTGGGTATTTTTTGCACTTGCAGCTTCATTATAGTATACTAAAGGCAACTTGTCTGTTTGAATTCCAACAAGGAGAGTCTTTATGCAAAAATATCTGCCTGTTCTGCGGAACTGCCCCTTTTTTACCGGGCTTACCGACGATGAAATTTTGTCCATCCTGCACTGCGTCAGTGCAGCGAAAATCACCCGGCCCCGGGGCTCCTACATTTTCCGTGCCGGAGATTCCACAGAGGTCATGGGGCTTGTGCTGTCCGGCTCCACCCTTGTGATACAGGAAGATCTTTGGGGACACCGCAACATCCTGTCCAAGTGCAATACCGGAGACTTTTTCGGGGAGCCTTACGCCGCCACCCCCGGTGCCATCCTGAACATCAGCGTGGTGGCAGAGGAGGATTGCGAAATTCTGCTGCTGAACGTCAAGCGGCTGCTTACCTCCTGCCCCACCGTCTGCGACCATCACCAGAAACTCATCCGCAATCTGGTCAGCGTTCTGGCAAACAAAATACTGCTTTTTAACGATAAGATCACCCATGTCAGCAAACGGACCACCCGCGAAAAGCTGCTGTCCTACCTGTCCGCCGAGTCCATCCGGCAGTCCTCCCTCTCCTTTGACATTCCCTTTGACCGTCAGCAGCTGGCGGATTTTCTCTGCGTGGAGCGTGCTGCCATGTCGGTGGAGCTTTCTAAGCTGCAAAAGGAAGGGCTGCTGGTCACCAAGCGGAATCATTTTCAGTTGTTGACCCGCTGACAGCCTGACACATTGCCTGCAAGCACCGATTTCTTTGCGGAAACCGGTGCTTTTTGCAGTTGCACTTTTTCCGGGAGATCATTATACTTATAAAAAAGACCGGGTGCTGCAAGGGCAGGAGGGAAAGCGTATGGCACGGAACAAAACCGCGCAGGGCGGTATATCCCTGCGCCGCAAGGTCACGGCATGGCTTGCCGCGATTTTGCTGGTCACCATGCTTTCCACTGGCATTGCTACCATGGCAGGTCAGTGGACGGTACGCTCCTTTGATATGCTGCTGGCCGACAACGCCGTCTGCTACACGGTGCAGAACGCCCTCAAGGACGAAACACAGGCCTTTGCACGCTATGTGCGTCAGCCTACTTCTGAAACGGAGCAGACCTATACCGCCGCCTGTACCGCTTCCGAGCAGAGCCTTGCGGCCCTGCCCTTCGATTACGTCCGCATCGGTGAAGAGCGCTATGCCCGTACATGGAACCTTTTGCAAGGGTATGCGGGCTATCGGCAGGAGCGGGATGCCTTTTTGCAGCTTTCCCCTTCGGCAGATACCTACATTGAACAGATGTATCATGTGATGGCGCTGCAAGACTACCTTGCCGAGTATGCGCTGCGGCTGACACAGGCCACGCTGGAACAGGAAAACGCCCTTTACAGCAGCACAGCGACCCGCATCCGGCATCTGCCGTGGCTGTATCTGGGGCTGTTCCTGACGGCAGCCGCGCTGATGCTGCTGCTCATCCGGGTGCTGAGCCGCGCGGTGGTGCGTCCGCTGCTGCGGTTGGCACAGGCCTCCCGCAGCATTGCCGAGGGGAATCTTTCAAGCCCGGATCTTCCGGTGAAAAGCAACGACGAAGTGGGGCGGCTGACAGGAACCTTTAACCAGATGAAGCACGCCATGGCGCAGCAACTGACCACGCAGCAGGCCTTGCACCGGGAAGAGGTGCGGAACCTTGCACTGGAAAAAGATCTGGAGCACACCCGGCTGGAGGTGCTGAAAAGTCAGGTGAATCCGCATTTTTTGTTCAACACCCTGAACATGATCTCCTGCATGGCGCGGCTGGAGGATGCTTCCACCACCGACCAGATGATCGTGCATCTGGGCAGTTTGTTCCGGCACAACCTGCGCACCAAGCGTCAGCAGATCACGCTGGAGGAGGAACTGGACGGGCTGGAGGATTACATTTATTTGCAGAAAATGCGGTTCGACGGACGCATTACCGTTGAAAAAAGCATCCGGGTGCAGCCTACGGCGGTTTTGGTGCCGTCCTTTATGCTGCAGCCGGTGGTGGAAAACGCTTACTCGCATGGGCTCAAGTCCCGCGAGGAAGGCGGACGCATCCTGCTGCGGGCATGGATGCAGGGCAAGGTGCTGATGCTCACAGTTGCAGACAACGGCAGGGGAATGAACAAAGAGGAGCTGGACGCCGTGCAGACAAAAATTGCCAAGAGCGAACAGACCGGCCGCAGCATTGGTCTTGGAAACATTTCCCGCCGTATCGGGATGCTGTATCCGGGCGGAAAAATGCAGATATACAGCCGCGCAGACTGCGGTACTGTGGTGCGGTTTGAGCTCCCGCAGACGCAGCAGCCGGAAGAAAAGGAGGAGACGCTTTCGTGAAGTGCAAATTGCTGGTGGCAGAGGATGAATTGATCGAGCGCAAGGTGCTGTGCCGGACTTTGCAGAAGTATCTGGGAGATCTGATCTGCCTGTATGAAGCAAAAAACGGCAGAGAGGCTCTGGAAATTTTTGCCCGCGAAGCGCCGCAGGTGGCTGTGCTGGACATTGAAATGCCGGGTCTCACCGGGCTGGAGGTGGCGCGCAAGATCCGCGAAACAGACAGAAATTGCGCCATCCTGTTCCTGACCGGCTTTGATAAGTTCGACTATGCACGGCAAGCGATCTCTGTACGAGCGATGGACTACCTGCTCAAGCCTTACAACGAGCAGGAACTGGTATTCGCGGTGGAGGATGCCATCCGGCAGGTGTCGGTGCCGCTGCCTGCCCGCCCGGCACAGCCCCCTGCGCCTGCAGAGCCCCTCCGCCGGGAAGAGGACGAGGATATGCGTACCGCCATCATCCGTGCCGAGATCAGCCGCTTCATCAACGCCCACTATAGGGAGGATATCTCCATGCAGGATGCCGCCGCTGCGCTGCGCTACTCGGACGCCTACTTCTGCAAGCTGTTCAAGCAGTGCTTTAAGGTAAACTTTTCGGCCTACCTGAACGAATACCGGGTGAACAAGGCGCGCCAGCTGATTTTGGACCCGCGCCTGAGCCTGAAGGATATCGGCGCTGCTGTGGGTTACAGCGACGCCAACTATTTTACAAGGGTGTTCAAGCGCCTGACCGGCCAGACCCCTTCGGAATACCGCGTAGCCGCAGCGGAAAAAGCGGCACAAGGATAAATCGGATCCAAAAGAAGCGCTCGTTCTTTCCTGCCTGTGAACAGGAGAGGAACGGGTGCTTTTTTGTTTTTGCCAGTTTTTTTCGTCCAAAAAACACAAAAATTGTACTTGGATACAACAAAGACAAAATCGTACTGCGTTTCACAAAATAATCCGGTTTCGCAAAAATGAACGAGTTGTTAAAATATAATCATAGAAAAAACGCGAAAAGAGAGGATGCCATTCATGAAGAGAAGAACGTTTCTGTCGCTGATGGGCGCAGCGGCACTGACCAGCAGCATGATGTTTACCGGCTGCGGTGCCGGCTCCGGTGACGACCGCAAGATCGTGCGCATCGGCCATGTGCAGTCCCAGACCCACCCGGATCATCTGGGACTGGAAGCCTTTGCCAACTACATCAACGAGAAGCTGGGCGACAAGTACCGTGTGGAGGTGTACCCCAGCGAGTTGCTGGGCTCCCAGACCGAAATGGTGCAGCTGACCCAGACCGGTGCCATCGACTTTGTGGTGGCGTCCACTGCCATCATGGAGACCTTCAGTGCCAAATACCAAATCTTCAACCTGCCTTACCTGTTCTCCAGCGTAGAAGCCTACCACGAGGCCATGGACGACCCCGAGGTGACAGACCCCATTTTCAAGACAACCTCCAAGGCCGGTCTGGAAACGGTGGCATGGCTGGATGCCGGCACCCGCAACTTCTACACCATCAAGACCCCCATCAACCAGCCCTCCGACCTGAAGGGTCTGAAGATCCGCGTACAGCAGTCGCCCACCAACGTGGAAATGATGCGTCTGCTGGGCGGCACCGCTACGCCCATGGGCTTCGGCGATGTGTACACCGCACTGCAGGCCGGTATTCTGGACGGTGCCGAGAACAACGAGCTGGCTCTGACCGATAACGGTCACGGCGATATCTGCAAGTATTACTCCTACGATATGCACCAGATGGTGCCGGATCTGCTAGTGGCAAACTACGCCTTCCTGAACGAACTCAGCGACGAGGAGCGCGCGATCTTTGAAGAGGGCTTCCAGATCGTGAAGCGCACCGAGCAGGACGCTTGGGAGGATGCTGTGGCTGAGGCGAAAGATAAGGCCGAGAATGAGCAGCACGTCAACTTTATTTACCCAGACACTGCACCGTTTCAGGAGGCTATGGCCCCCCTGCACGATTCCGTGCTGGCAGCAAACCCGGAGTTGCAGCCCATTTATGACCTGATCCAGCAGCACAACGCTGCCCATACTGCGGACTGAGGAGGAGCATCATGGAAAAACTGAGAAATACCCTGAACAAGGTGCTCAACCTGCTGGCAGGTCTGAGCATGACGGTCATGGTGGTGCTGACCACCTATCAGGTCATCGTGCGTTACATCTTCAACTCTCCCTCCACATGGTCGGAGGAACTGGTGGGTTATCTGTTCGGCTGGAGCACCATGCTGGGTGCCACCATCGTCTCCGGCGAGCGCGGCCACATGAACATCCCCGTGCTGGTGGACCGGTTCAACCCCACCATGCGCAAGGCGTTCCACATCTTTGCTGAGGTCATCGCCTTCATCTTCTCTGCGACCATTCTGGTGTTCGGCGGTTTTCAGGTGTCCCAGCTGGCTATGGGACAGCAGACCTCCTCGCTGGGCGTAGCCGTGGGCGTGTTCTACTGGGTCATGCCCATCTGCGGCGTGATCATTCTGGTGTATTCCGTGCTGAACATTATCGGCATCGCCAACGGCTCCATCTGTCTGGATACCCCGGAGGATGCAGACTTTGCAAAGGTGGAAGCCGAAATGGCTGCCGATGCCGACAAGGAAAATAAGGAGGACTAAGCTGTGGCAATTCAAGCGTTACTCGTAATTCTGGCAGTGCTGCTGGTGCTGCTGTTCCTCGGCGTGCCCATCTCGTACGCCATTGCAGTCTCTTCTCTGACTGCCATCCTTTCTTCCATTGATCTGAATGTTGCCGTGCTGACCGCTGCCCAGCGCACCTTTGTGGGCATGAGCAAGTTCAGCCTGACCGCCATCCCGTTCTTTATTCTGGCCGGCAACATCATGAATCAGGGCGGCATCGCCAAGCGTCTGGTGGATTTCGTCATGGCCATTCTGGGCAAGATGCCCGGCGCACTGCTGGTGACCAACATCGGCACCAACGCCCTGTTCGGCGCCATCTCCGGCTCTGCTTCCGCTGCGGCTGCTGCCGTTGGCTCCATGATCCGCGACGGTGCCGACGAGCAGGGCTACGACCCCGCCGTGACCGCTGCCACCAATGCCGCTTCCTCCTGCTCCGGTTTGCTGATCCCGCCGTCCAACGCCCTGATTACCTACTCTCTGGCATCCGGCGGCACCTCTGTGGCTGCGCTGTTCATGGCCGGTTACATTCCCGGCATCATCTGGGCGCTGTGCTGCTGCGTGGTGGGCGTGCTGCTGGCGGTCAAGCTGGGCTATAAAGGCACCCCCGGCAAGTTTGACTGGAAAAATCTCGGCATCTGCACCCTGCGCGCTCTGCCTTCCCTGTCCCTGATCATCGTGGTCATCGGCGGCATCATCGGCGGTGTGTTCTCTGCCACCGAAGGCTCTGCCATTGCCGTTGTCTATGCGCTGATCCTTGCTTTCTGCTACCGCTCCATCAACCTGAAGAGCCTGTGGAAGATCCTCGTGGACTCTGCCAAGATGTCCGGCATGGTGGTGTTCCTTGTAGGCGTTTCCAACATTCTGGGCTGGGTCATGGCCTTTTTGCAGATCCCGGATGCTGTGGCAGCAGCCCTGCTGAGCCTGACCAGCAATAAGTACATCATCCTGCTCATCATGAACGTGATCCTGCTGGTGTCCGGCACCTTTATGGATGTGACCCCGGCCATCCTCATCTTCACCCCGCTGTTCCTGCCCATCTGCCAGAGCTTTGGCATGAGCACCATCCAGTTCGGTCTGATCCTCGTGTATAACCTGTGCATCGGCAACATCACCCCGCCTGTGGGCAACGCCCTGTTTGTTGGCATCAAGGTGGGCCGTACCTCGCTTTCCAAGGTCATGCCGTACATGCTTATGTACTATGTGGCCATCATCGGCGGCCTGCTGCTGGTCACCTTTATCCCGGCAGTGTCTACCGCACTGCCGCAGGCAATGGGCCTGATGTAATTGAGACATTCCCTTCTTCTCCTAAAAAAGGCGGTACCTGCTTTGCGGCGGGCACCGCCTTTTTCTGTCTCTTGCACAAAGGCAGCCTTGTGCGCTATACTATCTGCAAAGGGAGGGAGACACCATGCGCAGACGGACTTTTTTAGCCGGGCTGGGCCTTGCAGCCTTGCAGCTGGCAGGCTGTGCCGCAAAGCCACAGACTACACCGGACTATGTGCTGACCTATGCCGACAACCAGCCCGCCGGGTACCCCACTACGCAGGGCGCGCAGTATTTTGCGGACCTTGTGCAGCAGCAGACCGGGGGCAAGGTGGTCATTCAGGTCAAGGCGAACGGCGAGTACGGCTCGGAACAGCAGGTGTGGGAACAGCTTGCCATTGGCGGCGTAGATTTTGCCCGTGTGTCACTCTCGGTGGCAACGGACGACCTGCCCCGGCTCAACGTACTGCTGCTGCCGTATCTCTACCGGGATGCCGACCATATGTGGCGTGTGCTGGATGGCAGCATCGGGGCAGAGTTTTTGCAGGACTTTACCGCACAGGGGCGCGTGGGCCTGAGTTGGTACGACGCGGGTGCCCGCTCGTTCTATGCCCGTCAGCCGGTGCGCAGCCTGAACGATTTACAGGGCAAGACCATCCGCGTGCAGAACTCGCAGATCGTGATCGACATGATCCGCCTACTGGGTGCAGTGCCGGAGACCACGGCGTACAGCGATGTCTACTCGGCGCTTGAGACCGGGCAGATCGATGCCGCCGAAAACAGCTGGCCGGCCTACTATTCCATGGAGCACTACAAGGTGGCGCGGTACTACATGGCCGATGAGCACAGCCGCGTACCGGAGGTGCAGCTGGCTTCCGGCCGCACATGGGAGGCACTGCCGGAGGAATACCGGCAGACCCTGCAAGCGTGCGCCCGGACATCGGCGCAGTATGAGCGCCAACTCTGGGCACAGGAGGAAACCGCCGCCCGCAAAGCAGCCCTTGCAGGCGGCTGCATCGAACGGCCGCTGCCCGAAGAAGAAATGCAGAGTTTCCGGCAACTTGTACAGCCGCTGTACCGGAAATACTGTGCCGACTATCTGCCGCTGGTGGAAGAGATACAGGCAGAGTGATAGCAGAAAAGGGACGAGTTAAATAAAAAGGCTCACAGCTTTGAGGTTATGCTGCGGAGCACTTTTCCTCCACGCCCACTCCGTGGAACAGCAAACAAGCCAGACCCGCCGGTCTGGCTTGTTTGCAATATCAAAATAAATGTTTCCGCTGAATATACCCAAGGTGCAGCGGAGGACCTTCTGAATCAAAAACTCTCCCTTAGCTCACATATCCATCGGTCACGCTGATGATATCGGCATTGCCTTCCAGACTTTCATACACGTTCACGACGGCATAGTGCATCTCAGCACCCGGATAAACCGTGGTTGCTTCGCATAGGATGCGGTAGTTCGTGCCTGCCACGGTCTGGGTGATATTGTCAATATCAGTTGACAGATAAAACTCAAAGAGTAACCACATCATGCAGCCATTGTCTGAGCAGCATAGAATCTATTGCGTTTCACCATGGGTGGTAAGCCGCCATTGGCGGAGCAAATACGGCGATTGTTCCAATAACTCATAAAGAATCTCCAGACCAACGATTTCAGCTGCTCCACGGTCAACTGTTCCGGGTCGTAGCGGTCGTATAGTAATTCTGTCTTCATTCTGGCCCACATACTTTCGCAGCGAGCATTGTCATGGCAGCGCCCGCCTACACGATTCATGCTTTGCCGGATACTATACCGTGTGATTGCTCTGCGGTACAAATTAGAGTTTGGTCAAAAGGAGAACCGCTTCGCAATGCTTCGTCCTCGGAAACAGATCGACCGGCTGCACCTTTTCCGCATGATATCCCTTTTCTTCCAGCCACTTCGCGTCCCGCGCGGCGGTGGAGGGGTTGCAGCTGACGTAGACGACCCGGCGGGGGGACATCTGGACGACGGCGGAGAGGGTAGCCTCGTCGCAGCCCTTGCGGGGCGGGTCGAGGACGATGACGTCTGGGTGGAGGCCCTCGGCGGCGAGCTGGGACGCGGCTTTGCCCGCATCGGCGCAGAAGAAGCGGCTTTTGGCGGCAACAGCGCTGCCCATGCGGGCGGCGTTGGCCTTGGCGCTCTCAATGGCTTCGGGGACGATCTCCACGCCGATGAGCTCGCGGCAGCGGTCTGCCATCGAGAGGCCGATGGTGCCCATGCCGCAGTAGAGGTCGAGCAGGAGGTCCTCCGGCTGGAGCTGGGCGTAGTCGGCAGCGATGCCGTACAGCCGCTCGGCGGCGAGGGTGTTGACCTGATAGAACGACAGGGGGCCGAGCCGGACCGGGACGCCGCAGAGGGTGTCCTCGATGAAGCCGGGGCCGGAAAGGGGGTGGGTCTCGGCGCCGAGGATGACGTTGGTGTTTTTGGCGTTGACGTTCACGAGGATGGTCGCGATGGCCGGGAACTGCGCTTGCAGCTGGGCAGCCAACTCCGCGCTGTGGGGGAGCTCCGGGCGGGTGCAGACGATGCAGACCATGATCTGCCCGCTGTGGGCACCGCGCCGCAGGAAGATGTGGCGCACAAGGCCCTTGCCGGTGGCCTCATCGTAGGGCTGGATGTGGTTGGCCGCAAAAAAGGCGCAGAGTGCATTGCCGATGTCGTTCAGGACGCCGGGCTGCAGCTTGCAGTCCGGGCAGGGGACGATGCGGTGGGTGCGCCCGGCGTAAAAGCCGATGCAGGGGGCACCGTTTTTGTCCCGGCCCACCGGGAACTGCACCTTGTTGCGATAGCGGTCCACTTCGGGGGAGGGCAGGGCGTCCAGAACCGGCACATCCAGCCCGCCGATGCGGCGGAAGGCGTCGGTCACGCTCTCCTGCTTGGCCCGCAGCTCGGCGGTGTAGTCCAGATGCCGCAGACTGCACCCGCCGCAGGGGCCGGCCACGGCGCAGTCCACCGGGATGCGGTCGGGCGAGGGGGTGCGCAGGCTGTCCAGAATGCCGAAGGCATAGCGGCCGCAGTCCTTGACGATGCGGACATCGGCCTCGTCGCCGGGGGCGGTGCCGGGCACGAACACGGCCTCACCGTCCGGCGAGTGTGCCACGCCGCTGCCATCATTGGAAAGCCGTTCGATGGTCAGCGTCAACACCTGATTTTTCTGTAAGGGCATGGGTGATCTCCTTTTGTGTTATTCGGCGTCCGGCGTCTCGGCGGCGTCGGTCTGGGACGCGAGGTACTTGCTGGGCGGCACGCCCTTGGCGCGCTTGAAGACCCGCGAGAAGTAGAACTGGTCAAAGAAGCCCACCGAGACGGCGACCTCGGCGATGGACAGATTGCCCGCCCGCAGCAGCTTGCAGGCCTCGTTGATCCGGTAGTCGGTCAGATAATCAATGGGGCTCTTGCCGACGTTCAGCATGAACACCCGGTACAGATGGCTGCGGGAGACGCCCACGCTCTTGGCGACATCGTCGATGGAGATATCGTGCGAATAATTGAACTGGATGTACTTGATGGCGTTGAGCACATACTGGCTGGAGGACGAGGTGCTGTGGGGCTTGGCCTCGCTGGTCTCCTTCATCAGGGCGGAGATGAACAGGTACAGGTAGCCCACCATGGCGGCTTCGTTCTGCGGCTGGAGCCCGCGGGAGGAGTAGATGTTGGTCAGGGCTGTGCGCATCCCGTCGGGGTCGCCGGTGTGGTGGACGGGCTGCTCGTCGGTAAAGGGGAGCTGCGCGGCCAATTTGTGCGCACATGCGCCATTAAAGCCCACCCAGCTGTACTCCCACGGCTGCTGCTCGTCGGCGGAGTAGCGGATGAGCTGGCTCGGCCGGGCAAAGAACAGATCACCGGGGGCGACGGCAAAGGTGCGCCCGCCCACTTCAAAGGTGCCCCTGCCCGAAACGACAAGGTGGATCAGGTAGTGGTCCCGGATGCCGGGGCCCCATGTCTGGCCCGGAGCGCACCGCTCCAAGCCGCAGTTGAAGATGGACAATTCGATGTTGTTGGTGTAATTCTGTTTGAAGGACTGCTTGTAAACGTCTGGCATAGGAATCTCCTCCCATCAGCGGCATTGTTAAGTTCAGTATAACATATTTGCCCCTGCAAATTCAACAAAAGTACATCCGATTCTTTGACTTTCGTGCCAAAATTTGATTTTTTGCCCGATCAAATCGCCAAATAAATTGAAAACTGCGTCTGCATCGATTACAATAGAGTTATCTTTTCCGAACGGGTTTTCCGGTGTTCTTGGGGGAGGAACGGCTATGGCGACCAGTACACAGCTCAGACAGCAGATCTTGGCAGGGGAGCAGGACGCGGCCCTTGCCGCGTTGTATGGCACAGACCCGGCAGTGTTGGCCCGGCAGCGGCAGCGGTATGCCGCCGCGCTGGAACAGTTCGAACTCTATTTCGGGCCGGGGCGGCAGGTGCATCTCTACTCCGCGCCGGGGCGGGCGGAGCTTGGCGGCAACCACACCGACCACCAGCACGGCTACGGGCTGGCGGCGGCGGTGATGCTCGACCTTGTGGCTGTGGCGTCGCCCAGCGATGACGGCTTCATCCGGGTAAAATCCCTGTCTCTTATACACATCTGACGCTGCCGACGATAAGGCTC
>ENA-OYYJ01000401-OYYJ01000401.1-human-gut-metagenome-genome-assembly--contig:-NODE-401-length-16583-cov-5.193308_pt1 | contig 16583 bp, 12 predicted proteins | sample MGYA00243248_ERZ653447 | MGnify/ENA primary metagenome ERZ653447 (study PRJEB26926, sample SAMN06165030) | human gut metagenome | biome: ENVO:00009003; feature: ENVO:2100002; material: ENVO:00002003...
GAGATACTGATCGGTCTCGTGGGCTCGGAGATGTGTATAAGAGACAGCTTCTATGAGATGTTTTTTGACGATGCGATAATGGTTTCAAAGGAGCTTGAGCTTACGCTCACCGGCAAAAACTGCGGACTTGAAGAAAGAGCTCCTATGTGTGGAGTACCGTTTCACGCGGCAGACTCATATATCAACAGACTCGTATCAAACGGTCACAAGGTAGCTATCTGTGAGCAGATGGAGAATCCAAAGCAGGCAAAGGGAATCGTAAAGCGAGAGGTAATCCGTGTTGTGACACCGGGCACAAACACCGATATGGCTTCTTTAGATGAGGCAAAAAACAATTACATAATGTCGATTGTATACACTGAGGACAAATACGGCATAGCGACCTGTGATGTCACAACAGGTGATTTTTTTACGACAGAGGTGGATGCGGAAAGAAAGCTGTTAGATGAGGTGAGCAGATTTAATCCATCGGAAATCATATGTAATGAAGCCTTCTACATGAGCGGAATAGATGTTGACGATATGAAAAACAGACTGTCAATTACTGTTTCAGCACTCGACTCATGGTATTTTTCTGATGGTCTTGCAAATGAGACACTGCTTTCACATTTCCATGTACAGACAATAAATGCTCTGGGGCTTGAGGATTATGAGAGTGGAGTCATAGCTGCCGGCGCCCTGTTAAAGTACCTTTATGAGACGCAGATGAACTCGCTCGACAATATACTTGAGCTTCATCCGTACTCAATAGGCAAATATATGATAATAGACAGCTCATCAAGACGTAATTTGGAGCTTGTAGATACCCTTCGTGAAAAGCAAAAGAGAGGCTCACTGCTTTGGGTACTCGATAAGACACGTACGGCTATGGGAGCAAGACTGCTTCGCACCTATGTTGAGCAGCCTCTCATCGAAAAGGCAGAAATAATAAAGCGCCAGAAGCTTATCGAAGCACTTAATGCAAACGAAATCACAAGAGATGAAATCAGGGAATACCTTAATCCTATTTATGACCTTGAGCGTCTCATCACAAGAATCACCTACCAGTCAGCCAATCCGCGCGACCTTATTGCCTTTAGGGATTCTTTAAAAATGCTTCCACCAATAAAGCAGCAGCTTTCAGACATACCTTGTGAGCTTACCGATGAGATTAATGAAGAGTTCGACGAGCTTAAGGATATATATGAGCTTTTACTTTCATCCATTGAGGATGAGCCGCCTATCTCACAGCGTGACGGAGATATCATAAAGGCTGGCTACAACGAGGAGGTTGACCGTCTTCGAGACGCAAAAACCAAGGGAAAGACATGGCTTGCAGAGCTTGAAGCCGGTGAACGTGAAAAAACCGGCATCAAAAACTTAAGAATCAAGTATAACAAGGTATTTGGATATTACCTTGAGGTCACAAACTCCTTCAAGGATATGGTTCCGGATTATTACGTGAGAAAGCAGACACTCACCAATGCCGAGCGCTACATCACACCGGAGCTTAAAGAGCTTGAGGATACCATTCTTGGAGCTGAAGACAGGCTCACATCACTTGAGTATGAGCTGTTTCGTGATGTAAGGAAACAGATTTCCTGCAATGTTTCAAGGATTCAGAAAACAGCCAGAGCTATAGCACAGATTGATGTTTTTGCTTCGCTTGCTCTTGTTGCCAGCCAGAATAATTACTGCAAGCCAAAGATAAATGAAAGCGGAATAATAGACATAAAAAACGGACGTCATCCTGTAGTTGAAAAAATGATTACAAATGACATGTTTATAGAAAACGATACATATCTGGATCAGCACAAAAACAGAATCTCAATCATCACAGGACCAAACATGGCCGGTAAATCCACCTACATGAGACAGACAGCACTTATCGTTCTCATGGCACAGATTGGAAGCTTTGTACCTGCACAAACTGCAAATATCGGTATTGTAGACCGTATCTTCACGCGAGTCGGTGCATCTGACGATCTTGCAAGCGGCCAGAGTACATTTATGGTTGAGATGAACGAGGTGGCAAATATACTAAGAAATGCAACCGCCAAATCCCTGCTCATTCTCGATGAGATTGGACGTGGCACGAGTACATTTGACGGACTAAGCATCGCCTGGGCAGTTGTAGAGCATATAAGTAATCCAAAGCTCCTCGGAGCAAAGACGCTTTTTGCAACCCATTATCACGAGCTCACCGAGCTTGAGGGCAAGCTTGACAGTGTAAATAACTATTGCATCGCTGTAAAGGAAAAGGGCGATGATATAGTTTTCTTAAGAAAAATCGTAAAGGGCGGAGCTGACAGAAGCTATGGTATACAGGTTGCAAAGCTTGCAGGTCTGCCGGATTCAGTCATAGAGCGTGCCAAGGAAATCGCAGAGCAGCTTGTTGCAAATGATATCACAGATACTGTAAAAAGCATATCCGTTGACACTGGTCACAAGCATAAAAAGGAGCATCTTGACGAGGTTGATATGACACAGATTTCACTTTTCGACACAGTTAAGGATGATGACATAATTGATGAGCTTCGAAGCATAGACATAGGCAACATGACACCACTTGATGCGTTAAACAAGCTGTATCAGCTCCAGAACAAGGTTAAAAACCGCTGGTAGAAAGGATTAAAATGCCAAATATTGCCATATTAAATCAGGAAACAATAGATAAAATAGCTGCAGGAGAGGTTGTTGAGCGTCCGTGCTCCGTGGTAAAGGAGCTGGTGGAAAATGCCATAGATGCAGGCTCCACAGCCATTACTGTCGAGATAAAGGAGGGCGGAATCTCATTCATCCGTATCACCGACAACGGATGCGGAATTGAAAGAGAACAGGTTGCAGTTGCATTTTACCGTCACAGCACAAGTAAAATCCGCTCGGCAGAGGATTTACTCACTGTAAAGTCTCTCGGCTTCAGAGGTGAGGCGCTGTCAAGTATCTCGGCCGTTGCCCGCGTTGAGCTTATCACAAAAACCTACGATGAGCTCACCGGCACCAGATATGTGATTGAGGGCTCGAAGGAGCTTTCCAACGAGGAAATCGGTGCTCCGGACGGTACTACCTTCATAGTAAAGGATTTGTTTTACAATGTTCCGGCAAGACGTAAGTTTTTAAAGACAGCACAGACAGAGGGCAGCTACATAAGCGATATGGTTGAAAAGCTTGCGCTTTCGCATCCCGATATATCGTTTAAGTTCATAAACAATAACCAGACAAAGCTTCACACCTCAGGAAACGGCAACAGAAAGGATATCATATACCATATATTCGGTCGCGAGATATCGTCATCACTGCTTGAGGTGAAGCATGAATGCGAATACTTTAAGGTGGAGGGATTTATAGGAAAACCTGTTATCACAAGGGGCAACAGAAATTATGAGAATTATTTCATAAATGGCAGATATGTAAAGAGCAATATATTGTCACGTGCTATCGAGGGGGCATACAAGAGCTTTCTAATGCAGCATCAGTATCCGTTTACAGTGCTTTACTTTACATTTTTCAGTGAGCTGGATGTCAACGTACATCCGACCAAGATGGAGCTTAGGTTTGACAACAACAACGAGATATATGTTGAATTGTGTGACACAATATATGCAATTCTATCCCATAAGGAGATGATTCCCGAGGTGCCTGTAGACAGTACGCCGGCGCCTAAAAAGATAGTGCATGAGTATAAGGAGCCAATACCGGAGCCGTTTGAGAAGAGGCGTATCAATGAGGTGAGGGCAGCGGAATCAAGGAGTGTGTACGGACAGAGCGTGACGTCAACAGTAAAAAATTACTCAGCAACAGAACCTGCTGCAAAAGCGCCTGAGACTTCCACCGCGTATGAACCTGCACAGGTTGTCACCGGCACCCAGCAGACACTCGGCGATTACGACAAGGTTTTTCTTACAGAAAGCTCAAAGAAGCAGTTTTCCATCATAGGCCAGCTCTTTAAGACATACTGGTTAATAGAGTTTGAGGACAAGCTTTATATCATAGACCAGCATGCAGCTCATGAGAAGGTGCTGTATGAAAAAACGATGGCAAGACTTGCCAATAAGGATTTCACATCACAGCGCATAAGCCCTCCGATTGTCATGACACTTGATGCCAGGGAATGTGAGATGCTTGAGAAATACAGGCCGCAGATAGAACAGTTTGGCTATGAGGTGGAGCATTTTGGCGGCAAGGAATACATGATCAGTGCAATTCCGGATAATTTGTTTAACATAGATATGAAGGATCTGTTTATAGAGATGCTCGATGATTTTTCCAATGCGACAGGCAGACAGACCCCTGACATCATTACTGAAAAGGTCGCATCCATGTCGTGCAAGGCAGCAGTCAAGGGCAATGACAAGCTTACTCTTCCTGAGATAAATAAGCTGATAGATGAGCTTTTGTCACTCGACAATCCTTACAACTGCCCACACGGCAGACCAACCATCATCTCTATGAGCAAATATGAGATAGAAAAGAAATTCAAACGTATCGTATGACAACATACACATTTGGACTGAGGTGCAATATGACACAAAAACCGATGATTGTCCTGACAGGACCGACAGCAGTAGGAAAGACAGCTCTATCGATTGAGCTTGCAAAAAAAATAAATGGTGCTATAATATCCGCGGATTCCATGCAGGTATACAAATACATGGATATAGGCTCTGCGAAGGTTACAGTCGATGAGATGGACGGCATAAAGCACTATCTGATAGATGAGCTCGAGCCATCTGACGAGTTCAATGTATTTATCTTTAAGGATATGGCCAAAAAAGCACTTAATGAGATATACGAAGCAGGAAAGATACCGATAGTTGTCGGCGGCACCGGCTTTTATATCCAGGCACTTTTGTATGACATTGATTTCACAAAGCAGGATGTGGATGAGGAATACAGAAAGAGCCTTTACGACTTTGCAAACGAGCACGGAAACCATGCACTGCATGAAAAGCTTAAGGATATCGACCCTGCATCCTACAAGAGCATCCATGAGAATAACGTAAAGCGCGTCATCAGGGCAATTGAATACTATCACACCTGCCATGAGCCGATTTCAAAGCACAATGAGACAGAAAGAGCCAAGCAGTCTCCATACAGCTTTGCCTATTTTGTACTGGATGATGTAAGACAAAGGCTTTATGAGAGGATAGATAAGAGAGTTGATATCATGGTTTCAAACGGACTTGTCAATGAGGTGAAAAAGCTAAAGGCAATGGGCTGTACAAGCGATATGGTATCCATGAAGGGCATAGGATATAAGGAAATCCTTGCATATCTCGATGGAGAATATTCACTTGATGAGGCTGTGGACAAGGTAAAGCTTGAGTCAAGGCGTTTTGCAAAGAGACAGTTAACCTGGTTTAGGAGAGAAAAAGATACCATATGGATAGAAAAAAATGAATATTCATATGATGATAATAAAATATTAAATAAAATACAAGAAATTTTAGCAGAAAAGAGGATTATAATTTGTTAGATACCAATGAAGCCATTTACAGGCAGTATGAGACACTTGGAATATCAAAGGAGGTTTTGGATTTCGGAACCTCTGTAGAAAAGGAGCTTAAGGAGCGTTTTGACAAAATAGACACAAATGCTGAGTATAATCAGCTTAAGGTCATAGCCGCCATGCAGAAAAACAAGGTGAGCGCAGAGTGCTTCCAGGCATCAAGCGGCTACGGCTACAATGACCTCGGAAGGGATACACTTGAGAGAGTGTACGCAGACTGCTTTGGCGCAGAAGATGCACTTGTAAGACCTCAGATTACCTGTGGCACACATGCACTTGCACTTGCACTCATGTCAAACCTGCGCCCGGGCGATGAGCTTTTAAGCCCTGTGGGAAAGCCTTACGATACACTTGAAGAGGTAATAGGCATACGCCCTTCAAAGGGCTCACTTGCTGAGTACGGCATCACATATGCGCAGGTTGATTTACTGCCTGACGGTGAGTTTGACTATGACGGAATAAAGAAAGCCATCAATGAAAAAACGAAGCTTGTCACAATCCAGCGCTCTAAGGGCTATGCTACAAGACCTACACTTTCGGTCAAAAGAATAGGCGAGCTCATTGCTTTTGTAAAGAGCATAAAGCCTGATGTGATCTGTATGGTCGATAACTGCTACGGTGAGTTTGTCGAGGATACAGAGCCTATCCAGGTTGGAGCGGACATGATGGTTGGCTCACTGATCAAAAATCCGGGAGGCGGACTTGCACCAATCGGAGGCTATATTGTCGGCAAAAAGGAATGTGTTGAAAATGCCGCATACCGTCTCACATCTCCGGGACTTGGCAAGGAGGTTGGAGCCTCACTCGGAGTCATCCAGTCATTTTATCAGGGCTTTTTCCTTGCACCGACTGTCGTAAGCGGAGCATTAAAGGGAGCAATCTTTGCCGCAAAAATCTATGAAAAGCTTGGTTTTAAGGTGGTTCCTGACGGTACTGAAAGCCGCCACGATATCATACAGGCTGTAGAGTTCAATAACCGCGATGCCATGATAGCCTTCTGCGAGGGCATACAGGCAGCAGCACCTGTAGACAGCTATGTGACCCCTGAGCCATGGGCTATGCCGGGCTATGACAGTGATGTCATCATGGCAGCAGGCGCATTTGTGCAGGGCTCATCCATTGAGCTTTCTGCCGATGGCCCTGTGAAGCCGCCATATGCGGTTTATTTCCAGGGAGGACTCACATGGTACCATGCAAAGCTTGGAATTTTGATGTCTTTACAAAAACTTTATGAGAGAAATCTTGTTAAGCTTGATTAGGTGTGCTACAATTAACTGAAAACTTTGCTTAAATCCGTTGTCAATCGCCTGGGAGAAGCGAAAGGGATTAATGCATAATAACAAAACAATTAAAAATCTGCCGGCTTCAGAGCGACCATATGAGAAATTTTTATCGCTTGGAGCATCAGGCCTGTCAGACGCTGATTTACTTGCCATCATTATAAAGACCGGCACAAGAGACAAGACTGTGATTGATATTGCGCAGGACATACTTTCCGGCAGGCATGGTAATCTGCTTAATCTCTATGAGATGTCCTATGAGGAGCTTCTTAGTATCCCCGGGATAGGGCAGATAAAAGCTATACAGCTTAAGGCGATAGCAGAGCTGTCGCTTCGCATAGCAAAGACAAAAAAGGTTCAAAGCATCAGAATGAATAATCCTCAGACAATAGCTGACTACTACATGGAGCAGATGAGACATCTCACAAATGAAGTCGTCATTTGTGCCTATTTTGATGTTAAAAGCAGATTCTTAGGAGACAAGTTCATATCCAAGGGTTCACTAAGCTCATCTGTAGTGGACATAGGCTCCATCATCAGGACCGCCCTGGATAAAAATGCATCAAAGCTTGTTTTATTGCACAATCATCCAAGCGGAGATTGTACTCCCAGCAGAAATGATATTGCTGTCACAGACAGATTAATTGAGGGCTCAGGGATTTTTTCCATAGAGCTTTGTGACCATATCATAATTGGAGATAACGAATATTATAGCTTCTATGAAAATAAACTTATATAAACAGAAGACGAGGTAGAATTATTATGAGCAACAACGTTTACGGAATTGATCTGGGAACAAACAATTTCAAGGTATACTCAAAGGCTACAGGCAAGACAATGCTTGAGAAAAACACAATAGCCGTAATAGACAAAAATCAGATATATGCATATGGAGACAGCGCATATGCCATGTATGAAAAGGCGCCTGAGACAATCAACGTCATATTTCCTGTTGTAGAGGGAGTTATTGCTGACTATAATCTGCTTCAGACTATGATTTTTGACTTTTTGGAGCACAAGACAAAGGCACGTATCAAAAATGCCGAGTTCATCATCGCTGTGCCGACAGATATCACAGATGTAGAGAAAAGAGCGTTCTACGAGCTCTTCTATAAGAGCAAATCAAAGCCTAAAAAGGTCATGCTCTGTGAGAAGCCTATCGCTGATGCTGTAGGCCTTGGAATAGATGTAAACGAGCCAACCGGTGTCATGATAGTAGATATGGGCGCTGACACAACAGAGACATCCGTTATTTCACTCGGTGGCCTGGTGCTTAGTGACCTGCTTCATTTCGGTGGCAACAGACTTGACGAGTCAATTATCTCCTTTGTGCGAAAGGAGTTCAATCTTGTAATCGGACAAAAGACTGCAAAGCTGTTGAAGGAGACTATAGGCTCTGCACTTCCGGGAAGAGAGGACAGTATGGTCATAGTGGGACGTGATGTGGTAAGAGGCCTGCCTATTGAGATGGAAATTGGTTCAAAGGTCGTTTACGAGGCTATGAAGTCAAACCTTGAGTCTATATGCACATCAATAAAAATGATTCTTGAGAAGACTCCGCCTGAGCTTGCAAAGGATATCATCCATTCAGGCATTTATATCACAGGAGGCGGCTCACAGCTTGCAGGACTTGACCAGCTCTTTGAACAGATTACAGGTATAAAGGTCATCTGCTCAGAATGTCCTGAGGAGAGTGCAGTACGCGGGCTCGTACAAATAGTTTCTGATTCAAAATATAAGAGACTTCCGTTCAGCATCAAAAAATAATAACCGAGGTTAACATGAGTAAGAATTTTCGCAATCGAAAGAGAAAGCACAATAAAAAGCTGCCTGCAAGATACACACTGTTGATTATGACAGCAGTCTGCTTTGTGACCATGCTGTTAAGCCTTACCTTAAATATCTCCGGTGGTCCTTTAAAGACTGCTGCCGGATATGTATTCATCCCAATGCAGAAAGGTATAAACAGCTTTGGAATCCACATTTCAGATAAGATTACAGAAATACGCACATTAAAAAATGTCAAGGCTGAGAATAAAAAGCTCAAGGCCGAGGTAGAAGAGCTTACAACACAGCTCACAACCACCAAACTTGAACAGTATGAGCTTGACAATTACAGACAGCTTCTGGATTTGGATGCCAAATATCCATCATATCCCAAGGTCGCTGCCAGTGTTATAGCAAAGGACAGCGGAAACTGGTTTTCTACCTTTACTATCGACAAAGGAAAAAAGGATGGAGTGGACGTAGGCATGAATGTGCTTGCGGGAAGCGGACTTGTAGGTATTGTTACCGATGCTGGTGATAATTTTGCCAAGGTACGCTGTATCATAGATGATGCCAGCAAGGTCAGTGGCATGGTTTCCACCACGGAGGACAACCTCACCGTCAGTGGCAATATAAAAACCATGAACGATGACAAGGTAATTACCTTTACAGAGTTAAAGGATGACGACAACAAGGTAAAAGAGGGCGATCCTGTAGTTACCTCATACGTGTCAGACCGTTACCAGCAGGGCATACTGATTGGCTATGTGACAAAAATCGAAAATAATTCCAACAATCTGACAAAATCCGGCACTATCACACCGGTTGTAGATTTTGAGCATATCGAAAATGTCATGGTCATAACACAGCTTAAGCAGACCGGTGACACTAAGACAGCTGACGACACCGAAAGTACAGAAACAGCCGGTGACAGCCAGACTGAAAATTCAACTGAAAATAAGTAAGGAGCAGCATGAGACGTAGAATTGTTTTATTTATAATAATAACTTTATGCTTTTTATTGCAGACCACGCTGTTTAAGACTCTTTCCTTTGCCAATATCTCACCAAACCTGTTGATTATAGCCGTATCATCCTTTGGCTTTATGCGTGGCAAAAAGGAAGGACTGTGGGTAGGCTTCTTTTGCGGCCTGCTTATTGACATATTTTGCGGAAATTATATAGGACTGTATGCTTTAATATATATGTATATCGGTTTTATCAATGGATTATTCCAGAAAAGATTCTATCCTGACGATATAAAGCTTCCTATGCTTCTGATAGGAGGCAGCGATTTGTTTTACAATCTGGTAGTATACTTTTTCATGTTTTTACTGCGTGGCAGATTTAGCTTTTTGTACTATCTGAAGTCAATTATCATACCTGAATTTGTATACACAATGGTTATCAGTATACTTTTGTATCTGGTATTTCTTAAGTTAAACCAGAAGCTGGAAGCACACGAGAAAAGGAGAGCAAAGAAATTTGATTTATGATATAAAAGATTTTCTGAAGAAATTTTTCAGCTCAAGGCTTTTTGTATTGGCAGCAGTAATTATTTTCATGTTTGCCCTGCTTGCCGAAAGAGTCTTTACCCTTCAGATTATTAAAGGTGCAGATTATCAGAAAAACTTCATAATGCTGATTAAAAAGCCGCTTTCCATAGAGGCATCAAGAGGCAATATATACGATGTAAATGGTGAGCTGCTTGCTTACAATCAGCTTGCATATTCTGTAGTCATCTCAGACAACGGCAGCTATTCATCTACGAAGGAGCACAATCGTCTTTTAAACAAAGAGCTTAATGAAATTATCAATGTGATAAAAAATAATGGTGGCTCCATATATAATGATTTTCCGGTTGTTTTAAACGATGATGGTACATACAGCTTTACATTGACATCTGAAACCTCAAAAAAGAGATTTCTGTCAGATGTGTTCGGAAAGAAATATGATAAGCTCGAATACAATAAAGCACTTGGATTTGACGAGGCAAATGCCAGCGCCCAGAATATTATTGATTTTCTAAGCTCTGACCAGAATGAATGCTTTGATATAAGCAGCAAGTATGATACACAGGCCACTTATGATATTGTAGTGATGAGATATGCCATAAAACAGAACCGATTCACTAAATACAAAACCACTACTATTGCAAAGGATGTAAATGATTCGATAGTAGCATATGTCAATGAGCATTCAGATACTCTTACCGGCATATCAGTTGAAGAGGATACCATCCGCAAGTACAACTATCCTGAATATATTTCATCGCTCATAGGATACACAGGCAAGATATCTACCGACGAGTATAATGAGCTGTCAAAGGATGATAACTCATATACACAAAATGATATGGTAGGTAAGTCAGGCTTAGAGCAATACTATGAGAGCTATCTGCGAGGCAAAAACGGTGAAAAACAGGTCTATGTAAACAATGTCGGTAAGATAAACGAGGTAATAAGTCAGGAGAATCCTGTTTCCGGAAATGATGTCTACTTAAGTATTGACATCAAGCTGCAGGAAGCCACATACAAGCTGTTAGAGCAGGAGATAGCCGGAATTGTTTACTCCAAAATAAAATCCGGTGAAATACCTATAACTGATGTTTACTTTGCACTGATCAACAACAATGTAGTTGACTTGACACATTTCAATGCATCAGATGCATCAGCAACTGAGCAGGCTATATACAATTCCTTCAGCGGTCAGCTGCAGGATGCATTATCCACTATTGACAGAGAGCTTGAAAGTGGTACCTCAGGCACTGCTTCCATGTCGGAGCAGACACTTGATTATTTTACATGTGTTATGTCAGTGCTAAACGATGATGGACTGCTGTTGAACAAACAGATAGATACCTCTGATTCCACATATGCCTCATGGAAGGCTGGCACACTCTCACCGCGTGATTATCTCAAATACTGCATTTCAAAGCAGTGGATAGACATCACAAAGCTTGATGTGGACCAGAAGTATGCTGATTCAAGCGAGATTTACACAGCACTCTGCTCGTATATCAGGGATGCCATGACTGACAATAAAGACTTTGCCAAAATTATATACAAATATATGGTAAATTCCGGGGCGGTCACTGGACAGCAGCTGTGCCTTCTGCTTTTTGACCAGGGTGTACTCGATTATGACGATGCAACAGTAAGCAACATTGCTAATGGCTCCATCAGTCCATATGCATTTCTTATGGATAAAATAAACAATATAGAGATAACACCTGCACAGCTTGCCCTTGACCCATGTACAGGCTCCTGTGTAATAACTGATGTAAAGACAGGACAGCTAAAGGCTTTAGTCAGCTATCCGGGCTATGACAACAACAAGCTTGCAAACACTGTAGATGCTGATTACTACCAGTCTCTCAGAGAGGACAAGTCTAATCCACTATGGAATTATGCAACCCAGGAGCAGACTGCACCGGGATCTACCTTCAAGATGGTATCAAGCACCGCAGGTCTTGCCGAGGGAGTCATTGATACCTCGTCAAAGATTAATTGTACCGGAATATTTACAGAAATCAGCAATCAGCCAAAATGCTGGATTTATCCTGGAGCGCATGGTATGGACAATGTATCTGAAGCTTTAAGGGATTCATGTAACGTATTCTTCTACACAACAGGCTTCAGGCTTGCAAGCAAGGACACCGGTTCATATGACGATGAAAACGGTATGAAATACATACAAAAATATGCATCTATATACGGACTGGACCAGAAATCAGGTGTTGAGATAGTAGAAAAGACGCCGTCCATTGCCACACAGTATCCTGTTATGGCAGCTATCGGACAGAGTAATAACAACTTTACGACTATTTCTCTTTCAAGATATGTGACAGCAGTTGCTTCCGGAAAGCTTTATGACTATAAGCTGATGAACAAAATTGTGGATGCAGACGGCAAAACAGTCAAACAGTATGATTCAAAATCAACCGATATATCAGGCACACTTACTCAAAGCCAGTGGGATGCCATCCATCAGGGAATGCGTATGGTGGTCGAAGACCTGCATGATGTATTTGGCGGCTTTACAGGCGTTGAGGTGTCCGGTAAGACAGGAACAGCACAGCAGGTTGAGACAAGACCAAACCATGCACTGTTTGTAGGATACGCTCCATCAAGCGATCCTGAAATTACAATAGCTACACGTATATCATCTGGATACAGCTCACACAATGCTGCAGCTGCATCCAGAAATATAATTTCATATTATTATAATCTGGAGTCACTTGACGATTTACTCGCAGTCAAGGCTGAGGGTGTAAACTCATCAGGCTCAAGTGCCATAACAGACTAGGAGGTTTATTTTTGTGAGTGAAGCAATAGTTTTCACTTCAGGAAAAGGCGGTGTTGGAAAAACTACGGTTATTTCCAATATCGGAGTTGAACTTTCACAGTTAGATAAAAAAGTCATCATGCTCGATACAGACATGGGACTTCGCAATCTGGACCTGGTAATGGGAATAGAGGACAAGGTCAATTACAATATCCTCGACATCTTAAACCGCTCATGCCGTATCAGACAGGCAATCATACGCAATAAAAAGTATCCCAATCTATATGTAATTCCTGCAGCACCTTCCATGGATACGCTATGCAGCTATGAGGCACGCTTCAAGATACTTATAGAGGAGCTTAAAGCAAGCTTTGATTATTGTCTGATAGATTCTCCGGCGGGTATCGACAGCGGCTTTTGGTTTTCAGTCTCACCTGCAGACCGTGCGATAGTAGTTACCACACCGCATGTATCTGCAATACACGACGCAAGGCGATGCATAAGCCTGCTCGACAGCGCACATCTTGACGATATATCAGTCATTGTTAATGCATATGACAAGCATATGGTAAGAAGACATCAGATGATATCCGATAATGATATTACAGCACTTCTTTCAACCAGGATTATTGGCACTATTCCATATGACAAAAGTGTTATCATTTGCCAGAACAGAGGAATACCTGTCCGTGAGGCCAAAAGCAGGCTTGGTCCTGTATTTGCCCGAATATCCGGTCAGATAATCCATTCCTCTGACGATATGAGAGGTGCCGCTGTATGATGCATAAATTTTCCAAAACAGGAGAATACGCCAAGAAAAGGCTTAAAATAGCACTTGCAGAAGATAGAAGCACAATATCTGCTTCTGACAATATGACACAGATTAAAAAAGAAATAAAAAGCGTGATACAAAGACATATGAATATAAACGATGAAGCTTACGAAGTCCGGATTATCATGCGCGACAAAAAATCAATTAATAACCTTTAATAAAATACCTTTTGATCATCATATCATTAGTATTAGAATTAAGATTACAGAGATAACAGATAGGAAGTAACAAAATGCTCAAACAGTACAGACTAAAGAATTATCACTTTCAATTAGTAGTATACATAATAGCTTTGTCGATTATAGGCATCCTGCTGATAGGCAGTGCCAAGCACTCCGTACAGAGCAAGCAGATAATAGGCTTTGTAATGGGACTGACTATTATGATAGTGCTTTCCCTTATAGATTACACATTTCTGCTCAAATTCGTGTGGATATACTATGCCGGAATGATTGTGCTGCTGTTGCTTGTTCTATTTGCAGGTGATGATGCAAAGGGTGCACAGCGCTGGTTTGAGATCGCAGGTATCAGATTCCAGCCGTCAGAGATTGCGAAAATTATACTTATTTTGTTTTTTGCTTATTTCTTTTCCAGGTTTGAGGATAGTATAAATACAGTAAGAACTCTTGCATTATCTGTAATTTTTGCCGGTATACCTTTATTTCTTATCTTAAAACAGCCGGACAACTCAACAACAATTCTTACTGCATTAATTTTCGCTACCCTCTTGTTTATTAGCGGATTAAGTTATAAAATAATAATGCCGGTACTTGGAGTTTCAGTACCGATAGTTTTGATAGTGATAAGCTACATATATACACATGCCGATGCCCTCATCAAAAAAGGCTTTTACCCTGCTACACGTATAATGTCGTGGCTTGACCCGACAAATTACGCTGATACAGCAGCACAGCAAAGGAACTCTATCTGGGCTATAGGCTCAGGACAGTTGTTTGGCAAGGGACTTAACAACTCTGTTGTAACCTCTATGAAGAACACCAACTACATCATAGAGCCTCAAACAGATTTTATATTTGCTGTTGCCGGAGAGGAGCTTGGCTTTATTGGTACAATCAGTATAATAATTCTTTTGCTTCTTATCGTAATTGAGTGTATACTTATAGCAAGGAAGGCAAAGGACACAAGCGGAAAGCTCATATGCTGTGGCATGGGAGCACTTATAGGCTTTCAGGCCTTTATCAATTTGTGCGTAGCCACAGGTCTTATGCCCAATACCGGCATGACTCTTCCATTTGTCAGTTATGGACTTACATCACTTGTTTCACTGTACATGGGAATGGGAATTGTCCTGAATGTAGGATTACAGCCGAAGAAATATTCATAGGGAGGTTAGCAATGAACATAGGATTAGTTGCACATGATTCAAAGAAAAAACTGATGCAGAACTTCTGCATAGCATACAGAGGTATCTTAAGCAAAAATAATTTGTACGCCACAGGCACCACAGGACGTCTGATAGAGGAGGTTGCAAACCTCTCAGTACACAAATATCTTGCAGGACACTTAGGAGGCATCCAGCAGCTTGGAGCACAGATTGAGCACAATGACATAGACCTTGTCATCTTTCTGCGTGATCCATTAAAGCCTAAGCCACATGAGCCTGAGGTAAACAGTATTTTCCGTATTTGTGATGAGCATAATATACCACTTGCCACCAATCTGGCTACAGCAGAGCTGCTCATTTTATCATTGGACAGAGGAGATCTTGACTGGCGTGAGATGTACAAGTAAACAAAGATTTAAACGACTGCTATGTCTGACATGCATAGCAGCGGTTTTTATGACCGGCTGTGGTACAAAGATTGAGAATGCATATGATACTTATTCCACCGATTATATAAATGGATACAACGGAAGTAATTATTTTGCGTCCAACCTTTGCGTCACAAATGATGTCAATTTTGGTCAGGACAATATGCAGTTTGCAAAAACCGCAGAGGGAGCCGGAGCCTTTAATATAGACACTCATCAGGTGCTGTATAGCCAGAATCTGTTTGAAAAACTCTATCCTGCAAGCACTACAAAGATTTTAACTGCATACATAATTCTTAAAAACTGTGATTTAAATGCGACAGTCACAGTAAGCCATGACGCTGCAAATCCGGGTCATTCATCATCGGTATGTGGCCTAAAGGAGGGCGATGTCATTACAGTGCAGGACTTATTGTATGGGCTATTACTTGAGAGTGGCAATGATGCGGCAATAGCACTGGCAGAGTACTGCAGTGGTTCTGTAGAAGAATTTGCCAAGCTGATGAACAGCACTGCAAAAAGTTTTGGTGCCACAAACAGCAATTTTGTCAACCCAAGTGGTCTTCCTGATGAAAATCATTACACTACCATATATGACATGTACCTCATTTTTTCCAATGCCATATCCTTAGAGAGCTTTGTTGCAATCATCAGTTCACAGACCCATGATGTGGCATATACAAATGCCCAGGGCGCGGCTGTTTCAAAGACCTTTAAGAATACCTGCGGCTATCTGACCGGAGCATATACAGCTCCTGAAAACGTCACAGTGACAGGAGGAAAGACAGGCACTACGGGTGAAGCCGGCCATTGCCTCGTACTGCTAAGCCAAAATGCTAAAAATGAGCGCATCATAAGCATAGTTTATAAGGCAGATGGTAAAAAGGATCTTTATAGCTTCATGAATGAAATACTTAGTGGATTTGCTAATTAAATATTGAGTTTTATGGTTATTTATACTATAATAATATAAAAATACAATTATTTTTTATTAATAATCACAATATTTATCCATAGGAGGAATGAGCCATGATAGAAATTATTTGTGGAGACAAGGGCAAGGGCAAGACAAAAGAGCTGTTAGACAAGGTAAATTCATCAATTAAGGGAAATGAGCTGTCTCTTATACACATCTGACGCTGCCGACGATAAGGCTC
>ENA-OYYJ01000426-OYYJ01000426.1-human-gut-metagenome-genome-assembly--contig:-NODE-426-length-16111-cov-5.994706_pt1 | contig 16111 bp, 11 predicted proteins | sample MGYA00243248_ERZ653447 | MGnify/ENA primary metagenome ERZ653447 (study PRJEB26926, sample SAMN06165030) | human gut metagenome | biome: ENVO:00009003; feature: ENVO:2100002; material: ENVO:00002003...
CCTGCACCCGCGAAGGGTCTTCGACCCTCTCGACACCCTTCTCGCGATTGAGTTGAGCGCTTCTGCATACAGTGTCCGCGTGTTTATCCAACGAACCTACGGTTCAAAAAAGAAACAAAACCCCAAAAGTATGAAGGTAGCGACCGAAGGTTTCCAAAGGGCGACCGCAAACTTCGTTTGTTTTCATGCCCTTTGGTGCGCCCGCAGGCGCATTCCCCTGCTCCAAACTTACACAATAAACAAAAAAGTCAGTACCAAAAACGCCCCTGCCTAACATAAGCAGGGGCGTTTTCATCATCACACCTCGCGCCCAACAGCTTCTGCAATCTTCCGAATATCCGCCATCACGTCCACAAACGCAGCGGGCGTAATCGACTGCGCACCGTCGCACAACGCGTGCGCCGGGTCGTTGTGCACCTCAATCATCACGCCGTCCGCGCCGACCGCAATCGCCGCGCGCGCAATCGGCTGCACCATCCAGCTCTTGCCGGTCGAATGGCTCGGATCAACAATCACCGGCAGATGGCTCAGCTTCTTCACCGCGCAGATGGCGGACAGGTCGAGTGTGTTGCGCGTGTACGTCTCGAACGTGCGGATGCCGCGCTCGCACAGAATCACCTGCTCATTGCCGCCCGCCATGATGTACTCCGCGCTCATCAGCCACTCTTCGATGGTGGCGGACAAACCGCGCTTAAGCAGAATCGGCTTGCGAATCTTCCCCAATTGTTTCAGCAGGTCGAAATTCTGCATGTTGCGCGCGCCGACCTGAATGCAGTCCACCTTATCCACGAAGGTATCAATGTCGTAGGGAGACATCAGCTCGGTCACGATGGGCAGCCCGGTCTGCTCGCGGGCATGGCAGAGCATGTCCAGCCCCTCGTATGCCAGTCCTTGGAAGGAGTACGGGGACGTGCGCGGCTTGAACGCACCACCGCGCAGCACCGTCGCGCCCGCGTCCTTCACCGCCTGCGCAACGGCGGTAATCTGCTCGTTGCTCTCCACGGAGCAGGGACCCGCCATAATCGCGAGTTTCTTGCCGCCGACAACCGTGTTGCCGATTTTGATTTCACTCGGCGCGGGGTGGAACGCGCGGTTCGCCTTCTTGAACGGCTCGGCAACCTTCATAATGCGCTCGACGCAGTGGAAGGATTCCAGCTGGTCGGGGTCAATGCGACTCGTGTCGCCAGTCAGACCGAGGATGGTCATCTCCGTGCCGACAATCGGGCTGACGGATACGCCGCGCGCAACGACGGCATTGGTGACGGTGTCGATTTCCTGCTGGGTCGTGCCCTGCTTCAAGACGATAATCATGGTGTTCAACCTCCTGCGTCAATCATTATTGGCTCAAAATCATTATTGGCTCAAATGGACGAAAAAAAGCACGGAAGCCCGCAAAAGAGCTTCCGCGCCTGATGTTTTCCTCAATCGCTGCGGCTGCTGCTTCACGGTACGTCAATTTGCCCGGCGAAAAACGCCGGGAACGTAAACGGAAACAGCACAGACAGCATCATGGAGAAAATTCCTCCGTTCGGCGGCATCATTGCCGCGTATTCGCATTTATTATAGTCCGCTCAGCCCGCGCTTGTCAAGGGCAGAATTGTACATTTGCTGTTTTTCGGGCGAAAAGTTTGCCGAAGCTAACCTGTATTGGATGGCATTCATCCAGACTCGGACACGCACGGCTATCTTTCAGAAAAATTTCGGGAAAATCGTGTAATCCTCTTGACAATCAACTGATTTGGGCATTATAATAGCCATAATGACAATTGTGCCATTTGGTTGAAGGAGGATGAAGGGCATGGAGTCTTACCTGTTCGCAGACGTAGAGGCTGCGGCGGATACTATGGTGGTGGAAGGATACCACAAGCCGGGCAGCTTGACCCGCTCCAGCGGTGCGTGGATTCACGCGGCAGGCACGGCGATGTTTGAGGCAGGGAGACGCCCCATTAAGCCGCATGACCAGTGGATTTGGTTCGCGGTGGAGGCAGGCGAAGCGACGCTGGTTTGGCAGGGGCATGAGCTGACGCTGAAACAGCAGGAAACGTGCTTCCTGCCCGCCGGCAACCGCGACGCTGCCCTGCAGATTGACGAGAGCGTCCGCTGCGTGTGGATTGCGCTGGAAGGCCCGCTTGCGCCGATGGTCGTACGCAAGATGGGCGCGCTGCTGCATATGCCGCTGAAACAGGGGGCGCTGCCGAGCCAGATGTACTTGGCGAAGCAGATTGTGCAGGTCATCGTCCGCCACACGGACACTAGCGACGCGACATATCAGCTGCAGCACCTGATGTACGGGATGCTGGCAAGCCACTGGGGTCAGCCGGTCGCCATGGACGCGATGCTTTCGCACGAGATTGCGAAGGTCGTGGACACCCTGCGCGCGAATCAGTACAAGGACAACTTCTCTCTGGCGGAGATGGCGGCAATTTCCCGTATGCCGATGGAAACGTTCCGCAAGCGCTTCGTGAGCGAAGTGGGTATGCCGCCGCTGTCGTATGTACTGCACTGCAAGATGGAGCGTGCGAAGGAGCTGCTGCGCGAGGAAGGGCACACGGTTCGTCAGGCAGGCATCGAAGTCGGGATGCAGGATCCGTACCACTTCTCCAAGCAGTTCAAGAACATCGTCGGCATCAGCCCGTCGGCGTTCATGAAGCAGGCCGCCAAGCCGGATGCGACCATCCGCGGCAGCAGCAAAGTAGAAAAGAAGTAAGCAATGAGGCGACTGTCAGGGGGATAAACCTGGCAGCCGCCTTTTTCTTCCACATAACCGCCACATTTACCGCACGGGATTCGGGCAGCCTTGGACTTTGTGTTGCTCGGCACACTCGTCCGTTCCTCTACGGTCTACCATGTGATTTCTGTTCGTCGGTTCGGGAGTTTGCCCGCTGGCATCCGGCTTCCTTCAGACTCCGTCTCTCGATGGACACCCTTGCCTTCGGCTAAGCCGGGCGCACATAATGGCCGTTGCAGGATTCAGCTTCTGCAACGGCCTTAAAAACGCTATGAAATGGGATTATTCCGCTGTCGGTATCAGGCGAATCAGCGCGGTGGGAATTTCTGCATCGGTGAAATTCAGCGTGAACACTGCGTTTTCACCTTCCACGATGTAGGGCAGTTCAATTTCCGTATCGTCGGCATTCAGCAGCGCCAAGGTAACGCCGTTCAGCAGCTCGGCGGGCATCGTGATTTTTACCTCGCCCTTCGGCTGGGTGAGCTTGCCGGAAACTTCAAAGCAGACGCTCAGCAGCGTATTGCCGTTCGCAGTTTCACCCATGCGCAGCACCAGCTCGCCATAGGGCAGATTCTCGCCCTCCGCCTTCACTTCTTCAACCAGCGCCAGATGTATGCCATCGCTTACATTGCCGCATACGGGGCAGAGCGTGCGCGTCGCTTCATCCTGCTTGAATTCGACGATGGCGCATTCGGTCTTGCCGACATGCTTGCAATCCTTGCGCTTGCAGGTCGCGCTGTGCGTGCCGTCGCCGTTACTCGTCCATTCGCCATACCAGTGCAGCAGCGTCTTCGTCTGGTGATCCTTATAGCTGTCATTGCATTTTTTGCAGGTGTGCAGCGTGTAGCCGCCCTTTCCACAGGTAGGCTTGACGACCTTTTCGGTATAATCGTGCCCGGGGGCAGGGATTTCCACCTTGGTGGTATAATCGCAGCGGGAGCAGGTATCGTATTCCTCCCAGCCGGTCTCGGTGCAGGTGGGCGCTTTGGCGTCGTGGTGCACCAGCTTGTGTTTCAGCGCAGGGATTTCCACCTTGGTGGTGTAATCGCAGCCCTCGCGCTGGCAGGCGTCATATTCATCCCAGCCAATTTCGGTGCAGGTGGGCGCCTTGGCGTCGTGGTGCACCAGGTCGTGGTTGTTCGGGTCAGGTCCATACCATGGGTGTACATAAGTATCCGTTCCCTTGCGGTAGCAGTAAGCGCAGTTTGTGTAGTACACGGGCGGAGAAACGCAGGTGGCTGCGGACTTAAGGCACGAGCTATCGTTGCCCTGAACGAAGAAATGTGCGCCCACCTTAGTTTTCGCTTCGTGGCAGACGGTGCAGCTAACCCAGTGGTTTTCGGCATCCGAATCCCAGCCCTGATTCGCAGGGAAGGTATGTGCTCTGTAGTACTGCCCGCCGCAGGTAGTGCATGTTCCCAGCGCAATGCAGGTTGCGCTGCTGTCGCCGGAGCAGCTTGCGGTGTCCATCGCATCGCAGCCGTCGCGCTGGCAGGTGCGGAAATGCTCACTGTTGTTGCCCCTGGATTGCCATGCGCCCCAGTCGTGACCGAGTTTGCCGTATTGAGCGCCGCACTTGGCGCAGGTTTTGCCCGTGGTGCAGGTCGGCGTTTCGGTGCCGCCAGAGTGATAGCTGATTGGATTGCCAAGAAATATGGTACGTTCACTTTCACCGCAGTTTGGACATTTGTGAATTACCCAATGCTGATCGTCGTTGTATCGCTCGAATCCTGTAATCTCATGATATGCCCGCGTGTTACAGAAAGAACATATGTCGCGGATGGTTTCCGCCTTCGCTTCCAGCGCCATTCCCGGCAGCAGGCACAGCAGCAACGCCGCAGCCAGCAATATGGCAAAACTCTTCTTCTTCATCTTCGTCGCCTCCTTAAAGTTAGGGTAACACCGCACAAATGAGGTGGTCGGCTGGCAAATGGATTTTTCGTCAGGTTTACTGGCGGTAAATCGAGAAATTTGCATGCCACCGATGGCGGAAAAGACATCGCCCGACGCGCCGCCGAGTTGTGCGGTGTTGCCTTTATGATGGATTTACTGTGCCAGTTCCACCAGCGTGTCAAACGCGGGCTTCGGCTGGGCATCCTTGTCGAACAGGAGCGGGTACTCGTCCGCGCGCCAGCTCATGTCGTCCACCGTGCCCCATACCTGCACCGCTTCGATGCGGTCGGCGTAACGCAGGAAAATCTTCATCAGGTCGCCGTAATACTTCGCCTGCTTCTGCAGATTTTCCTCGCTCGTGTCGTCAATGCCCACGTCAAGTTCGGACACGCGCAGGAGCAAATCACGCTTGGCAATCTGCTGGAACGCCCAATCCACGCGGTCAATCGTCGGACTGCCGACGGAGTAGTGTGCCTGGAAGCCGTAGCCGTCAATCGTGCCATCCGCAATCAGGCTGTCCAGCAGGACGCAGATGCCGTGCAGCTTGGGGTCAAGGGGGGTGTTGTAATCATTGTAGTACAGCTTCACGCCGTCCGCGGCGTACTTGCGGGCGTACTCAAACGCGCGGTTCACGAAATCCTGACCGATTGTCTTTGTCCAGTTGGATTCGCGCAGCTGGTCGCTGCCGTCCGCCACGGCTTCGTTCACAACGTCCCACGAGACAATCAGCCCCGGATAATTCTCGTTCGTCCACGTCAGCACCTGCTGGATGTAGCTTTCCATACGGGCGAGCATGGTTTCGCGGCTGCACAGCGGCTTGTGGGTCGCGTAGCCCTCATGGAAGAAGGCTTCGGGCGTCTGGGAGTGCCACACCAGCACATGCCCATGCACCTTCACGCCATTGTCGCGGCACCAATCGAGGAACGGAATGCAGTTGTCGAACTTCACAGCGACGGCCGTGTCATCCGTGCGGCTGAGCTTGCGGCATTCCGCCATATCCAGCAGCGAATCCGGCTTCATCTCGTTTCCCGCGGTCATGATGGTGAACTGGCTGCCGTAGAACGCCATGCGTTTGCTGTCCGCCACTTCACTGGCAACAACCGCCGTGCCGAAATCGAACTTATCCGCATAGAGCGTCTTGAGGACAGGCAGCGAAGTGGTGTCGAAGGAGTCAATCTTCTCGTCGCAGGTGAAATTGCGGATGGTGAAGGACGTTTCCTTGCCCGCACCCTCGACGTACAGCACATACTTGTCATACCGACCGGGAATGTACGAGCCGGACAGCATTGCCCATTCGCCCTTCTTCGCCGTGCCGGTGACAATGTTCTCATAGGATTCCTCGCCGTCGCGGGTATGGGCGACGGACAGGATGAAGCTGCACGAATCCATCTCGTCCTGCTTCACCTGCACGGACAGGTTGTAGACGCGCCCCGGCACAAGGTCGAAGTCGCGGCCGGGAGAGTTCCACGTCGCGGTACGCCCAGTGATGTACAGCCCGTCAGCGGTCGTCTCGATGGCGGCACCGCCCGCAGAACGCGCATACCAGCCGTCCGTGCCGCTGGTAAAGTCCGACGTGTAGTGAATCTGCGGCGCGTCGGAGTAATCCATCTTTTCGGGCGCGGTGATGGTCAGCGTGACATCATCAATGCAGTAGTTTTTGCCCAGATAGTTATCCGACGCCGTGAGGAAGCGGATGTTGATGCCCGCGTCCGCCTCGAAATCGCAGGAGATTTCCGTCCACTCCTTGCCCTTGACGTTCACCTGCGCGTAGTAGGCGTAATCGCCGCCCGCCTTGCCAATCGCCATAGCGCCGTCTTCCGAGCTTTCGACGTAGACGCAGGCGGACAGGTGGACTTTCGCGCCGGCTTCAATGCCAAGCGACGCAGCGGAGAGGTCAACGGCATCCCAGTTATTGCTGCCGCGTCCAGAAACTCGCAGGCTCTGCTTACCGCTGCGTGCCTGCGATTCCGTCACGTCGACGGTGCAGGAGCCAGACTGGCTGAACGCGGCGGCGTTGCCATCCTCAAAGTCGATGGTGACGGCGGTCTGCGCGGCTTCTTCCGCTGCGGCGAAGCAGGGCAGAAACAAGCAGAGTGCCATCAGCAGAGAAAGCGCTTGTGCGACCCAGTGTTTCATGTTTTATTTCCTCCCTTAGCGTCTTGGGGGTCTATGGAATGGATGATGCAATAATTTAATTATACACAAAAATTGTGTTTTGTCAAGAATGTCTGATTTCTTACCAGAACGAAAATGGTTTCGTTGGGTGGTTTTTTCTGATTCTATGCTGATGGGCATGGTTGAACTGGTCTTTTCCATGCTTCCAGAGGGCAATGAAAACGGACGAAGTCCGCGGTCGTCTGCTGGACACCTTCGGTTTCGCCACTCCTGTCGCTGGTTTTTATCGCTGCTTTGTGTCTTTTTTTCCGGCTTTTTGTTACTTAAGGCAATACCGCACAAATGAGTTGGTGCGATGGCGAATGCATTTTTTGTCAGATGCGATTGCAGAAATCGAAGGTTTACTGGAGGTAAATCGAGATTTCTGCAAGAAGCAGATGGCAGAAAAGGCATCGCCAGCGCTGCCGACGAATTGTGCGGTATTGCCTTAACTGATGGGCAAGAAATATTGTCGAAATCTTTCCAAAAGCCCCCTTGAAACAAGGAAAAAACCGTGCTATCATCAAACCGTTTCTAATGAGGCTTTACGATTGAACGACCCGTCTTTCTACAAGGGAGGACAACCCCATGAACATCCGCTGCTTCTGCTGCATGGGCGACAGCATCACCAGCGACCAGGTCAGCGGTATCGGCACGATGGTGGCGCATCGGCTGAACGCGCAGGAGGTGCTGAATGCCGCCTGCGGGTACGCAACCTGCTCCGACTGGCACGAAGGCGATAGGAACATCACGCCTGTAACGCTCATCGAGCCGCCGAACACGAACACGGCGGACAACGTGCTGTCCAATCAGGTGCGGCGCGTTTTGCAGGCGCTTACGCCGAAGGGCAGCATCATCCGCTGGACGGTGGATGGCGTCGAGTATGCGATTCCGGCGGAAATCGGTATCGGCACAGGCACGCTGAGCACGCCGGACGTCATCTACATCGCCATCTCCACCAATGACGGCAATCAACCGGAAAACGCTCCGGTGGATGACTTTGCGGCAGTATGTGAACTCCCCTACGCCGACCTGACCCGCACGTCGATGGCATCTGCGCTGCTCTGGGCGGTGCGGACATTGCAGGCGGTCTGCCCGAACGCAGCGATTTTCCTCGCCACGCCGCTGCAAACATGCACCCCGCAGGAATGGATGGACGAATCTCACGGGCTGCTCAAGCGCCGCGTCATCCAGAAAGTCGCGCAGAAAACGGGTGTGCACTGCATCGACAGCTTCTACGGAAGCGGCTTTGACCGCAGTGTTGCCCGCTCTCACGGCGAAGTCCACCCGGACGAGGAATGGAAAATCCGCATTGCTGACTTTGTGACAAAGGAAATCGAATCGACCCTGTATAAGGAGTAACCGATGGAGAATATCAAATGGCTGTGGGGCGTAATGGACAAGCGCTACCACAAGTGGCACATTCTTGGTCTCATCATCAGTGCCGTCACGTCGCTGATGCTGCTCATCAACCCCTACCTGACGATGCGCCTGATGGATGATGTCATCGTCGCGCAGAACCCCGAACCGCTCCTCGGCTTGCTGCTGGCGATGCTGATTGTCAAGGTTACGCGCGAAGGTTTGCGCTACCTGATGGTTGTCCTGCTGGAGCATTCCTCCCAGAACACGCTGATGAACCTGCGCATGCGGCTGTTCACGCGTCTGCAGTATCAGGACATGCGCTTCTTCGACATTCACCGCACCGGCGACCTGATGACGCGCCTGTCCGCCGACACGGACTGGTGCCGCCATTTTCTGGCATACATAGACTATGTGGCGGTAGACAGCATCGTCATGTTCGTGTCGTCGTCGATTTACCTGTTCTCGGTGAACTGGAAGCTCGCGCTGGCGATGGTCTGCGTCACGCCGCTGCTGATGATTATCACGAAAGTGTACTCTAAGGGCGCGCGGCGGATGTTCGTGGACATGCGCGACAAGATGAGCGACATGAACGCGAAGGCGCAGGAGAACATTGCGGCAAACCGCGTGGTGAAGGCGTTTGCGCGTGAGGAATACGAGGAGAACCGCTTCGACGAGCGTTCCCGCGCCTTCCGCGATGCGAATCTGGATATCAACAAGCGCTGGCTGTCCTTCTACCCCTTCATCGAGATTCTGGCGAACGCCATGACGCTGCTGACCGTCTTTTTCGGCGGCTACCTGATGATTACCGATGGCATGACGGCGGGCGAACTGACGATTTTCACCCAGCTGGCGTGGACGCTGAGCGTCCCCATGCGGCAGCTGGGCAACCTGCTCAACGACTGGCAGCGCTTCATCACCTGCTCGAACAAGGTCATGGAGATTGAAGTCTCCCGCCCGGAGATTGTAGACAGCTCCTGCGCGGTGAATCACGACCACATCGAGGGTGCGATTTCCTTTGACCATGTGTCCTTTGCTTACGGCTCGCAGCCGGTGCTGTCCGACGTAACGTTCTCCGCCAAGCCGGGGCAGACCGTCGCCATCATGGGGCCAACCGGTTCCGGCAAAACGACGCTGATTCAGCTGCTCGCCCGCTGCTACGACGTGACCAGCGGCAGCATTTCCGTTGACGGCTGCAACGTGCGCAAGTGGAAGCTGCAGCAGCTCCGCGACGGCATCGGCACGGCGACGCAGGATGTTTTCCTCTTCTCCGACACGGTGGAAGGCAACATTGCTTTCGGCGACCAGACGCTGACGGAGGATGAAGTGCACGACTTCGCCCGCCGCGCGGCTGCGGACGACTTCATCAAGGGCTTGTCCGAGGGCTACGACACGATTATCGGCGAACGCGGCGTGGGGCTTTCCGGTGGACAGAAGCAACGCATTGCCTTGGCGCGCGCGCTGGCAGTCAAGCCCGGTATCCTCGTCATGGACGACACCACTTCCGCTGTCGATATGGAGACGGAGAAGTACATTCAGGCGCAGCTGCGTCAGCTCCCCTACGACTGCACGAAGCTGATCATTGCCCAGCGCATTTCCTCCGTCAAGGATGCTGACCTCATCCTGATTTTGAAGGACGGCGTCGTGACCGAGCGCGGCACGCATCAGGAACTGCTGCGTCAGCGCGGCTACTACTACGAAACGTACTGCCTGCAAAACGGCATCACGCCCGACACCGCTCCGCAGGAGGTGATGTAACATGGCGCGCAACAAATTTGACGTAGACGAGCGCTTGGAAACCCCGTTTGACTTCCGGCACTTGAAGCGCGTTGGCGTTTACATCGGCAAGCACAAATGGAAGATGCTGCTGGCGCTGCTTCTGTCCGCCTTGGCATCGGTAACGAGCCTCGCCGTGCCGAAAATCACCCAGACCGTCATGGACGTCGCTGTGCCGCAGAAAAACGTTGACCTGCTGCTGAAGATGGCGCTGGCGTTCATGGGCATCATCATCGTCGGCATCGTCTTCACGGTCATCCGCTCGCGCATCATGGCGTTCGTCAGTCAGCAGATCATCTACGACATCCGCAAAGACCTCTTCGCGCACCTGCAGCAGCTGCCCTTTGCCTACTACGACAGCCGTCCGGCGGGCAAAATCCTCGTGCGCGTCATCAATTACGTCAACAGTGTGTCGGATATTCTTTCCAACGGCATCATCAACTCGATTCTGGAAATCATCAACATCATCTTCATCGTCGTCTACATGTACACGACCGAGCCGACGCTGGCGACGATTGTTGTGGCGGGGCTGCCGATTTTCGTGGCGATTATCATCATCCTGAAGCCTCGTCAGCGCCGCGCGTGGCAGAATCAGTCGAACAAAAACAGCAACTACAACGCGTATCTGGCGGAATCCATTGACGGCGTGCGCGTGAGCGAACTGTTCGCGCGGCAGGATGTCAACTGCTCCATCATGCAGCGGCTGGCGACGGCGTGCCGCTCGGCGTGGCTGAAGGCGATTTACATCTCCAACAGCGTCTGGCTCTCTTCGGAAATCATCACCCAGATTGTTTTCACCCTCATGTACTACGCGGGTGTGTACTGGCTGGGCGGCGCGGTAGTCTCCTTCGGCGTAATTCTCGCCATGGGGCAGTACGTCAGCCGTTTCTGGCAGCCGATTACGAATCTGGCGAACATCTACAACAGCTTCGTGAACAACATGGCGTATCTGGAGCGCATCTTCGAGACGATGGATGAACCAGTCGTGATTGACGACAAGCCGAATGCCGAGACACTTCCGCCCATTACCGGCGCAGTTGATTACAACAACATCACCTTCGGCTATGAGGAAGGGCAGACCGTCCTCAAGGATGTTGACCTGCACGTCAAGGCGGGCGAAAGCATTGCGCTTGTCGGCCCGACCGGCGCGGGCAAGTCCACCATCGTCAACCTGCTCTGCCGCTTCTACGACCTGCGCAGCGGTTCCATCACGCTGACGGATGAATCCGGCGTGAAGCACGACATTACCGACGTGACGCTGCACTCCCTGCGCTCGCAGATGGGCATCATGCTGCAGGATTCCTTCATCTTCTCCGGCACGATTCTGGATAACATTCGCTACGGCCGTCTGGACGCGACAGACGACGATGTACGTCAGGCGGCTGCGGTTGTCCGCGCGGACGACTTCATCCGCGAAATGCCGCAGGGCTACAAAACGACCGTGAACGAGCGCGGCGGCAGCCTTTCGCAGGGGCAGAAGCAGCTGATTGCTTTCGCGCGCACGCTGCTGAGCGACCCGCGCATCCTGATACTGGACGAGGCAACCTCCTCCATCGACACCAAGACGGAGAAGCTGCTGCAGGACGGCATTCAGGCGCTGCTGAAGGGACGCACGTCGTTCATCATTGCGCACCGCCTGTCCACCATCAAGAACTGCGACCGCATCCTGTACATTGGCAATCAGGGCATCATGGAAGCAGGCTCTCATGACGAATTGATGGCCAAGCGCGGCGCATACTACGAGCTGTACACCGCGCAGGCGCGCGACCAAGGCATGGGGGAATAAGGTGCGTACGGCGCTTCTGAGAATTGCATAGGGACAAAAAGCGGGGCTGCGTGAAAAATGCGCAATCCCGCTTTTTATACTATTTCCAGATTCACCTGCGCCATCTGCTTGCGCCTTTTCCGTTCTGGCGTCCGGTCGTTCCATTTAGCGTAGCGCTGCTACGCTGCATTCCACTCCCGTTAGCCAGAGCGAAAAATTCGCGGCGCATCTTGGCGCATTCTCATTTGGAAATAGTATTATATTATTTTTTCCGCCCCTAAAATTGCCTTAATATCCCCCAAATTCTCCGCAAAATACACCTTTTCCTGTTTTTCTTCCGTCGAAAGCCCCATCTCCACCATATGCTTCAGCAGCGCCTTCAATCCCTCATAATACCCATTCAAATTATACAGCACACACGGGGCATCTATCTGCTTCAGCGCCAGCTTCGACATCACTTCCGACACCTCTTCCAGCGTCCCCGTACCGCCCGGAAACGCAATGAACGCATCCCCCAGTTCTATCATCTTCGTCCGGCGCTCCGGAATATCCTTCGTCACAATCAGCTCCGTCAGCCCCTCCATCTGAAAGCTCTCGCTGATGAAAAACTCCGGCTCCACGCCCGTCACCTCCGCGCCAGCCGCCAGCGCACTGGCCGCCAGCGCGCCCATCAAGCCGGATTTCGACCCGCCATACACCAGCGCGTTGCCGCTTTCACCAATCCAGCGTCCGAGTTCCTCCACCGCCTGCCGAAAAGACGGATCGTTGCCCTCGTTTGCCCCCAGATAAACCGTAATATTCATGCGAAAGAATCCCCCTTTGCGTATTTCTGCTATCGAGTATAGCAGAATGAACACGGAAACGCAATCGGGGGATTTCCGCAAAAATGAGAATTTCCTCATGAATTTCTAATCATCCTTCGATGGATTTTCCATTCCGCTTGTGCTATCCTTATTCTTGTCAGAACGACAGGACGCGCCCCTCATCGGCGCAGGAGGATACAGATATGATGGCATTCATCGGCTCGGTTTTCAACATGATTGGCTCTTTCATCAACATGGTGTTCGGCGCGGTCGCCAGCGTGTTCCACTTTGTGTTCAGTGTATTAGGCGGACTGCTGGGGCTGGTGCTGCATCTGGGGATGCTACTGCTGGTTGTCGGTCTGGTGGCGCTGGTGATTACGCGCCGCAAGAACTACAAGCAGGCGAAGGCGGATGAACCGCGCGTCATCCACATGGACAACGGCGAAACCTTCAAGAGCTATTACAGCAAGTAATTTGCAAAAAAGCGCTTGTCCTTCCTCTGAAAGTGTGGTATAATCAGCGTTACCCTAAATTTTCGGAGGTTAAGAAGCAATGACGATTCTGTGGGACTGGAACGGCACGCTGCTCAGCGACGTACCGTTGGTGGTCAAAATCAACAATGAAGTTTTCGCGCGCCACAGCTATCGCCTGACAAGCGAAGAGGAATATCGGCGGATTTTCCGCTTTCCGGTCAAGGATTACTACACCGACATTGGCGTGACGGACGAGGATTTCCCGCTTGTGGCGAAGGAATGGAACGAAGGCTACGTCGCGAACTTCCATCTGGCGCAGCTGCACCAGACGGCGGCGGAGGCGGTTCATCGCTTCCACGACGCAGGCTTCCATCAGGCGATTATCTCCGCCAGTCAGGTGGATCAGCTGCGTGCGCAGGTCGTCAAGTTTCCGGAGCTGGACGGCATGTTCGACGACATTCTGGGGCTGGGCGACGTCTACGCCGTGTCGAAGGTGCAGCTGGCGAAGGATTACCTTTCGCGCAAGGGCTACAACCCAGCGGACACGGTGTTTCTGGGCGACACGAGCCACGACGCCGAGGTTGCCCGCGCCATCGGCTGCCGCTGTCTGCTGATTTCCGGCGGGCACCAGTGCGACGCGGTGCTGCGTCAGGTGCCGGGCGTTGAAGTGCTGCCGTCCCTGCGCGCGGCGGCGGATGTATTAGGAGCATAACAAATTATGGCGGATATCTTGCAGGTCAACACGGAGCTTCCGGCGGATTTCACCCCGACCGCGCCAAGCGGCTTGACGGACGAGGAGGCGGCTTCCCGCAAGCCGAACATCTCCCACCACCGCCCCGACAAATCCACCGCGCAGATTCTGGCGGAAAATCTCTTCACGCCCTTCAACGGGCTGAATGTGGCGCTGGCGGTTTGTCTGGCGCTGGTGGGCAGCTGGCGGAACATGCTGTTTCTGGGTGTCGTGGTGTCGAACACGCTGATTGGCACGGTGCAGGAGCTTCGCGCGCGCAAGACCATTCGCAAGTTGTCCCTGCTGAACGCCCCGACCGCGCACGTTCTGCGCAATGGGCAGGAAAAGACCTGCGCGCCGGATGCGCTCGTCAAGGGCGATCTGGTGATTCTCCGCGCGGGCGACCAAGTGATGGCGGATGCCGTCGTCACCAGCGGGCAGGGTGCGGCGAACGAATCCCTGCTGACGGGGGAAAGCACGCCCATGCGCAAGCAGCCGGGCGATTTTCTTCTGTCCGGCAGCTATATTTTAGAAGGAACCTTCACCGCGCAGCTGGTTTATGTGGGTGACGAAAGCTATGCCGCCCGCCTGACGCGTTCCGCGAAGGAGATTCGCCGCCCGAAATCGGTGCTGATGACGGAGGTCAACCGCCTGATTCGCATCGTCAGCGCGGCGCTGATTCCGATTGGGCTGCTTTTGTTCTGCAAGCAGTTCTTCCTCCAGCACCTTCCGCTGACAACGGCTGTCCCGACGTCCGTCGCCGCCATGATCGGCATGATTCCCGAAGGGCTGATTCTGCTGATTTCGGTCGCCTTGGCGGTTGGCGTAATCAAGCTCGGCAAGCGAAACACCCTTGTGCAGGAGCTGTACGGCATTGAGACGCTCTCCCGCGCGGATGTGCTGTGCCTGGACAAAACCGGTACGATTACAACGGGCAAGATGACATTGGATTCGTTGCTGCCCCTTTCGGGTGACGAGGGCGCCATGCGGACACAATTGGGGCGCTTCCTGTCCAGCATGGACGAGCGTTCCGGCACGCTGGATGCCCTCCGCGCGGAAATTCCCGATGTGCAGGGCGAAAAGCCCGTGGCTGTCCTGCCATTTTCCTCCGAACGAAAAAAGTCCGCCGTATCTTTTGCGGATGGTACAACGCTGATTTTAGGCGCGCCGACGTTTGTGCTGGATGACGCGCATCTTGCGCCGATTCGCAAAACGCTTTCGGACTGCGCCGGGCGCGGCTTGCGCGTGCTGGTTTTGGCAGAAGCGGACGGTTGCGTCACCGAAACTGACGCGCCCGCCGTCACCCGCGTGATTGGCCTGTGCCTGCTGACCGACGAGATTCGCCCTGCGGCGCAGGAGACGCTGCATTACTTCCATACGCAGGGCGTTGCACTGAAAATTATCAGCGGCGACGACGAAAAGACGGTCGCGGCGATTGCCCGCAAGGTCGGCTTGTCGGGCGGCGCGGTGGATGCCTCCACCTTATCGGACGACGAACTCCCCGATGCCTGCGAGCGCTACGCCGTCTTCGGGCGCGTGACCCCGACGCGGAAAAAGGCGCTGGTCGAGGCGCTCAAGGCGAAAGGGCATCACGTTGCCATGACCGGCGACGGTGTGAACGACATTCCCGCACTCAAGGCGGCGGACTGCTCCATTGCCATGGCGGGCGGCGCGGATGCCACAAAGCAGGCGGCGCAGCTGACGCTCCTGGACGCGAATTTCGCGAACATGCCGCTGATTGTCGCGGAGGGGCGGCGTGTCGTGGGCAACATCACGCGCGCGGCGTCGCTCTTCCTCGTCAAGACGCTGTATTCCTTCGCCTTGGCGCTGCTGACGCTGCTGTTCCCGGTCGAATACCCCTTCCAGCCGATTCAGCTGACGCTCATTTCCTCGCTGACGATTGGCCTTCCGGCGTTCCTGCTGACGCTCGAACCGAATCAGGACCGCATACAGGGCAGTTTCCTGCGCACGGTGCTGACGCGGGCGATTCCCGGTGCGGCGGCGGTGTGCGTCTGCGTCATGGCGGCAATGGCGGGCGTGAATTTCGGCTGGGATATGGCGGACTGCAAGACGCTGGCGGCGCTGTGCGCGGGCGCGGTCGGGCTGATGATGCTCTATTCCGTCTCCGTCCCGCTGACGAAGCTGCGCGCGGCGGTGTGCACCGTTATGACCGCCGGATTCGTGCTGGCAGTGTGCTATTTCAAGCAGATTTTCTATTTTGAGCACCTGACGCTGGCGCAGTACGGCGCGCTGGCAGGGCTGATTGTCCTTGCCGCGCTGGTGATGGCGGCGGTTTCGTGGGCGGCGAAGCGACTGCCGGAGAAAAAAGGATAATAGCAAGAAGGACGAGGCGGGAATGCTTCGTCCTTCTTTGTGTTATACTATTTCCAGATAAGAATGCGCCAAGATGCGCCGCGAATTTTTCATTCT
>ENA-OYYJ01000445-OYYJ01000445.1-human-gut-metagenome-genome-assembly--contig:-NODE-445-length-15521-cov-11.964697_pt1 | contig 15521 bp, 16 predicted proteins | sample MGYA00243248_ERZ653447 | MGnify/ENA primary metagenome ERZ653447 (study PRJEB26926, sample SAMN06165030) | human gut metagenome | biome: ENVO:00009003; feature: ENVO:2100002; material: ENVO:00002003...
TCAGGCGATGCCTTCCTGATTAAAATTAAGATTTTAATCAGGAAATAGTATCAGTCACCTGCGGTGACAGCTCTCCCGGAGAGAGCGCCAAGGGCATGTACCCCGTTATATAGCATGTTGGCACGAGAAATGGAACGTATCTAGCTGATACGTTCCATTCACTGTTTTACGACCACCCATTAAAGAGGCAGCCCCCTGTTTTTCATTACAGCACTTCCCGGCAGGCTTGCTGCAAGGCAGCTTCCTGCTGCCGGTACATGAGCGCCTGTGCGTAGTGAAGATACGGCTCGCAGCCGTGCCGACCGATGTACGTCAGCGCATTGGGCGTTCTGGTCAGAGCGGACACCAGCAGGATCATCTCCTGCCCCTCGCCAAAGCAGTCCGCCACGAAACGGAACCCGTGGGAAAGCTCCGTCTGGATGCGCCGGATCAGATCTTCCCGCCGCTGGACGTCCTGACCGAACAGCGTGCGCAGAAGCACAAGCTGCTCTTTTTCATCCCGGATATGCGCCTGCTTTACTGCCAGCTCCATCTCCCCCAGACGGTGCAGCACCCATTCCTCCCGCCGGGCTTCTTCCGTGGAAAGTAAGGCGTTCTGGCGTTTTATCTCCAGACTTTTTCGGTTGGCGGTGATAAACTCCGTCAGGGACTGGTTCCCATTTTTATACCGCCCCAGCAGTTCGTGGAGCCGGACGACCGCCGCGTCTTCCCGGGCATAGGCCGCGAATTCCGCCCCCAGTGCGTCCAATACCAGATTCACCACCGTGATTCGCTCGTCAAAGCTGCCGCCCCGCGCCATGGCCACCCGCTCCTGATAGGCTTCCTCCGCCAGTGTTCCGTTCAGGATCTCCGGTATGGCGTAATCGGAGCCATAGGTCTGGTAGAGGCGGTAGTAGGCGGCAAAATCTCTGGCCGTTTCCTCATGGTGCAGGAATTGGGATACCAGTGCCTCGGTCACCGGGACTTGCAGCGCTTCATAGCCTTTCAGTATCTGGGACAGGTCTTCCCATCCCCGCGCCGTTACAAACGACAGATTATCCTCCGTCCGCTTCACCACATAGAACCGCTCCCGCTTCACGGACAGATAGGAAATGACCGCGCCGTGGAGTTGCTTCTCCCGGGCATAATCCAGCCAGATATCCAAATCTGCTTCTACGTTGATCTGCCGCACCCGATCCAGCGTCACCACATCGAACTCCCGTACCGATTTGTTATACTCCGGCGGATTTCCCGCGGCCACGATGACCCAGCCCTCCGGGACACGGTGCGTGCCGAAGGTCTTGTTCTGCAGAAATTGCAGCATGGTGGGCGCCAGCGTCTCCGAAACGCAGTTGATCTCGTCCAGGAACAGGATGCCCTCCTGACAGCAGGTACGCTCCATGGTCTCGTAAACGGAAGCGATGATCTCGCTCATGGTATATTCCGTGACAGACATGACCTGACCGCCGTAGGTTTTTTCCTCAATATGGGGCAGGCCGATGGCGCTCTGGCGGGTGTGGTGGGTGATGGTATAGGCCACCAGTCCCACGCCGCAGCGCCGGGCGACCTGTTCCATGATGGCCGTCTTTCCGATACCCGGAGGGCCCATCAGCAGAATGGGACGCTGGTGTACCGCCGGAAACAGATAATTCCCGGCGTCATCCTTGCGAAGATACGCCTGCAGGGTATGGATGATCTCCTGTTTTGCTTCCTGAATATTCATAGGATTCTCCTAAATCAGTAAAAGTCTGCCCCAAGCGGGAATCAGCTCCCGATGGCCGCTTTCCTTCAGCAGGACAAAGGCCGTTTCATAGTCCGGCGGCGTTGTGGGGTACGCCCCGTCGCCGTCGGTAAAGTAGAGCAGCGCTTTTAAGCCCTTTAATTCCTTCCGCTGCCGCTGCTTTTCTACGTAGTCGAACACCGGCGTAAAGTCCGTGCCGCCCCGCCCACGGATGCGGATTTTCTTTTCATATGCCAGCCAGTCCTCCCGGTTCCGGATCAGGGCCACATCCTGAATCAGGCAGTCGCACTGGATAAAGTATACCTTCATCCTTCGGAAAAAGTTTTCCTGCCGGGAGAGAATGGCATAGGTCTCGCTTAAAAAGCGGCTCACCACTTCCCGCGAACAGGAGCCGGAGGTGTCGATGGCAATGACCAGCTCCTCCAGCCGCCGCACTTCCTTGTATTCCAGCGGCTCGATCAGGGGCATGGAGCCGTACTGCTCCATGCCGAAATTGTAAAAGATGTAGTCAAAGCTCTCGGTGTCCAGCTCCACTTCCTCCCGGGGGAAGGTGAAGCGCTGCAGGAACTTCCGGTAGTCGTATTTGGATTCCGCCGTTTCCATGGGGCTTTCCGTCGCCGCGCCGGATGTCGTCCCCCGTTTTCCCTTGCCTGCCTTGTTTTTTGCCGCGTCTAAGAGCATCTGCTCCCACTGGCTGCGCAGGCCGCCAGTTGCTGACTCGTCCCAACGGCTGTGGTCGTCAAAGGAAAACGCCGCGCGCATTTCCTCCATGGTATAGGGAAACGCCCCCGCTTCCAGCAGCTCCAGAATCCGCTCTGCGGGCAGCGGCTCATTTTCCATGCGGTCAAAGCAGTCTTTTCTGACGGCATTTTCCAGCGCCAGCCGGGGCTGCGCCTGCCGCTCGATCATCTGCTCCACCGCCATATCGCAGGCAATATCCCACATTTCCCCCGCCGGTTTGAACAAATGCAGGAACAGGCAGTGCAGCAGCATATGCAGATAGCCCCGCCGCAGCGTCGCCGGTTCCCGGCTGTAGCATTCCAGCGTTTCCCGAACCGGGAAATACATGGCCTGCCAATCAACGGAGAAGCCCGTTTCGGCTCCAAACCGCCATCTCAGGCAGTCAAAGGCCGCATCCAGATAGGGAAACAGATCACACAGTTCCGCCCGGCAGTTCTGCAAAATCCGCTGACACAATTCCGTTTGCTTTTCGTCCTGTACCATGGAAACCGCCCTCTGCCTCAAAGGTCAAAACTTCGGTCATGAAACCCATACTTCCGGGTTTTCCGTTCCAGCAGCCAGATAAACGCCTGTGTTTTCTGATTCCGGATGGCATAGTCCATACAATTCTCTATTACGGAAGCATCCATCCAGCCCAGTTCTTCCAGCACCTGCAATTTATCCAGCGCGTCTCTCTGGATCAGCGCCTCCGCCGCCGGCCGGATACGGAGCCTCAGATAGTCTCCAAAGTCCCTGTGCTGTTTATCCGTATAGCCGTCCGGCTGAAAAAAGCCCGACAGCGCCAGCTCCAAACGTACAGGCGCCTGTTTGGAGGACATAAATTTCTGATACAGCGCGTCTCCGTTTTCCATCTTCCCGCCTCCGTTTTCGTATAGAAATAGAATAGCAAAAAAACAGAGCGCGGTCAATAGACGGGGGTCCGTAAAACAGTTAATCCTCCGTATGGCTTAGACCATGCGGAGGATTTGTTTATGTCTAATCTTCAAACTTGCTGGCGGCGAACGGTTTGTCAAAACCGTTTGCGGACGGCAAGTCCACAGGGGATAGCCGCTTTAGCGGCGCAAGGGGGTGTAGCCACCTTGACGGAACGAAGTGACGCAACATTCTCGGTCATGCAGTTTTCTTCTGCTGACCGGGAATGAAGCTCCGCAGGACGCACTACTCTCGACAGAGAGTATAGAAGTGCGCCCTTTAGTTCCTAAAGGGATTTTATCAGTTCGCCAAACTTGAAGTTGTTAGTCGCTATCTTGTTTGCGGTTAAATTCAAAAACGACAGGTTCAAATTCAACTAAATGCTTATCTTGGGTGTTAGTTCCTTTAGGGTTCTCTATGCCGGTAACTTCATAGTATTCATCACTGTATTGTATTTTACTACCATCAAAATCTTTTTGAATGGATTTGACATATTCAAACGGATTTTCTATTGGTAACAAACTTAATGCCCGCTGTAGCTGTTGTGCCGCTGTCCTCTGCTCATCGGTCAGTATTTTTTCTTCGTTTGCCATGTGTTCTTCAAATTTATTTTTATCCATCCAAACGATTTGCTCCAATGGGTTAGCAGTACCACAAGCCAAGATTAAACGGATAAAATCTTCAAAATTTGCCGCTAATGGATATACATTTTGGTCTACACAACTTTCTGGATTGCAGGCAAATACCATTTCTCCATATTCCGGCAAAAAGCAATACAGAATACATCCTTCAAATCCGATTGGCTTTGCGTTGACGGGATAGCAAAAATACGGCTCTGCAATATCTCCATATTCTAAACATAAAAGTCCCTTATCTATGGGAAGTGCCATATACTTTTCGTAAATCGTTTCCATTGATGTGCCTCCACAAATTCCAGATTTGTTGCTCACTTTTCGTATTCAAATTATACCATAAAACTTGTGAACAGTTCTACCGCAACTTTGGACTATATGAGAAAAGTCCGAACAGTTTTCTGCCCGGACTTCCTCGCTCAATCATAAATCAATTCCGCTTTCACAATCTCCTCTGCCTGTGCCTTGCAAGCGTTCATCTGCCGCACCCATTCCATTTGATTATCGGCTTTCAGTTGCTCGGTCACGCCGTACTGCTTTGCCAGCTCCGGCACGATCAGCTCCATGCGGTTTCGTGCCGCTTCGTCAATCTCGGCGCAATACTGTCTTACGTACACCCAGCTATGTCCGGGGGATTGCTGTATACAGGGGGCTTTCCATTGCGCATGAATCGTCCTTACTTTTCAAACACCTTTGCCACGTCTTCCAGTAAGTCCCGAATGTTCAGGCGCTGGGGGCAGATGTCTTCACACTGGCTGCACTTGAGGCAGTCGGAGGCTTTCGCGGCGTTCTTGGTGTGGACGTCTTGGTAGTAATAGTCGCTGTCCCAGTCGTGGAACTGCTTTTTTGTGTTCATGCAGGCGAACAGGTCGGGAATGGGAATGCCCTGAGGGCAGACCTCGGTGCAGTAGCGGCAGCCGGTGCAGGGAATCAGACCCTGTCCCCGGAAAATCGCGCAGACTCTGGCAATGGCCATCCGCTCTTCCTCGTTCAGCGGCTGAAAATCCTTCATAAAGCCGCAGTTATCCGCCATCATTTCCGTGCTGCCCATGCCGGACAAAACCATCCGGATGCCAGGGAAGCTGGCCGCGAAGCGAATGGCATAGCTGGCGTTGGAGCCACCGTGAAGCCCATCCAGCACCTTCTGCGCATCCTCCGGCAGATTCACCAGAGAGCCGCCCTTTACCGGCTCCATGACGATGACGGGCTTGCCGTGCTTGCAGCAGACCTCGTAGCACTTCCGGGATTCTACGGAGGTGTCCTCGTAATCGACGTAGTTAAACTGAATCTGGACGACTTCAATTTGGGGATATTCGGTGAGGATTTGATCAAGAACCTCGGCTTTATCGTGGAAGGAAATGCCGAAATGGCGAATTTTTCCCTCGTCCCGCAGCTCCATGACCGTTTCATAGGCGTGCATCTGCTTGTACTTGGCAAACAAATCCTTATTCTGGGCGTGCATCAGGTAAAAATCGAAATAATCTACGCCGCAGGCTTCCAGCTGCTTCTGGAAGAAGGGACGGATGTCCTCGTTTTTCTCAATGTAGTGGCCGGACAGCTTGTTGGTAAGGATGTAAGCTTCCCGGGGATAGCGGGAGGTCAGGCATTTTTTCAGCGCGATCTCGCTCTGGCCGTCAAGATAGCCGTGGGCGGTGTCAAAATAGTTGAAGCTGTTCGCGAGAAACATGTCCACCATTTTGGCGGTTTCTTCAAAATCCACTTCCTTGCCCTTCATGGGAAGTCGCATACAGCCAAAACCAAAATTTTTCTTCACTTCGTCAAAACAGGATTGCATATTGGGATTCCTCCTTGATTTCCCGGTATTTTTCATATACCACAAGTATATCATCCGATAGTAACAATCGGTCAATTGGCAATTTCTACAAATATTGCGGCGGGTTTTCTATGCGGCCTGCTTTGTTTTAGCAATTTTGCGAATCAGACTTTCGTGCATGACGGCCATGAGCACCAGAATCACCAGCAGATACGCAGGCAGCAGCGAAACGGAAATATGCTGGGCGAGCAGGCCGAACAGCGGCGGCATCAAGCAGGTGCCCACGTAGGCGCAGGCCATCTGAACGCCGATGATTGCCTGAGACCTGTCCGCACCGAAATGCGCCGGGGTCGAGTGGATGATGCAGGGGTAGATCGGCGCGCAACCAAGGCCGATGACAACAAAACCCACCAGAGAAGCGGTCGCCCCGAGGGGCAAAAACAGAATAATCACGCCGCACCCGATCAGCCCCTGCCCGAGACGAACCATCTGGGTATCGTTCAGCTTCATGGTGACAAAGCCGCTGATGGCACGACCAGCGGTAATGCCGATGAAGAACATACTGGCGAAGGAAGCGGCAGTCTCCGGGAGGACGCCCTTGTGGAGCGTCAGGTAGCTGCTTGCCCACAGTCCGGCGGTCTGCTCCACGGCGCAGTAGCAGAAGAAGCAGGCCAGAACCTCTTTCACGCCGGGAATCCGCAGGATTTCTTTCAGGGAAAGAGGCTTCGCTTCCGTCTCGTTTCCCGAGATATCCACGACCTTGGGGCGCTTCTTCCAGAGTGGCAGGCTGAAAATGAGCACCACGGTCAGCACCAGCTGAATCACGGAGATGGTGCGGTAGCCTGCGTTCCATGTGCCGCCGCTGGTCATGACATAGCCCATGATGTACGGGCCGGAGGCGGCACCCACGCCCCACATGCAGTGCAGCCAGCTCATGTGCTTGCTCTTGTAGTGCAGCGCCACGTAGTTATTCAGGGAAGCGTCCACGCTTCCCGCGCCCAGCCCGTAGGGAACCGCCCACAGGCAGAGTTGCCAGAAGGCATTGCTGACGGAAAATCCCCACAGCGCCACGGCGGTCATGGCCACGCTGACGGCCGTGACCTTCCCCGTACCCAGCCGCCGGGTCAGCCGGTCGCTTTGCAGGCTGGAAACGATGGTTCCCAGCGCAACAATCATGGAAATGATACCGGCATAGGAAACCGGCACATCGAGCTGGGGATATATGGTCGGCCACGCGGAACCGAGCAGGGAATCCGGCAGTCCCAGACTGATGAAGGACAGATAAATGATGATGAGCAGAAGTTGAAACATGGTAAAAACCTCCGGGCTTCTCTTATATCTTGTATAATACAGCCGAAACGCGCTTGACGCAATCGCTATACCGCCGTATAATATAACAAAACAGACAGGGAGCGCTTTTATGGGACTTCAAAATTGCGGACTGAACATTGACGCGGCCAGACGGGAACTGAATCCTCACGGGACGTCGGAATTTCCCTGCGCCGGGTATTTGTGCCGTCTCAGCGACCTTCCCACGGACGCTATCATCTGGCACCGGCACGAGGAGCTGGAGATCATTTACATTCAGGAAGGCACAATGAAGCTGCTGGTTCCAGGCGAGGAATACCATCTGGCGAAAGGGGAGATTGCCCTCATCAACAGCGACATCCTCCATTACGCCATCGGCGACCCATTCTGCGAGCTGCACTCCGCCGTGTTTTCCCACGTTCTGGTTTCCGGCGGAAACACGACCGCCTTTTACAAAAAATATGTCTACCCGCTGCTGGCGTTTCCCGGCTTCACGGTCTGGCGCACGGGGAGACAGGATTTGGCCGAAGACTTTCAGGCTGCTTTTTCCGCGCTGGAAACGGATGCCTTCGCCTGCGAGTTTACGGTCAGGGAGCGGCTTTCCAGAATTTTGCTGAGCTGCTTTCAGGCGTTCGCGCCCCAGCTTCCCACCCAAAGGTCAGAAAAAAATACGGACACCGTCCGCATTGAAAGAATGTTGGAATATATCCATACCCACTATTTTGAGCCCCTCCAGCTCAGCGACATTGCGCAGGCGGCCGACTTAAGCGAACGGGAGTGCCTGCGGTGCTTCAACCGTACCATCGGCGATACGCCGGTGCAGTATCTATTGAAGCACCGGCTGCTGCGCAGCGCCGCAATGCTGCATTCCATGCCATCGGCAAGCATTGCGGAAATTTCGGCAAAATGCGGCTTCGACCACCCCAGCTATTACACCAAACAGTTCCGCCGCTTTTACCAATGCACGCCCAGAGACTACCGGAGTCAGCGCGTCTAGAAGGGGAGCGCGTCACCCGTTTTCCGGAAGCTTGTCCCCGATATACTGAAATCTTGGCCCATGATAGCCGTCCCGGTCTACAGTCTCGTTCCACATGGCGGCGGGACGCACCCACAGGCCATACTCGCCGTACAGCGCGCGGTAGACCACCATCGGCTCCCGGGTTTCCGAATGGGTCGCGGTTCCGAGAACCTCGTAAAGATTGCCCTTGAAATGCCGGTAAAAGCCGGTTTTGATATCCATAATAATCCCTTCTAAAGAAGCGCGCCGGAGGAAACTCCGGCGCGCAATATTGTGTTATCAGCCTGCCTTGGGAACGTTGTTGCCTCTTGCGGTCATGTCCACGACCATGTTGGGATCGAACAGACCTCTGTCAGTGAACCGCTCTTTGTACCAGACCATGGTCTCACCCGTGACCATCAGACGCTTCTGACGGACGTAGGTGTTGTTAACCTCGGTGCTGGGATCTTTACTATTGGAAATGAAGTAGCGGAAACCGGTCTGATACATGACGTTGAAGGATGTGCCGGTGTAGTCGGAAAGGTCACTGGCCTGGGCGAAGACGAAGGTGTCCAGATCGCCGATAATGGGCTTGATCTGCTGCGTCCAGCTCTGCAGGTCGGCGGTAATGCCTGCGGAGTTCATATCCCGGTACTTGCCGTTTTCGTAGGTGTAGCATGCCAGACGGTAGCCCTTGGCCTTCAGCGCTTCCACGATGGCAATAGCGCCGGCCTTTTCCTGCTCATAGAAGTCGTTGCCCTTGGTGCTGACGTAGGAGGTGTTGCAGCGGTAGCCGAAGATGCCCTGACTGCCGGTCACGGCCAGAATGGCGCGGGCACCGCGATAGGAGAAGTCAGGATGGGCTTTGATGAAGTCCTCCAGAATGGGGACAAAATCGTAATTGCCGGTCAGGGTGTTATTGGAGCTGTCGATATACTGAGCCTTGATATCGCCGTTTTCATCCAGAACCAGCTTGTTGGCAAAGCCCGCGCCGCCGGCGTCGGCCACGCCGTCTTTGTTGCTGTCAACCATGTACTCGAAGTAGTTGACCATGGTCTCGGTGAGCATAAGAGGCTTCTTCCCCTGAGGGAGGAAAATGGACTTGGCCTCGAATTGATCGGTGCCGGAAACGGTCTGTCCGACATTCACGAAGTCGTCAAAATCCACCAGTACGTAGTTGTTGGCGTAGAGCTGCTCCAGAATCTTGGAGAACTCGTCGATGGTGACAAAGTTCTGATTGTACTTTCCGCCAAGCTCCTTGTCGTTGAAGGCGCGGGCGGGGTCAGCAATCAGCACGTGGAAGCTGAGGTTGGGAATCTGGGAATAATCCTTGTACTCAACCAGAGAATTCATCGCGTTGACGTACTCCGCGCGCTTTGTGCTCATGTCGGGGTAGTTGGCGATGTCCGGGAAGGAATCCAGCTTCTCAATGGCACCCTCATAATCATAGTTGGCGGCCAGCACGGCGGCCTCGTCCATAATCCGCTGATATTCTTCCTCCGCCGCTTGGGCATTGCTGATAGAAGCCTGAATCTCATTCTGCTTGATGGCATCGTTGACCCGTTTCTTCTCGATGGCGTTGGAGATCGCGCCGATGACGAAGGAGAGAATCAGGATCAGACACACGCAGGCGATCAGCGGGGGCAGGTAGACCTCCTTGAAGATCTGCGCCTTGGTCTTCCTGCGCCGACGACGGGGATTGCTGGGGTCGGCGGGGGCTTCCAGCGCTTCCTTGCTCGTCAGAGGAGCAAAGTAAAGGTCATACAGCTTGGTGAAGACGTTGGGCTTCGCTTCCTTCGGCTCCTTTGGCTTGCGCTCACGGGGCGGTTTGGAGGCCTTTTCAGGCTTTTCCTTCCGGCGGCGGGCAGGCTTGTCCTCGACTTCCTCATCCGGGTAGTCGTCTTCATCCTCCGGCTCGTCGTGGAAATCGGCGTCATCCTCGGGCGCGGACTGGAAGTCGGAATCATCCTCCGGTGCGGCCTGCGTCTGATCGTCCTCGTCGTCCAGAAATTCCGTCCCATCAAAGTCCGAGTCGTCCTCCTGTTTGTTTGTGCCGAAATCGTCATGCTCCTGAGAATTGCGGCGAACGGCCTTGGGGGACAGAATATCGTCCAGATCAAGCTCGTCAACGGTCTCATCGGAATCCTCGTCCAGACCCAAACCACTGAGATCCAGCTCGTCGTCGTATCCGTCGGCGACGGTTTCATCCAGCTTTTCACCGCCGGAAGGCACGTCGTCAAACTCGGAAAGATCTATATCTGCGCCGTCTTCGCCGTCCAAAAATGCCTTGGGGTCGAAGTCGTCATCATCGAAATGGAAATCCATGTCGAAATCGTCCTTAGCCATAGTTCATCCCTGCCTTTATGGTATAGTCAATGATATTCTACCATCGACAAAGAAAAAAAGCAAGGGAAATCGGAAGAAAAGGTAAAAAAAGAGAAACAGGTCGAAACCGCAGGGTTCCGGGCGATAAAGCAAACGCGCGGACTTCCCATAGTTTCGGGGAAAGTCCGCGCATGGAAAAATCGGTAAAATTATACGTAGCGGATGGAAATTTCGCCGAAGCTGGCATCGCAGTTGACGTGGATGACCTCTGCCGCATCGTCATCCGGCGCGCCGGAAACCGATACGCTTGCAAACGCGGCGCTCTTGGTCGGCTCCACCCGGAAGCGGCCGGGGACGGTCAGCACCAGCTCACCGAAAGCGCAGTTCAGATCGACGGTGCAGTTTTCGCCGATATGCTCACATTTCTGAAGATCAACGGACAAACTGCCGAAGCTCACGTCCGCGCTGCCGCCGCCCAGCGTGGGCAGGAGGATGGTGTAGTGGTTCTCGCCGAAGGCTGTGTCGCAGTCAAAGAAATTGCCGGTGCAGGTGCAGTGCTCTTTTTTGCGGCCGCCGTTTCTGGTGGGGTGGAAGGAAAAGCAGCCGCTGTTAAGAGCGTTGACATAGGAAAACAAGCAGAAACCCAGTAAAATCAACGCTTTTAAGGGCAGAGGGCAAACAGGTTAGCTCAAAAATTGAATAACCAAGCGTCAAAAGGGATGTTACCGCAAGGCAGCATCCCTTTTCGCATACGCCCACGCCGTAGATTTTGAGAAAAGTCTACGGCGTTTTTTCTGCCCAAATCTGAAAGGAGGTGCAGCCACAATGTACTTTACGAACGGCAGCAGCCGTGCGTTTGAAATGCTCATGCGGGGAAAGCCCGGCTTTGACCGCTACGAAAACGGCGGCTGTGCCGACTGTGAGGATTGCAATACCTGTCACTTTTACCGTCCGCATTGGAATTACCAGTTCTGTGTGTACGCGGAATGTCCGTATGAGCCGGGCAAACTGACCGCCCTCCGGCGCGGCACGGTGAAGTGAGCGAAAGGAGCTGATAACCTATGGCAGTATTTCGGGTGGAGCGCAACAGCGGGTACACCGTCATGTCAAACCACCATCTGCGAAACAAGGAGCTGACCTTGAAAGCCAAAGGGCTGTTGTCGCAAATGCTGTCCTTGCCGGAGGATTGGGACTACACCCTCGCAGGGCTGTCCCATATCAACCGTGAGAGCATCGACGCGATCCGCACCGCTGTATGGGAGCTTGAAAAAGCCGGATATATCCTGCGGCGGCAGGGGCGCGATGAAAAAGGCAAAATGACTGCTATCGAATACACCATCTATGAGCAGCCGCAGCCGATGTTGGAAAATCCAATACCGGGTAAACCGATGTTGGAAAATCCGACAACGGATAATCCGACGTCGGAAAATCCAACGCAATTAAATAAAGATAGATCAAGAACTAACTTACCAAAGAAAGAAAAATCAATTACGGATCTATCAACTACCGATTCCTTTCCTATCTTTTCCCCTGCCCCCTCACCTTGCAGGGCTGCGCCGGAACGGAAAGGAACGGAAGCGTTCAAACAGAGTGCCGTAGATATTTACCGTGAAATCATCATGGAGAATATCGAGTATGACACGCTCACGCAGGACCCGAAAATGGACAAGGAGCGTTTGGACGAGATCGTAGACCTTATGCTGGAAACTGTATGCTCTGCGCGAAAGACGCTCCGTATCGCTGGCGACGATTACCCCGCCGAGCTGGTAAAGAGTAAATTCTTGAAGCTGAACAGCAGCCACATCGAGTTTGTCATGGACTGTATGCGGGAGAACACCACGAAGATCCGCAACATCAAGCAATATCTGCGGGCGGTGCTGTTCAACGCTCCGTCCACCATCGACAACTACTATACCGCCCTCGTCGCGCACGACATGGCAAGCCCTGATTGGGGCAAGCCGAAATCGGGCATCCCGGACTATTCCTGTTCGCCTGACGAAAGCCTATGAGAATATGGCTGATCTGGCGGGTGCGCCCGCCTTGACTGCGGCAGAAAAATCGAAAGGAGTGATAACCGTTGCAGGAAGAAGTAACCCGAAAGACGATTGCGCTTGCAATCAAGACGGCAAAGCTGGACGGAAAGGTGCTGCAAGCCGCGCTGCGGAAGCTCTTGCAGCTCTACCGCAAGGCAAGGAACACGCCCCATCACGGCAAGCAAACGCTGAAACAGCTTATGCGGCATGGCACGGGCGTTTCCAATATCGAAATCACCGATGCGAATATCAAAGCCTTTGAAAGCACGGCGAAGAAATACGGCATTGATTTTGCGCTGAAAAAGGCAGATGACCGATACCTTGTGTTTTTCAAGGGACGGGACGCGGACGTGCTGACGGCAGCGTTTCGGGAGTTTTCAAAGAAAAAGCTGGACAAGGAGCGCAAGCCCTCTGTGCGGCGCGACCTTGCCGAGAAGAAAGCCGAAGCCGCGCAGACCGCGCAGACCGCCAAGCGGGACAAGGTGAAAAATATGGACAGGGGGATTGACCGATGAAGCCGGAAATCAAAAAGCAAATCATACTCCATCTCCCATATCTTGCCTTTGCCTATCTGTTTGGAAAGGTCGGACAGGCGTTCCGGCTGGCGCAGGGTGCGGATATATCTGCAAAGCTGCTGCACATTGGGCAGGGCTTCTCCGTTGCCTTTGCAAGTGCCGCCCCCAGCTTCCATCCCACCGATTTGCTGATTGGGCTTGCCGCAGCCGTCATTATCCGGCTGGTGGTCTACTCCAAGCAGAAGAACGCCAAGAAATACCGCAAGGGCATGGAGTACGGCACGGCGCGTTGGAGTGCATAATTTTAAGTGTAAATGACACATACATGGACGCACAGGAGGTTATGCACATGACTGATTATAGCAAAATTACAGCCCTTTACTCCCGCCTTTCCGTGGGCGACGAGGACAGGGACGGCGGCGAGAGCAACAGCATACAGAACCAAAAAATATTTTTGGAGAACTATGCCAGAGGGCAGCACCTAACCAATATCCGGCACTACATCGACGATGACGAAAGCGGCAGATTTTTTGACCGTTCCGCCTACTCCCGCATGATGGACGATGTGGAAAACGGGAAAATCGGTGTCTGCATTATGAAAGACCTTACCCGCTGGGGGCGCGACTATCTCCAAGTCGGCAACGCGATGGAGATATTCAGACGGAACAATGTGCGCTTTATCGCGGTCAACAACGGCATTGACAGCGAGAAGCCCGACACATTGGAGTTTGCGCCCTTTATCAATATCATGTCGGAGTGGTATGCAAAGGACATCAGCAAGAAAGTGAAAACGGGCATTAAGACCAAAGGCATGAGTGGAAAGCCGATTGTCACCGAAGCCCCTTACGGCTATGTCAAAGACCCGGACAACAAGGATTTTTGGATAATCGACGAAGAAGCCGCCGAGGTTGTCCGTTTGATTTTCCGTCTGTTTATCGGCGGGAAGAACCGCAACCAAATCGCCGTATATCTGACACAGGAGCAAATCCCAACCCCCACTTTCTACATGAAAGACCGAGGGCGGGGAACCTGTAAAAATAAGACGCTCAACGAGGATAACCGCTGCAAGTGGAACAAAGCCACCTTGACCAATATCCTCACACGGCAGGAGTATTGCGGCGATGTGGTCAACTTCAAGACCACAAAGCATTTCCGGGATAAACATAACCACTATGTAGACCGGAGCCAGTGGCACATCACAGAAAATGTGCATGAGCCGATTATCAGCCGCAGCGATTTTGAAACCGTACAGCGGATTTTGGAAAACGCACCCGTCAGACGCCCCAACGGGGACGGGGAAATCCACCCTCTGTCCGGCTTGCTTTTCTGTAAGGACTGCGGCGCAAAAATGCACATTCGTATTGATTACCGGAACGGCGGCAAGCGGCACGTTGCTTTTTGCAGCGAGTACCACAAGGGAAAAGCCAAGAACCCCAAATGCCATTCCCCGCACATCATGGACGCGGACTTGCTCATGCAGACCATCGCGGAAGTGCTGAAGAAAATCGAGGACTATTCTATCAGCAATCGGGCGGAGTTTGAAGCATTAGTGAAAAAGAACCTTGCCATGCAGCAGACCGACCAGACCAAAAAGCAGCAGAAGCGTATTCCGCAAATCACGACGCGCCTTGAACAGATTGACAAGGTGCTGAATAAGCTCTATGAGGACAACGCCCTCGGCACGATCCCGCAAGACCGCTATGAGCAGATGTCGCAGAAGTATTCGGAAGAATACTACGCGCTGAAAGCGGAGCTTGCCACGCTCCAAGAGCAGCTATCCGCTTATGAGAACGCGGGAGGACGGGCGCAGAAGTTTTTGAAGCTGACGGAACGCCATGCCGCCTTTACCGAGCTTACCCCCGCCATTCTCAACGAGTTTATCAGCCGGATTGAAGTGCATGAGCGCGACCAGAAAAGGGCGAGATACGCAATCCAGCACATCAGCATATATTTCAATTATATCGGCAAGTTTGAGAATGAAGTGACACAGCTTGCGGAACCGACCGAGCAGGAAATCCGGCAAATGCGGGAGGAAATCGAAGAAGCCAAAAAGGAAAAGAGCCGCGCCTACCACCGCAACTATTCAAGGGAATACCGGGCGAAAAATCTTGAAAAGCAACGGGAGTATGACCGCATGAAAGCGCGGGAATACCGGGCAAGGCGAAAGGCGCAGGCAGCCGCCGCACAGCCCGCACAGTAAAACAGAATAACCGTCAACCAAGAGGGATTTTCCGAACTACGGGAAATCCCTCTTTTGCGCTCAAAGAAAGGAGCCGCCTATGGCAGAACATACCCCCGACAGTATCATCACGACCCAGAGGAACGGGCAGACCATTGTTGCGGAGTTATTTTTCAATCACAGCAGCACAGAAACATTCCGCGACAAGCTGCTCAAACTGGTGCTTGCCGACAGCTCGCGTTTATCCGCGTCTGACGGTCAAGAGCCGGAAAAAACAGAAATCTTGCGATAACAGCCGCCCCGACGATACACTCCCTGTCCGGGCAGTTCCTATTTGAAAATCCTCATTTTCCCCAAGTCAAGAGCCGGGAAAAACACCCGAAAA
>ENA-OYYJ01000463-OYYJ01000463.1-human-gut-metagenome-genome-assembly--contig:-NODE-463-length-15080-cov-9.654110_pt1 | contig 15080 bp, 18 predicted proteins | sample MGYA00243248_ERZ653447 | MGnify/ENA primary metagenome ERZ653447 (study PRJEB26926, sample SAMN06165030) | human gut metagenome | biome: ENVO:00009003; feature: ENVO:2100002; material: ENVO:00002003...
ACGCTTTTGTGCGCCCTTTTTCCTCTGGGCTGGCCCGGTACTCACTTTCACACTACAGCACCTCACTGATCCGATCGATGCATCGGCGGATATTCTGTGCGGCCTGCACATAGTTCTCTTTTTTATAAATGCCGCCGCCTACAATTACCGCATCTGGCCCCAAACGGCAGATTTCTTCAATGGTATCCTCGTTAATTCCGCCGGCTACAGAAACCTTGCAATTCTTTACCAGCGCGAGCGCTTCCTTCAATGCATCCAGAGGGTCCTTCCCCTGCGCCTGCATGTCCACGCCAGTGTGAACGCAAATATAGTCAGTGCCAATTTCCTCGCAGAAAGCAATGGTCTCAGCCACATCCTTCACACAGATCAGATCAACCATAATCTGCTTCCCATAATCGTGGGCGGCCTTCGTTGCGTTTTGAATGGTGCCATGGTCGGACACGCCCAGAACAGTCACGATATCGCCGCCCGCTTTGCAGCCCAGGCCACAGTTATGATAACCGCCGTCCATGACCTTCATGTCCGCCAGAATCTTCTTATCCGGATGGGCAGCCTTCACCCTGGAAACCGGCTCCATGCCATAGCGCAGCACAAAGGAAGTGCCGATCTCAATAATATCCAGGTATGGTGCGACCCGGTCAATGATCTCCATAGCCTGATCCAGCGTTCTGGTAGCGGCACCGTCCATTGCGAGTTGAAGCTCAATTTTTTTCATGCTTTACCTCATTTCTACATTTTAAAACACAATTCATACAAAATCAACCAAAAACGAAAAGAGACGGCTGGTTTGTTTGGAGATTGTGGGGATACCGAGCCAGGCGGCAGCGGTATCCCCTGAGGTGCTACGGTTTGTTTTTATAGGAGCAGTACACGAAGTCCATATCTCCGGCCAGGTCGATCGGCCCGAACTTCTGGGGAACAAACAGCACATCGCCCATTTGGAAACGCTGCCCGTTGACCGTACCGCCACCGTTTACGCAGAACAGGAAATAGAATTCATCCAGCCCAAAGCTTGCCTTTTCCTTTACCTGAACCCGACCGGCGGTATACTCACCGGGAGCATCGTAATACACGGTGTGGGTCAGCGCACCCTGTTCAACGATGCGGCCCCGTGTAGGAAGGATCTGGTCGTCCGGGATCGTCACATTTTCATAGACTTCCTTCACGTGCATTTTCCGGGGTTTTCCGGTCTTGGGATCCATGCGGTCGTAATCATACAGCCGGAGTGTCACGTCACTGTTCCGGGCGAACGCGATCATAATGCCGCGAATTCGGAAGGAATGCAGCGTATTGGCAGGAATGTGGATAAAGTCCCCGGGAACATAGTCTACAAACCGGAAAAGTTTATCAAACTGACGTGTCTCGTTCCACTGAATAAACTCTTCCTTGGTCTTGGCATGATGACCTAACAGAAGATCTGTAGGAGTTCCTTCCAGATACAGAATGCCGCCGGGCTTTCCGTACTGGTGGAAGTGCTCCAGTGCATAACCGTCCTCCGGGTGAATCTGTACGGACATATTGTCCAGAACGCTCTCAACTGTCAGGCGGATGGGAATATCGTCAGTATCACTGCCAAACAGCTCCCGATTTTGATGATAGAAATCAGACAGTTTGTCTCCGGTGTCGATTACGTCGCAGTCCAGATGGTTGGGGATGGCGATGCAGCAGTAAGATTCTGCAATATTCTTCAATTCGGTCTGGTAGTGATACTTCTCGATCAGATGCTGACCGCCCCACATTCTCTCTTCAAACACCGGCTTGATTCGATAGATTTTCTGTTCCATTTTTTTGCTCCTTTGTTCTGATTGCTTTGACCGGACTTTTACCGTTCCGGCAGCGCCGCGTAGATGCGCATAGCGGAGGAACGGCTCATTCCGAATCGATCTGCCCCGGCTTCCGCCATCTCCAAGACCGTATCGACCGTGCGGATTCCGCCGGATGCCTTGATCTTCATTGCGTCTCCTACGATCTCCCGCAGCAGGCGCACCTGATCCACCGTCGTAGGGGCAGGGCTTCTTCCCGTATCGGTTTTCACATAATCGACCCCTTCTGCCAGGAGAATTTCGCAGGCGCGGCGGGTCTCCTCCTGGGTCAGCATGGGCGTATGCAGAATTGCCTTCATCGGTACCCCCCGTGTCAGGCGGCGAACCTTTGCTACCTCCTGATGGAAGGCCTCCCACATTCCGGATTTCATCCAGCCGAGGTTGGTCGTCAGATCGATCTCTCCACAGCCGTTGCTCAGGCAGACTGCGATGCTGGCAAGCTTGGCCTCCGTCGGCCAGTTGCCGTCCGGGAAACCGCCGCCGCCAAGCAAAACGATTTTCCCGTCCATCCCCGCAGCCCTGAGCTTTTCCATCACATAGGGGTGATAGCAATAAGGGCAGCCAAGGGAGTGAAAATGATTTTCGCAGGCATCTGCGATAAGGGCATCCACTGTACTGAGGGGCGTAGAGGGAGACAGCTCCACCATATCCACCATGGCGGCAAATTCATTGCGTGTCATATCATATCTCCTTTAGAAAATGCCAAGATAGGTACCCAGCACCGTAACGACCAGCATACCGAGGATCATTTTTACCATGCCGACGTTTTTCTTCTTTCCAAGCCAGTAGCACAGCATAATAACGCCGAGAGACAACAGCTTGGGGAAAATCCCATCGATTACGTTTTGCAGCATCGTAACGCTCTCACCGGACGACCACTGGATTGCAGTTGTCGCCTTGACGTAGTTCGCGCCCAGCGCGCCGACTACGATGGTACCGAAGAGCATAAATGCTTCGATCACGCGATTCAGCGCGCCGCCGGTCAGGGTAGCCATGGCGTTACGGCCCAGACGATAGCCCTGATTGAACAGGATATGGGAGCCGAACACAATGATGGCAAGATAGGAAAAGATGTAGAACAGCGGTCCGAGGACTCCCGTGCTCTGTGTCAGGCTGACGCCAATGCCCAGTAGCAGCGGGATGAGGGTACCCTGCACTACAGAGTCACCAATGCCGGCCACGGGGCCCTGCAGGGATGCTTTGGTAGCACGGATCACGTCTGCACTGACCTTGCCTGTCACAGCCCGTTCTTCCTCCATGCCCACGACAACGCCGGCGATCACAGAGGCGGTCTGCGCTTCGCAGTTGTACCAGTCCAGGTGATTCTGCATTCCCTCGATCACGCCGTCCTTGTTGTAATATTTTTCAAACAGAGGACGCAGAACCCAGGCCCAGCCGTTGCCGTAGAAATTCTGGAAGTTGGTGCATCCATTATTGAACCACATATAGCGGTTCCACAGCTTGTTGCGTTCTTTTTTGGTCAAGCGCTCATTGGTCAATTTTTCCGTAGCCATTTACAGGACCTCCTCTTCATCGTTTGTTGCAGCCTGGACGGCGGGGGCAGCGGTTTCGACCTTCCTCGCCACGATCAAGTAATAGAGGATGGCAATTACCAGTGCAAATACGCAGGCGCCGAGAACGCTCAGGCCAAGATAGGCATACAGGGCAAAGCCAAATACAAAGAAGGCCAGATACCACTTCTCACGGATCAGGAACTTCATGAGCAGAGAAACTCCGATGGCGGGCATAAAGCTGCCGAACTTGGACATACCGGCCAGCAGCTTTTCAGGCATGATCGCCAGCAGGTTGGAAATCTGATCCGCTCCAAAATACATCATGATAAAGGCAGGGACGAACCGCACGATAAACAGAGCAAACAGAGGAACCGCGAAGTAATAGAAATTCTGCTTTTTCTTGTCGCCGGCGGCGATCGCAGCCTGGTAACGGTTGTTCGCAAACAGGTTCACAGTCCGCAGCAGGGAGTTGCCGTAGGCCGCGATGATGGCCACCGCAGTACCCAGAGCAATGGCAGAGCCGGCATCCATCTTCGTCATGATTGCGATTGCGGTGATCGGATAGGCCAGGAAGCCCTGATCGACGGTTGCCGCGCCGCCAATGGTCATATAAGACAGATAGGTCAGCTGGATTGCGCAGCCGATCTCCAGACCGGTCTTGACATCTCCCAGCAGGACACCGCAGATCAGGCCGCCCACCAGGGGCTTAGCCAGAATGTAGTTTCCTCCCGTGTAGCCGTAAAGCGGGAAAAAGTAGTGCGCCGCCATACAGCATAGGCTGATAACGCAGCAAATGATAACGTTCATGTTTTACCTCTCCTTTTTTTAATCTAGGCTTGCTTTGTACTTCGGTTTCTTTCCGTTTTTCGCGTCCAGCCAGTTAATAGGAACCTGATTCAAAATTGACTGCATCAGAATGGTCGTTCCACTGGCCGCGATCTCATCCAGTGCCTGAATTTCCGCCTTGGTCAAGCACATGGTCGGAAAGAACGTGGTGGTGTCCGGACGGGATGCCTGGGGGCCAATCATAATGCTGGGCTGCTTGATGGTATAGCCCCGGCGAAGCATTTCGGCCAGGGTCGTGGGCCGCTTGAAAATTACAAAATAGTTCTTTGCAGACCGTTCCGCTTCCTGAAGTTTTCTCATAGCCGCGTCCACGCTGAAAATCAGGACCTTGTAGTTGGTCATTCCCTTGAAAATGGTGCAGAAGTACGGATCGGCCGCGATCTCATCGTCGACCACAAGAATTCCGTCGCAGGCCATCTGCCGGGTCACAACATTCAGCGTCTGTCCATGAATGACGCGCTCATCCACACGGTAATAAGCAATCATGAATTATCCTCCTTTCTTAACAGATTCGCCTGGAAAAAGAAAATTTTCTGTCTATCCCTCCTTACAGCTCTTCCTCCGCATCCCCGGCCTGCGCCGACGGATGCGCTTGCCGCACAAGCTGGCATGCACTGCCGCTTAACGCAGCGATTTCCGCAATCTCCTCCAGAGAGAGTTTCTCTCCTATACTGTGATACAGTTCCATTGCCAGTGGCAGGTTTACACCGGTAGCCAATGGAAAGGCACGATCCCGCTGTGCCCGCATGAACGCCTGATTCACACCGCCGAAATATACATCCGTCAGAACCAGGATTTCATCATCCTGATATTGTGACAGAAGCTCTGCAACCCGCTGATCCAGGTTTGGACATTCCTCCGTGAATGCGTTGATGTCTATTACATTCGATACATCCCCCGCAATAATGGCCAAGGCGCTTTTAATTCCCTTTGCCATATAGCCATGGGTTGCGATAATCAGCTTATTCATAATGATGACTCCCTTCCATTTTATCCAAGGCGCGAACGGCCTTGGGAACCTCGCTCAAATTCTGAACCCAGATATCCGCTGTCGTCTGATGAAATCCAAATCGTCGATCGATCAGGCAGATCACCTGGCATCCGGCGCGTCGGGCGGCCAGCAGCCCGTAATCGGAATCTTCCACTGCCGCGCAGGCCGCGCCGGGAAGCCCCAGCTGACGGCAGGCCGCTAAATAGACATCCGGCTCCGGTTTTCCCCGTCCGAAGTCCGCGCCGCTGCACACCGCGTCGAACCTTCCCTGCAAATGTCCGGTCTCAAGGAAACGCGCGATCCGTTCCGGTGTGCTGTTGGACGCGATCGCGGTTTTCAGCCCGGCCAGCCGGAGCTGATCCAAAACTTCCGGAACTGCGGCCCGCAAATAGCCGGCATGATCGATTTCCCAGGGGTGAAACCCTTCCTGGATTTTCCGGAAGACGGTCTCCGGCAACTCCGCGCGCAGCATCTCCAGACCTGTCAGGAACCGAAGTCCGGTAAATGCGCGGGATTGCTCCGGGGTCAGCGTTACACCGAAGCGGCTCAGATATTCTGTGCGCATTGCCTGATAAACCGGCTCAGTATCGGCCAGCACGCCATCCAGATCGAAAACCACGCCCCTGATCATTGGGTATCACCGCCTTTGCCAACATTGTAGCATCACGTCTCCGATATTTCAACCATTTTATTCATTCATCGATGTAAAAAATATGAATAAATATTTGTGCAAAATTCCAAATCCTTCCGCAGTCTTTCCGGATACGGCCAACGTGCCAGCGCGCAATAAAAAGCAGGCAGCCTTTCGGCTGCCTCAGATTACAATAGCCCCTGCTTTCAGTTATAAAAGCAGGGACTTTTTAACGGATTGACCGGACTCACGTCCGGTTATTTTATGGTTCTTCCATTTTTCAGGCAAATAGGGGCTTCCGCAGGATGCAGGAGTCCCTTTGACGAGAGCCTGCTTAACCTCGAAAAGATTATTGAACGAAAGTGCATCTCCCGAACCGTGGAAATTGTTGGATATTACTCCAGCCGTTTTGAACCCATCATTTTGTTATACTGGTTACTTAATACGCTTCTGCACACGGAAATCAATTTTTGCGCATATCTCATGCTAAAACCTAATTAAACGCTTTAACGATCCAATCGCGTCCGGTAATGTTGAAAATGGTATTAGGGGTAAGCGAGCAAATGGTATCGCAGAGACGATCAACGACTTTCTCCAAGGTTGCAAAAACCTCGTTTCGAAAGCCGCGCTTTCGTATCTCCTTCCAGATCTGCTCTATCGGATTCATCTCTGGTGTGTATGGAGGGATATGGAAAAGTACAATATACTGCACACCTGCACCAAAAGGAAGATTTGCGTCTTCACGAACCTGGCGCAGATGCTTCCTTTTGTTTTTCTTCGCATCGGTGGCAAACTGCATTTTCGTAGTTTGACCGCCGCAGTGTGAAGAAAAATGGGGTGTCCAGAGGAATGCAATCCCTTTGGCTCTGGGTTTCCAATAGGGGCGAGCAGCACCCTGTTGGCACACGATTTTGCGCGGCAAAGTCTAGTGTGTTATACCTTTTGCGACCGCTGACGCTGGAAAGGGGCTGTCACCGCACCGGACAGACCTTTTCCTGTGGCAGCAGAAGGACGAATATTTGCAAGCACGGGAGGCTTGCGGATATTCGTTCTTCGGGTGTAGGTGATGCAGCAAAGCGCAGGTTGGAGACCGAAGCTGTGCTGCATCGCCGGGGGCGCAAAAGGTATATAAAGCCCGCCGCAGCGACGCGTCCCCGTTCTCCTAATACCACCACGGCAGTTCCAACCACACGTTATCCAGGGCAAGGGTCTCCGTTTTCTTCGCTCTGCTTTCGGACAGATGAAAATGCTTCGCTGTTTCTGTCAGCGGGTGTTCAACGTCATCATCAAAGCCATAACGGTATCGCAGGTACTGTTCGTCTCTGTCCTCGATCATGTACAATGCGTGGTGGATATCATCAATCCGTTCCTGTGCCAGATAGATTCTTTCCGGCGTCTGGCGTGTGGGGTCTGCAATAAAATTGTGTTTGCTCCGAACCTCATCTTTTGCAAGCTCATCCAGAGAAACAATGTTGTTCAGGTTCTTCGCCTCAAAGGGCACATTCTGTGAGCGGACGTAGTCGATCATGGCGTTCCGTATTGCGGAAGCGGCGTATGTCAGAAATAGGTTTCCGCTGTTGGGATTGTAGTTGTCTACACAGCCAAACAACCCCAACGAGCCTTCCTGCACAAGATCGTCAAGTGAGATTTGCAAAGATCGGTTCAACTCTGCTTGTGAGCTCCACACTTCGTATGCAGTCTTTTTGATGAAGCGGAGATTGTTTTCAATCAGCAGATTCTGTGCATCGGTGTCTCCCCGCTTGGCCAACGCACAGAGCTGTTCATTGGTTATCAGGTCTCTTTTCATGGTTTTGTAACGTACCGGTCATTGCAAGGAACATCTGCTTGACCGCTTCTGTGTCAATACCGGGCAGATGGGAAACGGACTGTGCCACCGCTTCACCAATCTGTTCTGCGGTGATTTTGCGATTTAGCTTTTTCTGCCCTTTGGTCAACTCGGCATAAATCTCTTTCACTGCTTGCGAGGTCAATTCACGGTTGGCAGACAGATCGTTACCGACCTCTTTCTTTACTGCTTGCACAGCAGACATGAACGAGCGTTGGATTGCAGTAAGGTCTGCCTGATATGTCGGGGTCTGCAATTTCTTTACATCGTCAACTGCTTCCGGTTGGCTTTTCAGCATACCGGCGACAGTTGCGTACAGCTGATTCTGTGCCGCAAAACCCTTGGCAAGTTCGTCATCCAAATAACCGGATATCAGATTTGTGGTGTTGGCAAACTCCGGATTTTCAAGCAGCGCATTGACCACCCGCGGATTCACCTTGTGAGTATACAGATTTCTCGCTGCCTGCACCGACAGGCCAAGTTCGGAAATATCGTAATTCAGGCGGTCAGGGGTATCGACCTCGCCAAGCAGGAAGTCGGTGGAGACATTGAACACACGGGCAATACGGATGATATTTTCGTCACCCAGCTTGTCCGTCTTGCCGCTGATGAAACGGCTCAAAGAACTTTCCGAACAGCCAATGCGCGTAGCAAGCTCTGCCTGTGTGATCTTTCGGGATTTCATCAAGTCCTGTATGCGGTCACGGATTTTACCGGGGAGATATATGTTTTCATTGCTCATGTGCCACACCTCTTTGCTCTATTCACGGTATCATTCAGCCATTGTTACCTTCGGTACAGTTCATCCAGAGTTTTCCCGTCTTTGTTTTTCCATTCAACCCACCCGTTGGTGCTTCCTCCAAGCACGAACATGGCTGCTGAACTGGGAGAAGTAAACGGAACAGAAACATTTAGTATGTACTTGTTGCCGTTAAGAACGATGTCACCGTTTTGAATAGCTGTTTGTCGCTGCTTCTCAATATTGTCAGAATGGCACTTGCGGCTCATATCTATTTCTGAACCTTCAAGGACTTCAAATTTTTCACCATCATACACGCCAAGGGCATGAACGCCATTGCGTGTGGTATGCAGCGTGTTGGCATCATTCAAGGTTGCTTTGGTATTTTCCATTTTATAGCCTTGCGTTGCCATGATGAATTTGATTTCCTCATACACTTCCTCAATCAAAGGAAGATCATATTCGTCAATCTCATATTTGGGATTGACCGTGTTTTCTACTTTGTATCGCTTGGAATCAATTGCTTTGCCGATTGCAAAGGCTTCAAGGCCGCTGATCATGTCCAAAGAAAAGGTCTTATTGTCGGCAAGGAACATAATCGCTTTGTTCCAGAAATCTTTAGAGCGATTATGGTCGTCCAGTCTGCTGACTCCGTTGCGAGTCTGTCCTACATAGATCTGTGCAATCTTGTTGTCATCTGTCTCACTGATGAGATAATAGATGCCGGGACGATTGATGCCGGTCAGCTTCTTGGCTTCTGAAAGCAACGGGCGAGGGATGACATAGGTGGTCATTGTAGACAGATGACGGCGGATAGAGCGAATACCATCTGGCTGGCCATTGTGATATATAATTTCAAGCTTTTTGCTGATAGCCATATTCTATTCCCCTCACTTCAATCTATATCTCTTACTCGCACCTCTGCCGATAATTTCGATCAATCCATTTTCATTCATCTGGCGGGCGAGCAGATAGGCTCTCGTCTTTTTGATGTTCAGCAGTTCCTGCAGATCTTCGTCGGTCATTTCGCCGTACTCTGCCAGATAATCCATCACAGTTTTCATCTGAGGGGTGATGGCTGCTGTGGCTTTGACAGTTGTCGCCGGTGCATCTTCGCTTGCAGCACTGGCAGCATTCATATTCGGCAGTGCGATTTTGAAAGCATTGGTCGTTGCCTCGATAGTGGGCTGTACAGGACTGTTTTCGTACAGCTTGAAAATACGTCGAATACCTGTACCGTAACTTTCAATCAGACGCAGACGGTGAAATATCTCTGCCAGTTTCTTGTTCCTTGGCTGAGAAACGCCGATGCGAATATCCTCAGTAGAAAGGCCAGGGAGAAGTCCGCCAAGCGAAATAAACTCCATCTTTCTGTCATTCACATTGATGATGATGCTGCCGCTGAATCCGTAATCACGATGCACAAGAGCGTTGAGCAGAGCTTCACGAATCGCTTCTTCGGGGTAATCCTGCTTATCCGTGCGAACAACTCCTTTGATCGTGGAAACAGTCTTATTGCACAGAGCAAGATAGTTTATCGCATCATCAAGCTGCTTGAACACGGAACCTCCGAACTCCTTGCTGTCACGAAACTCTGTGCAGAATTCATCTTTGAACACGGCAACTTTGATCGTGTGATGGCATTGGTCTGAAAGCAGCAGAGCGAGGTTGGTGTAAATATCGTTCTGCGTGATGCCAAGCGCACGATATTTCTCGACGGAAAACTCCACACCGTAGCGCTGGAATGCAGTTTTGGCAGCATCAAAAGTTAATTCCTGTTCCAAACTGCGGGAATCTTCGTAGGTATCTCCGTCTGATTCTTTTATCATCTGGCGAATCTGTTCGGGGGAAGCCTGCACACTGGATGTGCCCTGACGGACATAAACGCCGGTGGGCTTCATGCCTTTGGATTTCAGATAGTAGGGCTTATAGCTGCCTTCTCCAACTTCAATCCGAATAACCCTGTTATCTTGGAGGACATACCGCACGAACATGGTCACATCCGGTGCGATTGCATCACGGATGCCGTTGGTCAGACGGGTATAGGTTTCATCCACATTGTCAATGCCAATCAGATTGCCCTTATCATCAATACCTAGATAGATCACGCCGCCGTCCGTATTTGCAAATGCGATGACCTCCTTATAAATGTCATCGATCATCTGAGATTTATATTCAATGCGCTCGCTTTCATATTGCATATACAGCACCTCCATTGTAGCTTACTTATATTATACTCATATTTTCATGATTTTCAACAGAGCAAAGTGAAAATTCACCTTTTATTCACTCTGAGCTGTGAAAATCACTTTTACATAGACTCGCCGCCCTTCCGTACTTGCATTTCTGCAAGATTACGAGAGGGCTTTTTTGATTTCTTGCAATACCGCCTGATTTTTTCGGTCTAAGGCTTTTTCTCCGTATATTCAGTTGATAAAGAAATTTGTCGGAAATATTGAAAGGAGAAATGCCTATGACAATTTTTGAAGCCGTGAAAACAACGGTCGCGCCGAGAATGGCGGCGGAACATTTCGGGCTGAGCGTCAGCCGAAGCGGGATGGTCTGCTGTCCCTTTCACGATGACCGGCACCCGAGCATGAAGCTGTATCTATACCATGTGGTGCAACGACAACACCTATAAACCGCTGGCGGTACGAACAGTAAGTATGACCTTGAAAAAGCACGCCGACGAATTTGGCATCGAACATGATAACCGCATCACAAATCGGCTCGGCAAGCGAGTCAACGGCTTCTGGGGCATCGAAGCTTTGGTGACACCGCCGACTTTATGAGATTAGATACAGAAAACACCATCCCATCCATCCCAAGCATCCCATGTGGGATAGATGGGCGGATGGGATGGAGAATTTTCAGTTTACCTGCAAAGGAGGATGCAATGGGAAGAATTTATTATAAGGAACTGCCGCTGTTTCACTTATACGACAGCGATCTGACCGGCACACACAAGCTGCTGATGACGCTGCTCCTGGTGGATCGGTACGACATTTACGAGCTGAGCTGCCTTGCGCGGATGTGTCCGGAGGACGTGACTGCCGATCTGGCGGAGCTGAAACGGAAGGGGTATCTGCAAGGCAAGTGAAAACCGGAAAGAAATTTGCGCGGCGGCGAAACGATTCCGCGAAACCGTGCTGCTCGGAATCGAGTACCGGCTTCACGGATGCGCGTGGGTTTGCATGGTTTCCTGCGAAGTCACGCGGTTCCGGAAAGTCGACACCCCTCACTTACGAAGAGGACATCGCCCGCCGCTTTTCCAGCGGATTTCAGGAAAACAGAATATTACATCACACAGCGAAGCAGGTTTTCGGAAACGCAAACCTGCTTCGCTGTTTTCATCACGAGAATTTGGGAGGATTTTATGAGCATCAGAAATGAGATTAAGGCGCAGATCGTCCGCGTCGGATTTACCATGCAGGAGCTGGTTGACCGGCTGGCCGAGGAATACGGCTGGAGCGATAGCGTGTCTAACCTGTCTGCCAAGCTGCAGCGAGAAAGTATCCGATACAAGGAAGTTGTGGAGTTAGCCGATGTGCTGGGCTATGACATAGTATGGCAGAAACAGAGGGATAACCGATGAAAGCACAGTATGCCATTCTTCGCTTTGCCAAGTACAAGGGGCCGGAAATTGGGCATATCGAGTCCCATAACGAACGTACCAAGGAGAAATACGCCAGTAATCCCGACGTAGACACGTCCCGCAGCCACTTGAACTTTCATCTGGTGACGCCGCAGCGCAAGTACCGCGCCGAGGCGGAGAAGCAGATCGCTGAGGCAGGCTGCCGCACCCGTTCCGACAGCGTGCGGGTGGTGGAGGTGCTGGTGACGGCCAGCCCGGAATTCTTCAAGGGCAAGAAAAAGGCGGAGGTCAGAGCCTATTTCAACGAGGCGCTGGACTTCATGCAAAAACATCAGTCAAAAGACACGATCATATCCGCCGTGGTGCATATGGACGAGAAAACGCCCCATATGCACCTTTGTTTTGTCCCGCTGACGAAGGGCAAGCGACTCAGCGCCAAAGAAATCGTTGGCAACAAGAAAAAACTGACATGGTGGCAGGATGAATTCTGGAAGCACATGGTCGGGAAATATCCCGATCTGGAACGTGGCGAGAGTGCCAGTGAGACCGGACGCACTCACATCCCGCCAAGGCTGTTCAAGGAGGCCGTGCACCTGAACCGAATGAAGGATCAGATCATAGCGATTCTGAATGACAGCAATCCCTTCAATAAAAAATCCAAGGCAGAGGAATTGGAAACGCTTCTGGACAAGTACGTTCCCGGTGTAGAGGCCATGAGGACAAAGCTGAAAAAGTATGACAAGACCTACAAGGAGCTGACCGCAGAAAATGCGGAACCGGAAAAGGAACTCAACTCTGCATCCCGTGAGAGCATCCAGAAAAAGCTGGAGATTCAGCGCAAGCTTTTCGAGCTGGATGAGCTTCGCCGCACCGTAGATTCCATCCCCGATGCCGTAATCCGGGAATACACCGAGCAGAAATATGTGCATCACGGTCGAATGAATCAGGAAATCTGAGGCAATAATGAACACGAAACGGAGGAATTCTATGGCAGAAATCAAGGAAATGGAGCCGGGCATGACTGAACAGAAAAAGCAGGCTGTCATCGAACAGCTCTGGCTGACTTATTATAATGATACGCTATTTGCAAAGGGACTGATCACGGAAGAACAGCGCAATAAGATGCGTTTGATGATCAAGAGCCGTACTGCTGCAAAGGCGCGATAATAAATAGGGCGGCAATCGTGAGATACGGTTGCCGCCCAAACTTTTTTTGACAACTTTTAAGATCATCTTGAAAAGTTCATTTGTTTGCGATATAATCTTTGCAGATGATGATACAGCGAACTTTTTAGAAAGGAACCATTATGGATATACATTCTGTCAGACAACAGCTGCGGATGAAAAGCATCTACGATATTCCGCTTCGGGTAACCTACTATGCCCGTGTTTCCTCAGAATCGGATGAGCAGCTGAACTCTCTGGGCAACCAGATCAGTTATTACGAGGATTTCATCAGGAAGAACGCTGCGTGGACATTCGTGCCGGGATATATTGACGAGGGACTGTCCGGTATCTCCACCAAGCGCCGTGAGAATTTCAATCGCATGGTAGATGATGCAGAAGCCGGTAAATTTGATCTTGTCATCACGAAGGAAATCTCACGCTTTGCCCGTAATACGCTGGACTCCATCCAGTATACCAGACAGCTGCTGAATGCGGGAGTAGGTGTCTTTTTCCAGAACGATAATATCAACACCTTCGACGAGGACTCCGAGCTTCGTTTGTCCATCATGTCCTCCATCGCACAGGACGAACTGCGGAAGCTCAGTTCCCGTGTGAAATTCGGGCATCAGCAGGCAATCAAGCAAAACGTAGTGCTGGGCAACAGCCGCATCTTTGGATATATCAAAAATGATGGCCGTTTGGTTATAGATGAAGATCAGGCTGTGATGGTTCGGCAGCTGTTTGAACTGTATGCTACTGACGAATACTCCATGAAACAGCTTGAAACACTGTTCTGGGAAAAGGGATACCGTAACCACAACGGCAAGAGAATAGCCCACTCCACCATGTCAGGCATGATTTCCAATCCTAAATACAAGGGCTACTATGTGGGCAACAAGGTCAAGGTGGTGGATATGTTCACCAAAAAGCAGAAATTCCTCCCGCCGGAAGAATGGGTCATGTTCAAGGATGAAACAGGAGAAATCGTACCGGCTATCGTTTCCGAAGAACTGTGGGAGCAGGCTAATGCCGTACTTCGCAGGAGAAGCGAGGATGTGAAGAACCGACAGGGTGTCTGCAATCATGCCAATCTTCTGACCGGCAAGCTGTTCTGTACCCATTGTGGTACACCTTACTACCGCCGTGACTCCGTGGACAGGCAGGGTAACAAAAATTCCAAGTGGGTCTGCTCCGGGAAAATCAACAATGGCAAAGACAGCTGTGATTCCATCCCCATTTATGAAAAAGAACTGATTCCTCTGCTCTTTGAGGTGTTCCGTGATACAAAAGAAGCCTCCGCTGCTATGCTGGAAGAATACGAGCGGATGTACCGTGCCATGACCAGCGACAGCAATATTGAGAAGAAAATCGAGTCAGCACAGGCAACCATTGAGCTGACCCTGAAAAAGAAAAGCAAGCTGCTGGAACTTGTTGCTCTGGACAGTATCACCCCTGCTGATTTTAAGTCCATGACTGCCCAGTGCAACGCCGACATCAAGGCCGCTGAACAGGAACTTGCCGAGCTTCGTGAACAGCAGGAATCCAGTGAGGAGTTCCGCAGCAATATGGAGCGTATCCGCAAGGTGCTTCGGGATGCCGAGCGTGACTGTCAGAACGGCGAGATCACCAAGGAATTTATCGATACCTTTATTGATAAAATCTTTGCTACGCCGGAGGGTGACGGCACTATGCGGCTGGACATCAAGATTTTCACGGGTGAAAGCTGCGAAAAGTATCTGCAAAAACTGAAAAGAAGGGCAAATCTCGAAGGTTGTACGGGTCACACGTTCAAGAAGATGATCGAGGCTTACGAGCAGGGTCTGCAGTAACGCAAACAGGGCGCTCTTTCAGAGCGCCCTGCCTTTTCATTTTTATACTATTTCCTGATTAAAATCTTAATTTTAATCAGGAAGGCATCGCCTGAAGGC
>ENA-OYYJ01000509-OYYJ01000509.1-human-gut-metagenome-genome-assembly--contig:-NODE-509-length-14158-cov-5.650784_pt1 | contig 14158 bp, 10 predicted proteins | sample MGYA00243248_ERZ653447 | MGnify/ENA primary metagenome ERZ653447 (study PRJEB26926, sample SAMN06165030) | human gut metagenome | biome: ENVO:00009003; feature: ENVO:2100002; material: ENVO:00002003...
GGAGATGTGTATAAGAGACAGGGTCTGTCTCAAGCATTGCCTGAGGGATGGATTTGATTAAAAGCTCATCCGCCTTTGTCATGCCCTTTGATACAAGTGCTGAGTATCCACCGATGAAGTTGACACCTACCTCTTTGGCAGCTCTGTCAAGTGTCTTTGCTATGGTAACAAAATCCTCTGAGCTCTTGCAGGCCGCACCGCCGACAAGGGCGATAGGTGTAACTGAAATACGTTTGTTTACGATAGGGATACAGTAGTTGTTCTCTATCTCTTTTCCTGTTGATACAAGATTCTTTGCAAGTGTTGTAATCTTGTTGTAGATATTCTCATTTACCTTTGCAAGGTCTGAGTCTATACAGTCGAGCAGGCTGATACCGAGTGTGATTGTACGCACGTCAAGATTTTCCTTCTCCACCATGTCATTGGTCTCAATTACTTCACCAATATTTATCATTTTGCTGTTCTCCTTTAACTGTGTATGACATTTTTATGCTAAACTAGATTCGATGCATCATCTCAAAGATTTCTTCCTTCTGACACTTTATTGTTACACCAATTTCTTCTCCAAGTGCATCAAGCTGGTCAGAAATCTCTGCAAATGAAGCTGTAGCATTTGCCATATCAACAATCATCATCATGTTGAAATAACCTGAAACGATAGTCTGTGAGATATCAAGCACGTTTACACTGCCCTCTGACAGATATGTACATACCTTTGCGATGATTCCTACTGTGTCTTTTCCGACAACTGTGATGATTACTTTGTTCTTTGTGTTATCCATAACAACTTATTCTCCTGTTCTCTTATTCTACGGCTATGCGGTCTGATGCCCTGTCTCTCTTAGCCACATACATAGGGAAATCACTTGCCTTATATGGATTGTCTCCCATTGTGACCTCAAGCCTGACGGCTTCATACGCCAGCTTTTCGTAGTTATTTTCTTTACTAAGGTGTCCCAGTATTACTGAGCCAAATTTATCATGAAGAAGCTCGCATAACAACTGCCCGCTTCTCTCATTCGACAAATGTCCGCTGTCACCCATGATTCTACGCTTGAGCGGATACGGATATGCCCCTGTCTGGAGCATATTTATATCATGATTGGCTTCAAGCAGCAGCCCATCCAGGTTCTGAAGCTTTGAAACCAGTGCATCATCATACGTGCCAAGGTCTGTCACGACTGCCATCGCATGATTTTCGTTTTTAAATCTGTACGCGACAGGATCAGCCGCATCGTGTGATATGTGAAGAGGCTCAAACTCTATATCGCCTATTGTAAAATCGACGCCTGCCTCAATAGGATGAAACAGCTCATCATCTATATTTCCAACGGATTTGGTACATTTTATGGCCCCGATTGTGGCCTTTGTTGCATAAATCGGAATATGATAACGCCTTGCCATGACACCAAGCCCTGCGATGTGGTCTATATGCTCATGCGTCACAAGAATGCCCTGCATGTCTGTGGCAGTCATATCAAATTCATTCAGTCCGTTTTCTATTTTCTTACCGCTGATGCCCGCGTCTATGAGCACATGACAATCATCTGTGCCCACACATATACAGTTTCCACTGCTGCCGCTGGCAATGCTGCATAATTCTAACATGTTAATTCTCTTTCCAGTATAATTCTATTTTGTCTCCCTCATGAAGCTCCTCGGAAAATTGGGCATCCCTGCCATTTATTACAGTGGCTATTGCCCTGCCCTTTCCTGCCTGTAAATCAAATGAGATATGGGTAAATATATCGACAAATATATATGTATCCTTGCCGGACAGCTCCACAGGCTCACCGTTTACAATTACTGTAATTGTATTTTCTGATGAGTCTTCTTCGTGTATTTCTTCCTGTATATCATTTTTTGGCAATTCATTTTCCGGCAATTCGTTTTCCGGCACAGCAGATGCTTCAGCTTCTTTAGCAAAATCATCATGCAGCTCATCGAGCACCTGATTCATCATCTGCTCTGATGTTCTGGCTACTGTGTTGTCAGACTCTTGTGTGTCATTATAATTGTTATTGTCGATTCTTGCAACACCATATTCATCTGTTTTCCACTCAACAGAGAAATTTTCGTATACAAGAGTGTCGAGATCTGCCTCTTCATTGTTTACAAATATCATCTGGTCTGTGTCAATAACGAGATCCATAAACTGCGCAATCTGGCGCACTGTATAGTAATTTCTTGTCTCAATCACATCATTTTCCCTGATGCTGTAATCCTCCGGCTCAAGCTCTCCGTTTACCTGGACAAACCTAGGACATGAAACCCTTCTGCCGTTTATGATAAAAGTAATGACAGAATGATTGTACTCATCAAGCTGCGATATCTTATACACTGCTGCCTCTCCTGCTGTGGACGGCTCGATGACTATCTCACTGTTTGGCTCAAGCGGTGTGTTGATGCTTGCTGGCTTTCCGTTCATGGTCACCACTGCGCCATCTCCGGTCTCGCCTCTTACAAGCCTTGCCACACCGTTTACCGTAAAGTTTATCGGGGTACCGCGCTTTGGAAACAGCTCATCGTTTGGAAATCCCGCCTGAAGCGCCGCATCGACTATTGTAAGCCTGTTATTGTCATAGAGCTTTATTCTCTCACCGTTGAATCTGACCATGATAAAATTATTTCTCTGGTCATAATAATTCAGACATATACCAATTGGAGTGACAAGAAGCGGATCCTTCTTAATATCCTCCTGCTCAAAGGTCACATCGCCAAGCACTTCCTCACCTCTTAGAGCGACTCTTTCCTCCGGCAGGTCAAGGTCTTCCGCAAGCTTTTCCGTGAAGCCGTGTATCTTGCCTCCGCCTCCGACTACAAAGCAGGCACTCACTGTTTTGTCACCGTTTAGCTCTCTGATTTTAGTCGATACCTCTTGCGCAATATTATCAACAACAGGTGCTGCCACATCCCAGACATCCTTTGCAGGAATTGTGTGCTCGATGCTCATGATATCCTTGTATGTAACCGTATCACTTGTCGTAGACTGAAGCTTGATGCTCTCCGCCATATTGAAATCCACGAGGAAATGCTGCACAATAACTTCTGTCAGCTCATCTCCTGCATGCGGTATCATGCCATAGGCTATGATACTTCCGTCTCTTGTGATTGAGATATCACTCGTTCCGGCTCCCACATCGACAAGTGCGATATTAAGCATACGATAGTTCTCCGGAATTGCCACATTGATAGCGGCGATAGGCTCCAATGTCATATTGGCTACACTAAGCCCGGCCTGTCCCACCGCCGCATACAGTCCGTCTACCACATCCTCCGGCAGAAATGTAACTATGATATCCTCGCCTATTTTGTTTGCCTTATGCCCCTCAAGGCTGATAAACACCTCATCATTCAAAAAGAATTTGACTGTAGAATATCCCACACAGTAAAACTTATAGCTTGTATCGTTAACCTCCTTGAGTGCCTCCTGTGCTTTTTCTATGCCAAGCAGGTCAAGCGTATGGACATCCTCGCCGGTCACCACAGACTCCTGCGCATACTCATACTCCACATGCGTCGTGACAGTCTTTAATACTCGTCCTGCGGCTGCTATACACACCTCTTCAAGTGGCTGTCCTGTCTGTTTTTCAAGCTCGTCCTTTACTTCCTTAATGGTTTTTGCCACCCTGCCTATATCATGTATCTGACCGTCAAGCATCGCTCTGGTCTCATGCTCCCTGACATACTGTGCTGTAACCACAAATTCCTTGTCATCAGTCTGATAGCCGACAGTTCCTACAACATTTCTTGTACCAATATCCAAACCGAATACATTATTCATTTCCACTACTCCTTGTATTTGCTAAGCGCTTTATTTATTGAAGCTATCGTGTTTTCGATATCTCCATCATTATCGATAACCTCCTTGCAGTGCCTTCTGTACTCAGCTTCTTTAAGCTGGCTTGCAAAGATACTATCTATCTTCTCATCTGAATATCCGCGTGATGACTTAAGTCTTTTTCTTCTGACTTCTTCACTTGCATAAATATACCACAGCTCGTCGCAGATTTCACCATATCCCTCCTCTATAAGGAGTGCTGCTTCAAGCACAAGCATGAAAAGACCTTCTTTTTTTGCCTCTTTAACTGCATTAAGCACATATTCCTTTACTGCAGGATGCACTACTTCATTTAGAAGCTCTCTTTTTTTATCATCCGAAAAAATCACTCCGGCAAGTGCCGTTCTGTCAAAATGCCCGTCCTCAAGCCATATCGGTTCCTCTGCAAACAATTCCTTTAATCTGTTGTAGCAGTCGCTTCCCGGCTCCATCAGCTCATGTGCTATCTCATCGGAGAGCATGACCCTTATGCCATCAAGTTCCTTAAGATAGCTAAGCACTGCCGATTTTCCGGCACCTACACCACCTGTTATTCCTATAAAAATCATACTATTTCCTTTTCTGTCATCAATGCGCATCATACCAGTCATAGCCACACTCGGTGCCCACCTCCATAGATACCTTCATGTTCACCGCACCACGCATCTCTTTCTCCAGAAGCTTAATCACTTTATCCTTCTCAGCTTCCTTTGTCTCAATTAAAAGCTCATCATGCACCTGAAGGATAAGTCTTGACTTTAAGCCCTCGTCAAGAAGCCTGTCATGCACACGTATCATGGCAATCTTTATGATATCGGCTGCTGTACCCTGAATAGGTGAATTCATTGCAACTCTCTCTCCAAACTGTCTCTGCATGAAATTGCTCGAGTTCAGCTCGGGAATTGGTCTGATACGCCCAAACATGGTCTTTGTATAGCCATTTTTCTTGGCATCCAAAACCGTCTGATCCAAAAACTCCTTAATCTTTGGATATTTGACAAAATAGCTGTCTATATAGCCCTGTGCCTCTTTCCTTGAAATCCCCAGGTCGTTAGACAGACCAAACGCGCTGATACCATATACGATACCAAAATTTACAGCCTTTGCATTTCGTCTTTGAAGGTCTGTGACCTCATCAAACGGTGTGTCAAACACAAGGGACGCTGTACTTCTGTGGATATCCTGACCATTCTTAAAGGCCTCTATCATCCTTTCATCCCCGGAAAGCGCCGCAAGCACCCGAAGCTCGATCTGCGAGTAGTCTGAGTCAACAAACAGATCTCCATCCTCAGGCAGAAATACCTTTCTGATAAGCTTGCCCAGCTCAATCCTTATCGGGATATTCTGCAGATTAGGCTCTGTGCTTGAAAGACGGCCTGTCGCAGTGATTGTCTGATTTAAGGTAGTATGGATTTTGCCATCGGATGCAATATATCCCGAAAGTCCGTCAGCATATGTGCTCTTTAGCTTTGTGAGCTGTCTGTATTCCAGAATATCTGCAACAATCGGATACTCCGGCGCCAGCTTTTCAAGCACATCTGCCGCAGTCGAATAACCGGTCTTTGTCTTCTTTTCATTTGGCAGTCCAAGCTTTTCAAAGAGAATGACCCCAAGCTGCTTTGGCGAATTTATATTAAACTCTTCACCTGCTGCCTCATATATTTTCTTTTCAAGCTCAGTTATCGAAACAGCAAGCTTGTCTCCATACTCCTTAAGCTTTATTCCATCAGCCCTTATGCCCTCATTTTCCATATCATACAGTACGAAAACAAGTGGCAGCTCTATATCTCTGTAAAGAGTGAGCATATCCATTTCCTTTAGCTTCTGCAAAAGAACCGGCTTTGATTTCCAGGCAGTATACACCTCGTAGCAGGCACAGTCCACTGCCTTTTTCTCATCCTCCTTCATCATCCGGGTGAAATCAAGCTTTCCCAGATAATCCTTTTTAGATGAGAGCATAAGCCCCAGATAGTCCTTTGCAACCGCATCATAGGGATACTCCCCGACAAGAGGATTGATAAGGTATGCAGCCACCATCATGTCAAAATATCTGCCTCTGTCATCTGCCTTTATCTCTTTGCTCTTAAATCTGTGCAGATTGGTCTTTAAATCCGGTGATATCCATGACTTTACTTCCAGGGTATTTAGTTTTTCATCGATGAAGCTGCTTGAAATCTCATCACCTGTACAGATAAAATAAATGTCCTCCTCTGAAAAACAAATCGAAACAGCAAGATAATCGTTAGAAACCGGCTCCGAAAACAGACTTAGCTGTCCATCACTTTCGCTGTTTCCCAAAGACTCTCCAGGTACTACCGCAAAAGCGACCTCCTTGTCCTTTGCCTTCTCAAATACTCTCTCTGCAGTCTTTAAGTCCCTTACTACCACAAAATGCTCCTCGGCATTGTTTTTAGGAGCCTCCACATTAAACCGTGACAGCATGTTTTTGAATTCATATCTTTTGCACAGTAAAAAGGCTTCCTCCGTGTAGAGTGACTCTACTCCGCCACTAAGCTTTGCATCAGAAAATTCATAGTCAACCGGCGCATCAAGTATGATTGTCGCAAGCTCCTTGCTCATAAGCGCCTGCTCCCAATACTCCACTATATTCTTTGAAGCCCTTGGCGGCTTTACATTCTCAGCGTCCTCATGTACTGCCTCTATACAGTGATATTTTGCTATAAGTGCGCCTGCTGTCTTTTCGCCGATACCGGGTACCCCGGGAATATTATCAGACGTATCTCCCTGCAGAGCCTTTACATCGATAAACTCCTTTGGAGTGACGCCGTACTTTTCGATAACATCTGCTGTATTGTAGTTTTCTATCTCGGTTCCTGTCTTTTTGGTCTTTGGAATCCTTACCATGACATGGTCTGTCGCAAGCTGCAAAAGGTCTCTGTCTCCGGAAATGATGGCGACATCCATACCGGCCTTTTCTGCCCTGACAGATAAGGTTCCAAGTATATCGTCGGCCTCATAGCCTTCCTTTTCCACGATTTTAATGCCCATAGCGGTAAGCATTTCCTTTATCATAGGCACCTGCTGCCTGAGCTCCTCGTCCATAGGCTTTCTCGTGCCCTTGTACGCATCAAACATTCTGTGGCGAAACGTCGGCGCATGCACATCAAATGCCACCGTCAGATAGTCTGGCTTTTCCTCGTCAAGGATCTTGAACATGATATTCAAAAATCCATAGACTGCATTTGTGTGAAGCCCCTCTGAATTGGTCAGATCAGGAAGTCCGTGATATGCCCTGTTTAAAATACTGTGTCCGTCTATAAGTACAAGCTTTTCACTCATTTTATACTTTCCTTATTACTTAATATTGTTGTAATCGCTGCCGGTCACACTGCAGTGCAGGCAGTAATGTTAAATAGCTCTTGTATATTTCTTAAGCCACTGAGCCTCCTCATCATTCAAAAATGGTGAAACAAGCTCATAAACTCTAGCATGATAAGCATTCAGGTATCCTTTTTCCCTGTCTGTCATCTGATTTGGATCAATCGCATCGAGATCTATCGGTACATAGGTCAGATTCTCAAAATACATAAACTGGCCATACTCATTTTTCTCACCCTTTCGGCAGATAAGCTCATTCTCTGTACGAATACCGAATTTGCCCTCTAAATAGATGCCCGGCTCGTCTGTAGTGACCATGCCCTCTTCTATCACACGCTCTGCAGTCCTGCCCGGGTACTGCTTCCAGTGAAAGCTGTTTGGTCCCTCATGCACATTGAGCACATAGCCCACACCGTGTCCGGTACCGTGATTGTAGTCCATGCCAATCTCCCAGAAAGGCTCTCTTGCCAGAATATCAAAGTTTAGTCCCGAGCAGCCCTCCTTAAACCTTGCATTTGCCAGGTTCATATTTGAGCGGCACACTCTCGTAAACATATCCTTCATCTCGTCAGTCACAGGGCCTAGTGCAAAGGTCCTCGTGATATCTGTGGTTCCCTCCAGATAATGTCCTCCTGAATCAACCAAAAGAAGACTCTCAGGCTTAAGCTGCCTGTCGGACTCCTCTGTTGCAGAGTAATGCACAATAGCACCATGATCAGCATATCCGCATATTGTGGCAAAACTCAAATCAAGAAAACCCTCCTGCTCAGCTCTAAGCGATGCAAGATAATCTGAAGCCGAAATCTCTGTCATTGGTATCTTACCTATATTTGTCTTAAGCCAGTACATGAACTTGCACATCGCAACTGCATCCTTTAAATGCGCCTTGCGCAGATTTTCAAGCTGTACTTCGTTCTTTACGGCCTTCATGACAACTGTAGGATCCTCCGCATCAATCACCTTAACACCATCCGGCAGGCTGTCGCAGATGCGGTAATTTACAATCGATGTATTTAAAAGCACTGTCTCTTTTTCATCAATATGCTTCACATATTCATAAAAATCATCGTAAGGTCTTGTCTGTATACCATTCTTATCGAGGTATGCCTTAAGAGTCTCTGTCACAACCTCTTCCTGCAAAAACCATATGCAGCTGTCCTGTGACAGTGCCAGGTATGAAAGCACTACAGGCACATAGCTTATGTCGCCTCCCCTGACATTTAAAAGCCAGGCGATATCGTAAAGTGATGACATCAGATGAAGTGTTGCACCCTTTTGTGCCATCTGCTCTCTGACTCTTTTAAGCTTTGAGCTTATATCCTCACCTGTATATTTATTGTCAAAAATCATGACAGCTTCCTTTGACATAGGTGGTCTGTCAGTCCATATAAGGTCAATCAGATCCTCATTTACGTACATGCTGCCGTGCTTTTCTTTTGCGATTTCAGAAAGCCTTTTGCCCCATGCGGCATTTACCACTCTGCCGTCAAAGCCTATTACACCGCCATCCGAAAGAGTATCCTTTATATACTCATCAACTGTCGGTACGCCCTCCTCGCCAATCTTAAACAGCTTTACAGTGGTATCCTTAAGCTGCGCAGCCGCCTGCACAAAATACCTGCCGTCTGTCCATAGTCCGGCCTCATCCATAGTGATGACTGCGGTACCTGCTGAGCCCGTGAAGCCTGTAATATATTTGCGTGCCTTAAAATGCTCTCCTACATACTCTGACTCATGAAAATCAGCAGTAGGTACCACATACAGCGAGATGCCCCTCTTTGCCATCTCGCTTCTCAATGCTTTTAATCTATCCTGTATCATTTTATTATGCCTCTTTAAATTCAAAAAATTTTGTATCTAATTCCGGATACATTCTCTTTAATGAGATTGGTTTGCCGGATTTGTTCAAAAAGCAATGGCTGCTTTTTGCAGTGGTGCGAAGCTCGCCTGTCTCTTTGTCCTTCATGACATACTCAAGCTCCATCTTGATTCCGTTATACTTAAGCAGCTTTGTGTAGATGACGACCGTATCATCGAAATGTACCATACTGTGATACTCTACCGATATCGACAGCACCGGACTTATGATTTCCATATCCTCCATCTGCCTGTAGTTGAGTCCTATCTGATCCATCAAATCAAGTCTTGCTTCTTCCATCCACTTGACATAGTTTGAATGGTGGATTATACCCATCTGATCTGTTTCATAATACTTTGCGTGGTGCTCGTAAGGACGGATTCTAAGTTCCCCTTGTGAGCCGGCAATCTGTAACTCATTGTTTGCCATAAAAACTTCCTCCATTCATATTTTGGTCTTATTTCTATTATGCCACATTGGACAGCTAAATTCAACGACTTGACCGTAAAATATAAACCGGCTGCTACCTGCGTATCATGCTGTAGCAGTCTCTGCATATATTGCGTGAATTTCCAATCGGAAGTATTCTGCCGCAATACCGGCATCTGATAATATACTCATCCTTGCTCTTTGATAGAAGCTGCATAATCTTTGCCTGTGTTTTGTCGCGCTCGTTTTCAAGCCAGTCCTCCTCCACAATTTTGCCCATGCGGACTGAAAACTGATAGTACAAATCAAGCTTTTTGTAATAGGATTCGTATTTCATGAGCCCCTGATACTTTGAATGCTTATCAGGCTTGTCGAGAGAGATATCAGATGTATACGACATGCAGTAGCGCAGCCATTGTCTGACAAGCTCCCTGTCCTTTATATCTATAGGACATGTAATCATCTTATAAAGCAGATATTTGTCATCAAAATCTGCGATAAAGTATCGCTCCTTATACGCATATCCATACAAAAACAATATCTCATCGACATTGATTTTCCTAAACGGTGCTGATGGCTCTGCCTCATGCCAGAGCTTAATTATCGCATCAAGCGGCGCATCCATTGTAAGAAGCACCTGTGGGAAGCCAAGACTTACTATATCAATATCCTGCTCCGGTATATTTAGAGTATTCTTCAGATAATTCAGATTCTTTTGTCCCAAAGCTGTCACATAGCCTGTATCATACAGACCAAATCTGCCTGCACGGCCCGCTATCTGTTTTATCTCAGAGATGACAAGCGGACGTCTTGATACTCCATCAAACTTTTCCACCTCCAGAAATACAATTCTTCTGACCGGCAGATTGAGTCCCATTCCTATCGCATCTGTTGACACGACAACCTGTGTCTTTTTCTCATTAAAAAGCGTCATCTGCCTGCGCCTTATTTCCGGTGGCAGACTTCCGTATATGACACTTGGCTTTATGCCGTTTTCCTCCAGACGCCCTGCTATATTGAGTACCGATTTCTTTGAAAATACGATAAAGGCATCGCCTTCTCTCACATCCTGTGGAAATGAAAAAGGCTTATCCTCCAGCTTTAGAGCTGTCTTTCTCTCATACTCCCTTATCTCATACTCGTCGTGGCACAGATTAATCAGATGAATGACTACATCCTTTGCCACCGGGCTCATGCATATATGAATCTCTTCTGCAAGTGTACCAAGAATTGCCCTGGTCCATGAATGTCCCCTGTCATCATCTGCAACCATCTGTGCCTCATCGATCACTGCGATATCATATTCCTTATCACAGTCAAGCATCTCCACTGTCGATGCTGTAATTCTGCTGTCTGATACCTCAAGACACTCCTGGCCTGTAAGCATGGTGCATGGTATGCCTGCATCATTCATCTTCTCATATACCTCAAGTGCCAAAAGGCGAAGCGGTCCCAGATAAACTCCGTTTTGCGCCAGCTTAAGCCTCTCAAGCGCCTGATATGTCTTACCGCTGTTAGTCGGACCTATATGGAGTATGAAGTGCCTTTTCATGCTCTGTGCTTTTGGAAACTCAAGCTCCGGCCGTGCCGGAACCAGCGTGACAATCTCTCTTCTAAGCTCCTTGCTGCGGTACTCATTGTAAAGCGCCTTCATGCTCCTTGTACATATCGCACCTATATACTCCTTGCGCAAAAGCTTTAGAAAATCCTCTGTGAGATACTCTGCCTCATTCTCATCAAACTGCTCCATATCCACCCTGACGAGCTGCGGAAGGATTTCTCTATTTAAAATCTGCCTTGCATTCTTATTGTTGGAATAGTAGGTGATCAATGCAAGCCTTTTTATTTCCTGATGCAGCTTGTCGAGTGCTATTGTCTCGTTTTTTGAAAATCGCGCATATTTAATTGATTTTGCTTTGTTATTGAGCCTGTGAATATAGTGTGCCAGCTTTACAGGCTTACCTGTACTTCTCTTCGCATTCTCCCTGTACTGGTCAACATAAAACTGTACCAGTACCTCTTCAAACGATTTTTCCATATATGTGTGTTATCCTCTTTATTTGTATACACCGTTAAGAGTCACCTCAAACGTAACATCCTTTCCGGCTAGTTCTGTATTTGCCTTATAATCATCCGGGAATTTAAGGTTTAAATCAAAGGTTTCTCCCACCTTGTGACCTACCACTCCTTCCTCAAATCCATCTATATAGCTGCCTGAGCCGAGCACCAGGTCTGTGCCCTGTCCCTCAGTGCTTCCACCCTCGAATTTTTCACCGTCCATATATCCAGTGTAGTCAATATTTACCTTATCTCCGTTTTCTGCAACCGTGTCAGCCTCTGTATTAAGTGTTGCTGCCTCGGTCTGTGAATCACTGCCTTGTGTCTCGGATGCCTGAGATTCTGTGGTCTGTGATGCAGCTTGCGTATCGTCAGTGCCCTTTGACGATGAACCGCCCGATGTCGCAACTGCCCAGATGAGTACTATGACTATCACAACGACTGCCACTACCGGCACCCAGAATTTCAGCAGATTCACAACCTTTGCCTTCTTTTCTGCCTTCTCTCTCTCGATTCTTCTTTTTTCCTGTGCGATTTTTTTGTTTTGTTTGTTCATTTTGTTAATCTCCTGTTTTATTTTTATTATTGAATTATACTATTACAATTTGAACATTCTGTGTTTCGCATAAATGAACAGTATGCGTTGTCTGTCAGTGCATTCGCTATCTGTCACTGTTCGCTTTAAACTTTAAACGGCTGCGTCTCTTAACTATTTGACGAAACAATAAAAGCAGTAGAAAGACGCCCACACAGCCTGCACTTATAGCTGCACCTGCCTTAAGCCCCGGTGTCTCATAATAAAGCTCTATCTCATGCTCTCCCTCATCCAGATGAATGCTAACAAAGGTATCTGAAAAATCCTCATACTCTGCATCCTTCCCATCCACCTTCATAGTCCATCCCTTTTCACTCGGAATAGAAAGTACAAGCTGTCCTGCCTGCTTCACATCAATGTGTCCGCTTATGTGTGTATCTGAAAAATCATCCACCGAGAGTGTCTGCTCATTGAGTGTATTGTAAGCACTCTCAACTGCAGCAATGGAAAGCTCGTATACATTAAATCGTACAGCATCGGCATCAGTGTTTGTGACGGAAACTGTCTTCCCCGCCTTCACGTATCCCAGGTCAAACAGATACCTGTGAGTGGTCTTCGAGTATGTGGTCTCATACTCTCCGTGGCTGAAGGTCAGACTGTCAGTGCTGCACGAATCGTATGCCGCATAATAATGTCCGTCATGGTCAAAGGTGAGAGTCGTAGTTCCCGGATTTTCATCCTGAGTGCACTCTGTCAGGGTCAGCGTATCATCTGCTGCACCTAGAAGCCTGCCAAGAGAGTTAATCGAATAGATTTTCGATGACGATGATGGCTTCCACGCATCAATCACTCCCTCATCCATCATAAAACCAAGTGGAAGTGTGTAGTTATTCCGATACAGATAGTGATTTCCGCATTTTCCCACAAGTGTAGTCAGCTCATTCTGTGGCTGTATTGATTTTGTAACCATATATCTGACCGAAAGCATGGCTGACGTGACAGGTGTGGCACCGTTATAACAGTAGAAATTCTTGCCTCCCTCCATATAAAGAGCCTGATAAAAATGGCTCACATTTATATTCATCAGGGAAGAAAACTGTGTTCCAGAAGCATAGCCGTATCGTGTGTCATCATTTTTAGTTAGTCGGCCTGTATCCTCAACCCTGTAAAATGGTACATCGTTGTCAGCTGCATCCTCTTTTGCCAGCTCCAGTGCCTTTTGCATATCGTCCACATTGGCATTGTAGCTGTTTCTGCCGGTACATCCAAGTCCTGTCACAGCCATATTGACAGCCAGCTCCACAATCGCAATACCGCATGTTATGACCATCAAAAGCTCCCTGTTTTTCCTTGCTGCAAGCTTTAAAAGTACTGTCATAATGCCGTACAGCGCAACAAACAATATGCTTATGATAACTGCATAATACTCTGTCACATCCTCACCGGCAAACATCGTGCTTACTGCCATAAGCGCCGATGCAAATACCACTGCCACACCAACATGCCACAGTCTTATGCCACGCCACTTTCTTACTGTAGCATAGCCTATGGTCAATACAAGAAATGCATACAGATACGACTGTCTGCCAGGCAGCGAATCCGGAAAATGCAGTCCGTGCCATATAAAGTCAAGCTGTTTATTGGCAAAGCTTGCCATGAAAAACAACACAAACAATACTGGAGCTATTTTTTTCTTCCAATTAATCCTTTTATTAAGCACAAACAGTATCAAAAGCATCACACTAAAGGCTCCGGCATACAGATTCGGCCAGTTCTCTGCACCCTCATAGACGCTTGCTGTCGTGCACATCCTGCCGACCTCTGATAAGAGATTAAAATACCACTCTATCTGCTTTGGAAACTCGATGCCCGACGAACCGCTGTAGCTTAAAATGATAAGCTCCGGGATGATTAGCACCATCGCAGTGCCTCCAGCCAAAAGTGAGTAAACGGCAAATCTCACAATTGCAGCCATTTTACCGCCATTTTGCGTAAAGAAAAGCCATGCAAACCAGAATACCAAAAAGATGCAAAGCATGATGCTCAGATAATAATTTGACAATATACAAACTGTCTCTTATACACATCTCCGAGCCCACGAGACCGATCAGTATCTCGT
>ENA-OYYJ01000518-OYYJ01000518.1-human-gut-metagenome-genome-assembly--contig:-NODE-518-length-14009-cov-4.613014_pt1 | contig 14009 bp, 10 predicted proteins | sample MGYA00243248_ERZ653447 | MGnify/ENA primary metagenome ERZ653447 (study PRJEB26926, sample SAMN06165030) | human gut metagenome | biome: ENVO:00009003; feature: ENVO:2100002; material: ENVO:00002003...
TTGTAACCTCGTTCTAAATAAACCGTCTGGCGGTATCTAACTGATTAACATTTCAGCAAAGAAGCTGTGGTTGGAGCCTCCCGAAAACCGTCTTTGCGGTAGGTGATGTTCCACCAATCCACAGCATCCTGAACTTATTGTAGCATTCCGCTGGAGAGCGGTCTATAAATACTACTATTTTATTATACGAGGTGATGGTGGGCATGTTCACCCGCATCAGCGCCTCGTAGGCGGCGACCCGCCCGCTGTGGGCCGAGAAGATGGGCTGGAAATAGTAGGTCACCAGTTCCTCCCGCAGCAGCTGTTCGAACTCGCGCTGGGTCTGGGCGGCGTACTCCTCCCGGTGGTACACGCCGATGTCGAAGTCGCCGGTGTGGCCCTTGTGGGACTGCTTGACCTGATACATCGCAAAGTCGGCGTACTTCTTCAAGGTTTTGAGGTCGGTGCCGTCCTCCGGGAACCACGCCACGCCGCCGGAAATGCTGATATTCAGCGTCTTGCCGTTGGGCAGGGTGGAACAACTGGCCCGCAGGGCCCCGTTCAGGGTGCTCAACTCTTTGCGGATGGCGTCCTGCGAGTCGTACCCGTAGAACAGCAGCAGGAACTCGTCGCCGGACAGGCGGGAGCAGACGGTGCCCTTGGGGGTGTTGGCGGCGAAGCACTGACCGGTCTGGCGGATGTACTGGTCGCCCCAGTCGTGGCCGTAGGTGTCGTTGATGTGCTTGAGGTTGTCGAGGTCCATCATCAGCAGGGCCGCGCAGCGCAGCCGGTCGGGATGGGCGAAGAGATCGGCGCAGACCCGGTTGAAGGCCTGACGGCTGTACAGGCCGGTCAGGATGTCGTAATCGCGCTCATGCTCGATGCGCTGCTGCTCCAGAATGGCGGAGGTGACATCCTCCAGCAGACCCACCTCCGAGGGCGTCTCCGCCACAATGCGGGTGATGCGGAGGACGATGTACTGCACATTGCCGTCCGGCTGCGCAATGGTGAAAATGGAACTGCCGATGGAAGTGGTGCGGTACAGGCTGCTGTGGGCCACCGCTGAGAGGGCGGCGCGGAAGGAAGAGGGGGTCAGGGGGTCAGGCCTTTGGACGCCGAGCATCCGGAAGAAGTTGTCGGTGACATAAACGCTGTCGTTGCGCAGCTCATAGCCCGCCAGCTCCACACTGGCCATCTCCATGATCCGCAGAAAGCGGGTGGAGGAGGCCAGCATATCCGAAGAAAGCTGGCTGATGGCGGAAGCAAACTGGTCCACCTCGGCGATGCCGGTGGTGGAAAGCTGGGGCAGCGCCGCCGCGTTTTGCGCCTTGGCCACTTCCGCCGAGAGCTGGGCCACGGGCTTGGACATCCGCTCACTGACCAGCCAACTGGCCGCAAAACCCGCGATGAGGGTGAGCAGCACGGTCAAAAACAGCAGCTGCTGCACCCGCTGGGCAAAAGCGAAGAGGGCGGAGGAGGGCACGATGCCCACCAGACACCAGTGCTCCTCGTAGAAGGGGGCGTTTCGGCTGTAAACCTCCAGCGGAACGAGGGAAGCGATGTAAGAGAAGTTGTTCTTGAAAAAGCGGAAGCAGTCTGCATCTGCCCGCGTCAATTGGAGGGCGGTGCTGAGATCCAGCCCGCCGCTGTTCATCACCGGAAACGCCGTGAGCGTGAGAGTGTCTGCATGGAGGGTGGTGCCCGAATAGCACAGGGCGTAACTGCCGGAATTGGATGTGTGCAGCTCGTTGTAGGGCATTTTTTCGGTCAGATAGCTGGTCAGAAGCTCTACGCCCACCACGCCGTAAACGGTGCCGTCCGGCAGGATGAGGGGGAGGCTGTAGGCGATGGCCTGACGGTCATCGCCGTTCATGACATAGGGGCTGGTCGTCCAGTGGCCGTAGGCGGTGGCATCCAGCTTGGTTTCCGCGTCATAGGCGGTCTGGAACGACGAGTAGACCAGCCCCTCTGCGCCGAGGGAGCGGTAGGTGATGGCGGGCTTCCACGCCTTATCCGTGGCGATGTTCTGGGTCTGCACCAGTCTGGCGGGGGCCCGCTCGAACATCAGGTCCGAGTTGTTTTCCGGCGGCGGAGAGTCGGGATCAAGGTCCCGCAGGTAGACGGAGGGCAGCCGGTCGCCGTTGGCCCGCTCGTTCAGGTCGTGGGTGTTCAGGATGAGGTAGATGCCCGTCACCGGCTTGGAGCGCAGGGTAGAGATCAGCTTGGGGGTGACGGCCGCCAGCAGGGGGTAAGCCGCGTCGCTGCTGCTGTCCAGCGTGGCAAGGTCGATGGCACCACTGTCCAGCAGTTCCTGCGTCAGGGTGTTGATCCGGCTGGTCAGGGAGGAAAGCTCCTGCGCATCGTTCAACTGGGACTGGATGTAGCCGCTGCGGGTCTCTACCTGCATGGCAAGGATATCCTCGGCATTATGGTTCAGCTGCGGGCCTACCCGCATGAGGTAGATGGATGCGACCAGCAGCAGAACTTCGACGAGCACCACCAGCATCATGGCGTTGAAGATGGAGCCGAAGATGGAACGCTCGCGGCGTTTCTTCGGCGAGGTGCGCTGGGATGAGATCCCCATAGGGCGGGTGCTCCTTTCAAATCAAATGATCCGTTCAGCCTGCAAAGGCTTCCAGCGTGGTGCGGGTGGCCTCGTACCACTGGTCAAAATAGTCGTCGGTCAAGAATTCGGCCTCGGCTTCTTCGGGGGTCTGCCCGGCGGCGATCCGCTCCTCGACCGTGGCGCGGTCGGCTTCGGCGGCGTCCTCCATGGCGGACTGCAATTTGTTGCGGGCCGTGGAACCCTTCGGGAAGGCGTGGGTGGTGTACAAGCCGTCGTTCTCTACGGCATTCAGTGAGAGATCCAGCACCGTGGTGATGGAGTCGGACAGCTCCAGCCCGCTGGACTGGATGGCGTCGAGACTGGCGGCGGCGTGGGTCACGGGCAGGTAACCGGAGCTGACCGAGAAGGCAATGTTATTTTCCGGCTGGGTGAACCACTTCAAAAATTCCACGCTGGCTTCGATCTGGGCATCGGTGCCCTTGGTCACGATCATGCCGGCACCCTGCTGGGCGGCAACGGGGGCGCAGCCAGAGAAGCTGGGGCAGGGCAGGACCACCATCTCAATGTCGTGGCTCTCGGTGTCACTGGTCAGCACCTGCTTGGGGAAGAAGGTGGAACTGGACGAGGAACCTACGTAAGAAAGCAGGTTGCCGGTCTTCACGTCATCGCTGCGGAAGCGGCCGCTGGCCCCGAACCAACCCTTGAGGAAGGGGACATAGTAGTTGTCCCACAGCTTGCGCATCACGTCTTTGTCAAGGTTCAGGGTCATGACGCCGTTCTCGGCATCAAAGATGGTCACGCCCAGCTCCTGCGCGCCGCAGAACAGGTAGTTCGCCAGCGCGTCGCGGCCGAAGAAAGCCTTGCCGTCGTTGGGGGTGTCGGTCTGGGCGTCGGTCCAGTCGTAATATTTGTGGGCTGCTTCGGTCACGCCCTCCACGGTGGCAAGGTCGTCATAGGTCACGCCGGTGGCGGCGGCGAAGGGGGCCCAGTCGGTCGCGTTCAGGTAGAACAGCTCGGTGGATTTCGCCACGGGGAAGACCTTCAGCTCGCCGTTGTTCATCAGGTCACCCTCTTTTAAAAAGCCGTCCACGTAGGCGGCCTTTTCCTTATCCGTCAGGTAGGGGGCCAGATCCACGACCTCGCCGAGCTGGTCGAGGTCGTAGGCCATATCCGCATAGCCGGAGTAGATGTTGGGCAGGGCGGCAGCGCCCACTTCGCCCTTGGCAGCGGCCAGCACATTGGTCTCAAGATCGGTCACGCTGCCTTGGCTGGAGCTTTTGACCACGATGTGCTTTTCCTGCCCGACGGTGGAATTGAATTCGTCCACCAGCTCGTTGAAGCTGGTGAGCTGGTCGCCGCTGTAGTAGGTCCAGACGGTAATGGTGGTGGCTGCCTTGGGGGCGCCGCCGCAACCCACACAGCCCAGCAAGAGCGCAGCACTCAGTGCGATGCTGACCAAAGAACGAAAGTGAAGTTTCATACGGTTTCCTTCCCCTGCGCGGGGCGGGCATCTCCGGCCCGGACCCCGTAAAAAAGAGCCCCGGTGACCCCGCGGCTCAGAATGCGCACCTTAATCAAGGGCCTTGATGGCCTTGATGGTGCGGTCGTATTCGGTTTTCACGATAGCATACTGCTCCGCAGCGCCCTCAAACGTTCCTGCGCGGAGGATCTCCGTCAGGGCTACCGCCGGGGAGCTGAGGTTGTCGAAGCCGAGGTTGAGGCAGACGCCCTTCAGGGTGTGCGCGGCACGGAACGCCTCTTTCACGTCCTGCTTGGCCATGGCGTCGGTCAGCAGACGGAAACTGTCGTCCTGCAAAAACATTTTGACAAAGCGGCGGATCATATCCGACTTATAGAACCGCTTGAGCACATCCTGATAATTCGCGCCCATGGCGGTGTAGCATTCTTCGAGCGTCATGTACAAAAATCCCCCTGTATCGTCAACGGTGATATATAAACCATTATAGCACCTTTTCCTCTGCGGGGCTACTGTTTGCACCGAAAAAATTGGCCTTTTTTCCGAAAAACCCAACGAAATCCCTCTCTTTTGCGGAAAAGTTTCAAGAAAGCCCTTCCATTTGCCGGAAAACCGTTTATAATGAGTATACATCATAAAAATACCAGAGATTTGCTTTGCGTTTTGGCAAAGCAGCATAGAAAGGCATGGGGAGCGGCAAAGATGAAGACGATGCAGGAAGTTCAGGCAATGCTCCGCGACTTACAGCAATTGTACACCGATGTGCGGCTGCTGGACAAGGACGCCATTGCACGGATCGAGGAGGGAGCACGCTCCGACCCCAACGGCGAAGATCTGTGCTATGCCTGCCGCCACAAGAGCCGCCGCTGCCGCCACTGTGCTGTGAAAAGCGCCTATGAGAACCACGATCAGCGTGTAAAACTGGAATACTTTGCACCGGATATCGTACAGGTGACGGCCAGATATCTGGAAGTGGACGGGGATCCCTTCGTGCTGGAACTGCTGCAGCGGATGCACAGCGATACCATCATTGACCCGGACGACACCGAGGCCCTGTTCAGCGCGATCTCCGGCTACAACACCAAGCTTTACCACGATGCCCTGACCGATGTGTACAATCGCCGCTACTATGAGGAGATCGTCCGGGGGATGAAGGGCCCTACTGGCGTGGCGCTGATGGATCTGGACGACTTCAAGGTTTACAACGATACCTACGGCCACCACGCCGGTGATATGGCGCTGAAGACCGCCGTCAACATCGTGCGGAGCTGCATCCGCCAGACCGATGCACTGGTGCGCTTCGGCGGCGACGAATTTCTGCTGGTGCTGCCCGGCATCCCGGAGGATTACTTCAAAGTCAAGCTGGAGCTGATCCGCGAAAAGCTCCACGATGCCATCGTGCCCGGCTATAGCCACATGCGGCTTTCGGCCAGCATAGGCGGCATCGTCCAGATGCCCGGCGGCTCCATGGATGCCGTGGTGCGTCAGGCCGACCGGCTGATGTATCAGGCCAAGCTCCGCAAGAACAGCGTCGTGATGGCCGGTGCGGAGGACCTGCCCGATGAAGCAAACTCCAAGCGGGAACAAAAGCAGCAGGTGCTCATCGTGGACGATTCCGAGATGAACCGCGCCATCCTTTCGGAGATCCTGCGGGGGGACTACCGCATTCTGGAAGCTGCCGACGGCGAGGAGTGCCTTGAAAAGCTGCATCAGCACATGGGGGATATCGCCTTGGTGCTGCTGGATCTCGTGATGCCCAAGATGGACGGCTTCGAGGTGCTGGACTTCATGAACCGCAACCACACCATTGAGGACCTGCCCGTTATCATGATCTCCAGCGAGGACAGCGAAGCCTCCGTCCGCCGTGCCTACGAAATGGGCGTTTCGGATTACGTCTCCCGCCCGTTCGACTCCCGCGTGGTCTACCGCCGGGTGTTCAATACCATTAAATTGTACGCAAAACAGCGGCGGCTGAGCACTTTGCTGTCGGAGCAGATCCGTGAGCGGGAGAAGAACACCACCATGCTGGTGGGCGTTCTGAGCCAGATGGTCGAGTTCCGCAACGGCGAGAGCGGGCTGCATGTCCAGCACATCCAGCGCCTGACCGAACGGGTGCTGGAAAAGCTGCTGGAGCGGCCCAACCGCTACCACATCACCTCCGAAATGCAGGATAATATCCCGCTGGCTGCAGCCCTGCACGACATCGGCAAGATCGCCATCGACGAGAAGATCCTGAACAAACCCGGCCGCCTGACCAAGGAGGAGTTCGAGGTCATCAAGACCCACACCACCATCGGCGCGGAGATGCTGAGCAAGCTGGAGAACTTCAACACTGAGCCTCTGCTCCAGACGGCTTACAGCATTGCCCGCTGGCACCACGAGCGGTGGGACGGCTGCGGCTACCCGGACGGGCTGAAAGGGGACGAGATCCCCATCGAAGCGCAGGTCGTTGCGCTGGCGGACGTCTACGACGCGCTGACCAGTGAGCGCTGCTACAAAAAGGCGTACCCCCACCGGAAGGCTGTGGACATGATCCTGAACGGCGAGTGCGGTGCCTTCAACCCCGTCCTGCTGGAATGCTTTATGGAGATCGAGGGCGACCTTGGGTTGGAATTGGAAGAGAAACATGTCTGTGGGCCGAAAGCGTGATACAACGAAGAAAAGCCACCCGAACGGGTGGCTTTTCCTATAGTTGGGAGAAATTCAACTCTGGGGCTGGTCCTTCTTGAGGAGGCTCAGGATCACCGCACCCACGATGCTGCCGGCGGCCAGCGCCACGACATACATCAGCGCGTGATCCACAACGGGGAAGACGAAGATGCCGCCGTGGGGAGCGCGCAGGGCGCAGCCGAAGGTCATGGACAGCGCACCGGAGAGGGCCGCGCCGATGACGCAGCTGGGCAGGACGCGGAGCGGGTCGGCGGCGGCGTAGGGGATGGCGCCCTCGGTGACGAAGCACAGGCCCATGACGTAGTTCACGATGCCGTTGCGGCGCTCGTCGGGGGTCCACTTCTTCGGGCAGAAGGTGGTGGACAGGGCGATGGCGATGGGGGGCACCATGCCGCCGACCATGACCGCCGCCATGACCTCATAGTTGCCGGAGGCGAGGGCGGCGGTGCCGAAGACGTAAGCTGCCTTGTTGCAGGGGCCGCCCATATCAATGCTCATCATACCGGCGACGATGGCACCCAGCAGGACCTTGGAAGTGCCGCCCATGGCGTTGAGCCAGTTGGTCATGGCGGTGTTGATCATGCCCATGACCGGGTTGATGCCGCACATGACTGCACCCATGATCAGGATGCCGCCCAGCGGGTAGATCAGCATGGGGCGGATGCCGTTCAGGCTGGCGGGGAGCTTCTCGGTGATCTTTTTCAGGACCTCGACTACATAACCGGCTACGAAGCCCGCCAGCAGCGCGGCGAGGAAGCCGCCGGAGATGCCGGTGGTGCTGCCGGAAGCAAGATCTGCAAAGTTGGTGCCGTTCATGGCGAGGACGCCGCCCGCGAAGCCCACCGCCAGACCCGGACGGTCCGCAATGGACATGGCGATGAACCCAGCCAGAATGGGCAGCATGTAACCGAAGGCTGCATTGCCTACCGTCTTGAAGAAGGCGGCGAGGGGGGTGTTCATGCCGAAGTTGGAGGGGTCGATGGTGTAATCGTCCAGCAGGAAGGCCAGCGCGATCATGATGCCGCCGCCTACGACGAAGGGCAGCATGTGGGAGACGCCGTTCATCAGATGTTTGTAAATGGTGTGGGCTGCGCTGTCGGAAGCGCCGGTGCCAACATCAGCAGCCTTTTCCTTGGCGTGGTACACGGGCACCTCGCCGCGCGCCACCTGCATGATGAGCTGTTCGGGCTTGTGGATGCCGTCGTCCACGCGGGTGAAGAGGACGGGCTTGCCGTCGAAGCGGGCAGTCTCCACGTTCTTGTCCGCCGCCACGATGATGCCGTCACAGGCGGCGATCTCTTCCTTGGTCAGGACGTTCTTCGCGCCGTCGGAGCCGTTGGTCTCGACCTTGACGGGCAGTTCCAGCTTGTCACCCGCCTTGGTCAGCGCCTCGGCGGCCATATAAGTATGAGCGATGCCGTTGGGGCAGGCGGTCACGGCCAGCACCCGGAAACCGTTCTGGGGGATGGGCTGGCTGGTGAAGCTCTCGTCGCCGAACTGGTCCTGCTCCTGCTGGTCGATGCAGTCGAGGAATTCCTTCGGCGTCTTGGCGGTGCGGAGCTTTTCCACGAAGTCCTCGTTCATCAGCATCTGCATCATCCGGGCCAGCATATCCACGTGGAGGCTGCCGTTCTGCGGGGCCGCAATGGCGAAGAGCAGGTCGGTCTTGCCGTCGTCATCGGGGTTGTACTGCACCGGCTCCTTCAGCCGCAGCACGGCCAGACTGGGGTGGAGCACCACGTCGCTCTTGGCGTGGGGCACGGTAATGCCGTTGTCCACGTAGGTGGAGCCTTCCGCCTCGCGGGCATAGAGCGCCTTTTTGTAGGCGGCCTTGTCCATGATGTTGTCATGAGTGGCTTGCAGCTCCACCAGCTCGTTCAGGATCTCCTCCTGCGTGGAAGCGGTGGAATCCAGTGCAATGGCCTTGAGGGAAAATAATGTGGTGATGCGCATAGGGGTTCTCCTCTCCTTGTTTTCTCCTGATCTTAAAGCGCTGCAAGCAGTGCTTCGATCTCACTCCGTTTGGCAAGCCCAAGGCTGAAGGCCGTGGCGCTGCCACAGGCGGTGCCGAGCCGCAGGGCGTCGTCGTAGCGGCCGGTCTTGAGATACCCGGCCACAAACCCGGCCACCATGCTGTCGCCCGCGCCCACGCTGTTCACGACCTTGCCCTTGGGGCAGCCGATGCGGTGCACGCCGCCCGCTTCGTCCACCAGCAGGGCTCCGTCGCCCGCCATGCTGACCAGAACGTTCCGGGCACCCTTCTCCTGCAAGGTGCGGGCTGCGGCGGTGATCTCGGCGTCGCCGGTCAGTTCCCTGCCCACCAGTTCGCCCAGTTCGTGATTGTTGGGCTTGATGAGGAAGGGATGGAAAGGCAGGACGTTGGCCAGCAGGGCGCGGGTGGCGTCCACAACGCAGCGCACGCCCTTGCCGTCCAGCCGGGCCAGCAGCCGCTCGTAGGTGTCCTGCGGCATACTGGACGGGATGCTGCCCGCGAGGATGAGTACATCGTTTTCGGTCAGCCCATCGAGCTTTTCTTCCAGCTGCTGCAAGGCCGACGCCGGGATGGCGGGGCCCGCACCGTTCAGCTCGGTCTCTTCACTGGCCTTGATCTTCACGTTGATGCGGGTCATGCCGTGGTCGAGGTGGATGAAGTCGGTGCACAGCCCCTGCGCGGCCAGCCCGCGTTCCAGCCACGCGCCGGTCTCGCCCGCCACAAAGCCCAGCGCCACGCTCTCGCAGCCCAGCTCCCGGAGCACACCGGACACATTGATGCCTTTGCCGCCCAGCACGCAGTCTTCGCCGACGGCGCGGTTTACCTCGCCGACTTCCAGCGCCTTGTCCAGACGGACGACATAATCAATGGCAGGGTTGAAGGTTACAGTGTAGATCATAATTCCGTCTCCTTTATCAAAGTAAATTCTCGGTATTTGGGGTTGGGGCAGCGGTTGGTCAGGATGGCTCCGCTGTGCAGGTCGGTGATGACGGCGGGGTAGACCTGCGCGAACTTGGAATCGTCCACAAGGAACCATGCCTCCCGCGCCCGGCGGACGGCAGCAGCCTTGACGGCGGCTTCCTCCGGGTCCGGGGTGGTGAACCCGGCCTCCAGCGCCACGCCGTTGGCCCCCATGAAGGCTTTGGTGAAGTTGTACTGCTGCAAAGCCGTCAGCGCCGCCGCCCCGATGATGGCTTCGGTCTGGGGGCGGAGCAGCCCACCGGGCAGGAACACCCGGCAGCCCTTCTGGGCCAGCAGCCGCGCGTGGGCCACGCCGTTGGTCACATAGCTGGCCTTGAGCGCCGGGCCGCTGAGCAGCCGGGCCACCGCAAGGGTGGTGGAACCGGCATCCAAAAAGACGAAGTCTTCCGGCTGGATGAGGGAAGCTGCCGCCTGTGCAATGCTCTGTTTCTGGTCCACGGCCAGCGTTTCCTTGGCGGCCATGGTGGGTTCGTCGGTGCGGAAGGGGCTGTCCGGCAGCGTGGCTCCGCCGTGGACTTTGTTCAACTTGCCCAGTTTGTCCAGCTCGTTCCGATCGCGCCGGATGGTGGACTCGCTGGCGCTCAGTGCCTCGCACAGCTCCTGCACGGTGGCAGTGCGCTGGCGGGCCAGCAGGTCAAGGATGAGGGCGAAGCGTTCTTCTGCCAACATGAGGAAAGGTCACTCCTTTGGTGTTTTGTGATTGGACTTGAAGCTTTATGAAGCTTCCTGTCCTTATTATAGCAAGATTTCCGTCAAAATCAATCACAATGCGCCAGAAATAGCCAACAAAAATCACCTCGGAAAATTGAGCAGGTTGCACAACAACTGGGATACATTTGGCAAACGGCAGCAAGTGTGCTATGATATAAGAAAAATGCAGGAGGAACGCTATGACAAAGCCCAAGATCATCTTTTTTGACATCGACGGCACACTGGTGCCGCTCAAGGAGGGCATCCGCCCCAGAACGGTGGAGGCGCTGCAAAAACTGCGGCAGAACGGCATCAAGCTCTGCATCGCCACCGGCCGCGCTCCCATGGAAGTGCCGAAGTTCGAAGGGGTCACTTTTGATGCGTTCCTGACCTACAACGGCTCCTATTGCTTCACGCCGGAGCGCGATGTTTTCAAAAATCTCATCCCGAAAGCGGACATTGCCCTGCTCCGCCGGAATGCCGAAGCGTTGGGGCGGCCCATGGCGTTGGCCACCAAGGACCGGCTGGCCGCTAACGGCTCCGACCCTGATCTGGCAGAGTATTTTGCCATCGGCGGGGTCGAGCTGGTGATCGCCGACGATTTTGATGCTATGGCGCAGGGCGAGATCTTTCAGGTGCTGATGAGTGGCAGGGAAGCGGAGTACCCAGCCATCCTGAAGGATGTGGAGAACGCGAAGATCGCCGCATGGTGGGACCGCGCCGTGGATATCATCCCGGCCAGCGGCGGCAAGGGCATCGCTGTGGAAAAGATGCTGGAATTCTACGGCATCGACAAGTCCGACAGCATGGCCTTCGGTGACGGCAACAACGATATCGAAATGTTCAGAGCCGTCGGCACCGGCGTCGCTATGGCCAACGCCTCTGCCCGGCTGCAAGCCGCCGCCACCGCCCATTGCCGCGATGTGAAGGAAGACGGCATCTATTGGTATTGTGTAGAAAACGGCCTGATATGAAGAGAAAAAGCCGGTGCACTTTCTTGGCGCACCGGCTTTTTTCTATAGGGGAAACTTACTTGTTCTGAATGTACTCGTCAATGGCCTTCGCGGCTGCCTTACCGGCACCCATGACCTTGATGACGGTAGCGGCACCGGTCACGGCGTCGCCGCCCGCATACACGCCCTCGCGGCTGGTCTTGCCCTCGTCGCCTTCGGTGACGATGCAGCCGTGCTTGTTGGTCTCCAGACCGGGGGTGGTGGAGCGGATGAGGGGGTTCGGGCTGGTGCCCAAGCTCATGATGACGGTGTCCACATCCATGGTGAACTCGCTGCCCTTCTTCTCGATGGGGCGGCGGCGGCCGGAGGCGTCGGGTTCGCCCAGCTCCATCTCCACGCAGGTGATGGCCTTGACGAAGCCGTCGTCATCGGACAGGATCTCCACCGGGTTGCACAGGGTCTTGAAGATGATGCCCTCCTCCTCGGCGTGCTCCACTTCCTCCTTACGGGCGGGCAGTTCGGCCATGCCGCGGCGGTAGACGATGTAGACGGTCTCGGCACCCAGACGCAGGGCGCTGCGGGCAGCGTCCATGGCCACATTGCCGCCGCCCACAACGGCGACCTTCTTGCCGGTGCGGATGGGGGTCTTGCTGGTGGGCAGGTAAGCCTTCATCAGGTTGGAGCGGGTCAGGAACTCGTTGGCAGAGTAGACGCCCTTCAGGCTCTCGCCGGGGATGCCCATGAAGCGGGGCAGACCGGCACCGGAGCCCACGAAGACGGCCTCGTAGCCGTACTCGCCCATCAGCTCGTCGATGGTCAGCACCTTGCCGATGACCATGTTGCACTCGAAATCGACGCCCATCTTCTTCAGGCCGTCGATCTCCTGCTGGACGATGGCCTTGGGCAGACGGAACTCGGGGATGCCGTACATCAGCACGCCGCCCGCCACATGCAGCGCCTCGTACACGGTGACCTTGTAGCCCAGCTTTGCCAGATCGCCCGCAGCGGTCAGGCCGGCAGGACCCGCGCCGATGATGGCGACCTTGTGGCCGTTGGATTCGGGCACGACCGGGGCAGTGTGGACGTTTTCACGATGCCAGTCGGCCACGAAGCGCTCCAGACGGCCGATGCCGACGGGCTCGTTCTTGATGCCGCGGGTGCACTTGCCCTCGCACTGGCTCTCCTGCGGGCAGACACGGCCGCAGACAGCGGGCAGGGAAGAGGAGCGGTTGATGACCTGATAGGCGGCTTCGAAGTCGCCCTCGGCCACATGGCCGATGAACTCCGGGATGTCGATGCCGACCGGGCAGCCGGTCTGGCAGGGCTTGTTCTTGCAGTGGACGCAGCGCTTTGCTTCGTTCACGGCCATTTCGGCGGTATAGCCAAGTGCCACTTCCTCAAAGTTCTTGTTGCGGACGTTGGGGTCCTGCGTGGGCATGGGGCACTTTTTCGGGTCCATATTGAAAGCCATCTTATTTTCCCTCCTGAGTCTTGAACAGATTGCAGGCCGCTTCGCGGGCCTTGGCCTCAAAGGGGCGGTACATGGTGCCGCGGGCCATGGCCTCGTCGAAATCCACGAGGTCGCCGTCGAAGTCGGGGCCGTCCACACAGGCGAACTTGGTCTCGCCGCCCACGGTCAGGCGGCAGCCGCCGCACATGCCGGTGCCGTCGATCATGATGGGGTTCATGGAAACGATGCTCTTCAGGCCGTGCTTCTGGCAAGTCTTGACGACGAACTTCATCATGATCAGCGGGCCGATGGTGATGACGAGGTCGTACTGGTTGCCGGCAGCCACCAGCTCGTCCAGCGCAGCGGTGACGACGCCCTTGGTGCCGTAGCTGCCGTCGTCGGTCATGATGCGCAGCTCGTCGCTGCAAGCGTTGAACTCGTCCTCAAGGATGAGCAGATCTTTATTGCGGAAGCCGATGACGCTGTGGACGATGCAGCCCTGCTCGTGCAGTTCGCGGGCAATGGGCAGCGCAATGGCGCAGCCGACGCCGCCGCCCACGACGCAGACCTTCTTCAGGCCCTCGGTCTCGGTGGCGCGGCCCAGCGGGCCGACGAAATCGTGGACGCTGTCGCCCGCGTTCAGGCTGTTCAGCTCCATGGTGGTGCCGCCGACGATCTGGAAGATGATGTCCACGGTGCCTTTCTCGCGGTCGTAACCGGCCACGGTCAGGGGGATGCGCTCGCTGTCCTCAAACGGGCGCACAATGATAAACTGGCCCGGCTTTGCCTTTTTGGCGATGAGCGGGGCTTCAATGACCATCTTCGTCACGGTGGGGTTCAGCGCGACTTTTTCAGTGATCTTGTACATTGCGTTAGCTCCTTTTTCTGGCAGAATCTCGGCATGAAAATGCGTCTGCCCGCCCGCGAGGCGCAGCAGACGCGAAAAACATGCAGCTTTTTGACTTTTTTATTATAACCTTTTTTGTATGGGAATGCAATTGAATTTTGCTTGTGTCTCGGCCCTGAGAGCTGAAACTTTCCCAAAGGGCGGGAACGGGTATGCAGAATTTGTTTTACGATGTTGGGTCGGTTTTGCAAAAAGTAAGAGTTTTTGAAAATTTGTGGTTGACAAAGGGGCGGCGGTGCGGTATAATAACCAACGTCGCCGGGAGCGAAACCCCGGCACGCCACATGGAGTATGCGGCCGTAGCTCATCTGGTAGAGCGCCACCTTGCCAAGGTGGAGGTAGC
>ENA-OYYJ01000519-OYYJ01000519.1-human-gut-metagenome-genome-assembly--contig:-NODE-519-length-13993-cov-4.747094_pt1 | contig 13993 bp, 10 predicted proteins | sample MGYA00243248_ERZ653447 | MGnify/ENA primary metagenome ERZ653447 (study PRJEB26926, sample SAMN06165030) | human gut metagenome | biome: ENVO:00009003; feature: ENVO:2100002; material: ENVO:00002003...
GATTTAGCAAAAATATAGGATCAAAAAGTATAAAAATAACTTATTGATAACGATAATACCACCAATAGGTATCACCATATTCCCGCCGCATACGGTTTTTCTCTTCCACTGGTGATGAAAATTCCTTCTGACGGTTAAGAAACTCATCCAAACGCCGCACCATCAGCGTGTCTTTAACTTCTCTTCCATATCCAGGATGAGTCCGTTTATAAAGCACCAATGCCTCACGATAATAACGCGGCAATGTATCTTGCTCGAAACAATACATATCAACCGCCGATACAAATTTATCCAATTTCTTATCCAGCAGCAATGCACTCATATAATAATTCAAAGCGGTATGTCTACCTATTTCATCACGACAGATACGGGCCAAAAAGTCTACTGTCTCTTCTGCAACATGTGGTCTTACACCAAGATGAGCATACAAGCTATCGGCATTCAAGCGCAAAGTTTCCTGAGAATGAGGCGCAAACAAAAGCCCTTCCGCACCATAATATTGAGGGTATTCAAACAAATGCTCCCCCATGGTACCTTCCAAAGACATAGCATAGGCTCTAAGCACTGTCAATGTACGGGTTGTTTCCAAAGACTTTGCTCCTATCATCCGTGCAGCTTCATAATGATGATTACGGATAGCCTGCTCCACAGCCAGTTCATGATGAAAATTCACATTCGTATTTCCTATACCTACCGTCATCAGGCATAAAAGTGTCAAAATTGCTAAGTTAGAGTTTATTAAGCCCAATATAGAACCCTCTTGATTCAACCAGGAACGAAACACACGCCGTAAAGTATAGACAACACCTATATATATAAGCAAAAGCAACGGCAGCAGCCAAAACCATTTATCCTCTATGTTTCCTCCGTGGAAAATAGTCCGGTCCACATCCGTCAGCACTCCCAGCAACAGACAAGACGGGAAATAAGAAAGTGTTCGCACAGGGCCTTTTAATCCCATCAATCCATTGATTCCCCAACGGAATACCAATAAAACCACTGTAATGATGATAGCTCCTGCCAACGGAGAATAATGTGTCTTTCCTTGTGACAATGAATAATGCAATGCACCTACGACATCTTTCTGAAGCACAAAAAGATAGACAATACTAAAAATAGAGAAAAGAAGACCGCACGCAACCGTGAGGATGCGGGCGGCTCTTTTATAGGATAAGCTGTTGTTGCTGCTCATAAATTACTCTTTCACTTTTTTCAATACCACAGCCGAACGGGCAGGCAGATACAGTTTCAGCCATTCCTTTTTATCCTTCTTATAAAGAGGGTCGAAATTAGTGAAATGACGTATACTGTCATCAGCCAGACCATTGCCTCCGAAAGCTGTCGCATCCGTATTCAGTACCACATCATACGCCCCGACAGGCACTAGGAAACCATAGTCTGTAAATGACTTGGTAGGATTGAAATTAAATACAAAAATCAAATTCTTACGCCGGTAAGCCAACACTTGGTCACCATCGTTATGCCATACCTCAATCACTGGAGTATCCTGAATATTTTTCACACTTTCAATGAGGTGGACCATAGCTGAATCAAAATCGCCCAAGTAATGGTAACACAGGTTCTTATTATCAAAAAGTCCCCACTGACGACGGGCATATTTATGCGACCATCCGTTACCTTCACGTGGAAAATCAATCCATTCGGGATGCCCGAATTCATTACCCATAAAGTTCAAATATCCTCCATTGATGGTAGAGGCAGTAAGCAAACGAATCATCTTATGCAATGCGATGCCACGATGCACTGTATAATTTTCATCCCCTTTCTGGAAATGCCAATACATATCAGCATCTATCAGACGGAAAATAATAGTCTTATCGCCCACCAATGCCTGGTCATGGCTTTCGGCATACGAAATAGTCTTCTCGTCCTTACGTCTGTTGGTCACTTCCCAGAACATGCTGCTCGGTTTCCAGTCTTCATCAATCTTCTCCTTGATTGTTTTAATCCAATAATCCGGAATATTCATGGCCATACGGTAATCAAACCCATATCCACCATTTTGAATCGGTGCTGCCAACCCGGGCATACCCGAAACTTCTTCCGCAATGGTAATCGCTTTGGAATTTACCTGATGAATCAACTTGTTGGCCAATGTCAAATAACAAATCGCATTATCATCCTGATTCCCGTTAAAGTAATCCCCATAATTACAGAAAGCCTCTCCCAAGCCGTGGCTATAATACAACATAGATGTCACACCGTCAAAACGAAAACCGTCAAAACGGAACTCATCCATCCAATACTTACAATTGGACAGCAAGAAATGAATCACTTCATTCTTACCATAATCAAAGCATAAGGAATCCCATGCCGGATGTTCACGCCGGCCGCCCGGATAGAAGTATTGATTAGGATCACCGGCAAAATTGCCAAGTCCCTCCACTTCATTCTTCACGGCATGAGAGTGAACAATATCCATAATGACGGCAATTCCCATTCTATGCGCCGTATCAATCAATTCCTTCAATTCATCCGGTGTACCGAAACGGGATGACGGAGCGAAAAAGCTGGAAACATGATACCCGAAACTCCCATAATAAGGATGCTCCTGAATAGCCATAATCTGAATACAATTATATCCGGCTTCCGCTATACGCGGCAATATTTTCTCACGGAACTCATTATAAGTGCCTACCCTTTCTTCTTCCTGAGCCATACCGATATGACATTCATAAATCATCAAAGGATCAGTCTTTGCACGGAACACCTTCTTTCTAAACCGGTAAGGATTCTCCGGCTCCCAAACCTGTGCGCTGAATATCTTTGTCTGATCATCCTGTACCACACGGTTAGCCCATGCTGGTATACGTTCTCCTTCACCGCCATTCCAACGGACTTTCAGTTTATACAAATCACCATGCTTTATAGCACCGCTTTGTAATTCCACCTCCCATACGCCAGGAGAGTTCTTTACATGGTACATCCTATAATCGCCATGCTCTTTCCAGTCGTTGAAATCTCCGATAAGATAAATTTCCTTCGCATTCGGAGCCCATTCACGGAACACCCACCCTCTTCTGGTACGATGCAAGCCGAAATATAAATATCCGGTGGCAAAGTCCGACAAAGTTCCTTTGCCTCCGGTCAGTTCCAATTCTTTGTCTAATGCATGCTGATGGCGTCCTTCAATCGCTGCCGAATACGGTTCCAGCCAAGGATCACTTTCTATTATGCCTAATTTAGGAGTGGTATTTTCCATAATATGATTACTTGTTAGTTATTCTCTTTCAAACCAAAACTTTAACGATCACTTTTTTCACGCCGTCAGGAGACACTCCCGGAGCATGAGCATCCTGTGGAAAAAAGATGGCAAACATTCCCGGCTTTACAGGAATATAGCTTTCGGCAAGTCCCGGATAGAACGAGATATCCTTATCTGCATCATAGTCTGCTTCGGGAAGATCTTCACGGGCTGTATAACCCATCACTTCCACCCCTGACAGAGGAATCTGTATATCAATAAACTGATTATGAGTTTCTAATTTTGCTTCTTCTTTAGTTTTAGGCTTGGTCTGAGAAAAGTTTACTACCAGATCATCACCCTGTAATTTTACTTTTCCTAATTCCTGAGCGTTCAAGTCTGTAGCCTTCAGATATTCCATTGCTTTAGCGAACAAAGGATTCAATGAAGCGTACTTTTCTAAGTTTTCTAATCTGTCTACTACCATAATTATTTCATTTTAATGGTTAAAATATTGCTTTTATCATTCAAAGTCGTCTATTGTGAAATTTGTAAAATCAGCAAAACGCTTCAGTTGCTTGAAAACATCCTCTACTTTGTCCAACAGGTCAGGGGCAAGGAAAAACGCATCAGGCACCATATAAGCACAGGTATAATCCTTACATTTTAAATAATCAATATATTCAAAATCTTTCGGAAATCCTTTAGGAGCCGTTTTTAAGTGATTTTCTCCGATAACAGGAAAGTATTGCTTGAACGCAGGATCTTCCACAATTTCTCTGTATTCATCTATGTTGTCATAAATGGACTGGCGGACAGCTTTCAGCACTTTAGATTCCAGACACCAGCTTCCACCAGCAAGCATACAGTTATCATGCTCTATATGAACATAATATCCACAATGTTCTGATTTCTTTCCACGGGCGTTGATATAGCCGCCCAAGTGTATTTTATAAGGAGTCTTATCACTAGAAAAACGCGTGTCACGATAAATTCGGTATGTACAGTCCTTAGCTTGAATACCGACAATACTTTCGTCAAACAACGAAATACGGGCGATGATTGCTGTCAGTAATTCCTCAAACTCTTTTTGAGCTTTCAGATATTCATCCTTATGCTCCTGAAACCACTCCCGATTATTGTTTGTGGCCAGGTTTTTTAAAAATTGAAAGATAACAGATACATCCATGTTACATTATGTTCATGTGTTCACTTGACAAACTTACAAAATATATTTGTAACGAACTAGAAAAAAGCGAAGTATTTATTTTTTTCCCAAGACCTTGAGAAACCCATCATGCAGCTTTCCATTGGTAGCCAACACTTCATGACCGGAATAGAAATCTCCCCCTCCGCTGTAATCTGTCACTTTTCCACCGGCATTCATCAAGATTATCGAACCGGCCGCAATATCCCACGGTCCCAGCAGTCCTTCTATACGGGCTTCAAAGCGACCGGCAGCTACATAGCAAAGTTCTGCCGCAGCTGCTCCTTGCAGGCGCATACCTCCCACATTTCCATACAACTCGTGCACAATATGCTCCGCCAATGGCTTATACTTTTGCGAATCGTATGGAAAGCCTAACGCCACAAACGCTTCGTCCATATCAGAAACATCTGATACATGTATTTCTTTGTTGTTCAGATAAGAAGGCGCTCCTTTATAAGTCCAGTAAAGTTCATCGCGGCATACTTCATACACCACTCCAACCAGCAGTTCTTCTTTACTACGAAGGGCGATACTCACACAATAAGGAGCATTATTATGGATAAAATTGGTGGTTCCGTCCAGCGGGTCTACCAGCCAGCAATAGTTTTCCGTAGTCAGGCTGCCCGAACCTTCTTCGGCAATGAATCCTGCTTCGGGAAGCAATTCCCGAAGTTGAGCCACAATACGGCGTTCCGATTCTTTATCTACATACGATACATAGTCGTGAGCATTTTTCTTCTCTACCTTGCTACGGTCAAAACCGCTACGCTCTTTACGAAGAAAAGCACCCGCCCGGAGTGCTATTTCACGTACTTTCAACGTTATCTTCTCTAAATCCAACATTATATTCTTATTTTTGTTCCGCATCCAGCGTTCCAAACTTATAAACACCTTTACGGATTACATTTCCATTCTTGTCAGTCTCCACAAAAGCGCCGTGTTTCTTCCCTTGTTTGAAAAATCCGTCATAGCGTACTCCGTTCTTATCTTCAAGCACGCCTTTGCCGTCTTCCTTTCCTTTTACGAAATGGCCCTTATATTTGGTTCCGTCAGCCGTGCGCAAAGTGCCTTCACCGTCGGCCATGTTGTTTTTCCATTCACCTTCATAGTCATCGCCGTTCGCCCAGATATAGTGTCCTTTACCGCTGCGCTGGTTATTCACCCACTGCCCTTCATACACAGCACCGTTGGCCCATGTAAAGGTTCCGGTCCCATGCTGCTCGCCGTTCTTGAACTGCCCTACATACTTGTCGCCATTCTTGTGTACATAAATTCCCTGCCCGGTACGTTCACCGTTTACGTAGTCACCTTCGTAACGGTCACCGCTATTAAAGTAATAAATACCTTTACCATGCTGCACGTCATCCTTCCAGTCACCCACATACTTGTCACCGTTGACATAGTAAAATGTCCCCTTTCCGTCACGTGCGTCATCTTTCCACTCACCTTCATATTTTGACTGGTCGGGCCATACCATAACGCCCTGTCCGTTTTTCTTGTCTTCTTTCCATTCGCCCTCATATTTGGCTCCTGCTTTCCAGGTATAAGTACCCTTTCCGCTACGTTTGTCCTGAAACCAGTTACCTATATAAACATCTCCGTTATAATAATACATAGTGCCTTCACCCTGCTGATAGTCGGCAAACCACATACCTTCATACCGGTTATTATTCATAAAATAATAGGTTCCGCTGCCGTGTTGCTGATCCTGGAACCATTGCCCCACATACTTTTCTCCATCGTGAAACGTATATGTCCCGTTCCCCTCGCGTTTACCTTTTATATATTCCCCTTCGTAGGTATTTCCGTTCTTGTAGATTGTTTTTCCTTTACCGTTTGGTTTTCTACCTTTCAGCTCTCCGGTATATTCGCCCCCGTCTTTAAAAGTATAATTCCCGATTTTTATCTGAGCGGTGGCCAATGTACTGACCGATGCCAAAAGCAATAATATATATATGTATTTCTTCATTGGTTCGTTACTTATAATAGATAAGATTTACGCCAAAGATACGATTTTCTATCTTTGGACATGATAGGTTATTACACTTTTTTACCCGCAATGACCTCTATTAAGTTTTCTTTGCAGAAATACTTTTGAGCCAATATGCGTATTTCTTCTCTGGTGATTCCCCGGATGGCATCCAGCGAACGGATAAAGAAGCGTTCGTCCAGCCCTGCCGTTTCTATATAAATCCAGGCATCAGACAAAGAAAAAGGTCCCTCGTACGACCGGCATAAATCGCCCAGCATATAGTTCTTCACCATTTCCAATTCTTCTTGAGGAACGAGATCATTACACAATTTGTCCATCTCCCAATAAACTTCTGTTATGATAGAATTCACATATTCATTGGCCGCCTCGGTACTGACAGTCAGTATTCCCGTTCCCGGATAGGACACAATGCCTGCGCCGATACCGTATGTATATCCCTTGTCTTCACGGATATTGGACATCAGACGGCTTCCGAAATACCCTCCGAACAAAGTGACCATGACACGTGCCTTCAAAAAGTCCGGATGATGACGGTCCATTACGAAACATCCCATTTTCAAGGAACTTTGAAGTGCATCCTCACGTTCTATAAAGATACGCTTTTCTTTGGTGGTAACCGGAGGAACAAGCGTTGTCTTTGCTTTTTCCGTCACTTCCCCCCATTGTCCACTTCCCAAGTTATCTTCTATACAACGGATAATTTCCGATGTGACCTTTCCCGAAATATATACCGAACAATTACCCGAATGATAATATTTCCGATAAAACGAACGGAGCACCTCCGGGGTAATCCGGTCATAATCCTCCGCTACCGCATAGCGCCCGAAAGGATGCTCCGGACCGAACAAGGCTGTATTCAACTGCTTTCGGGCAATCATTTCCACCCGGGTGCTGTTCACCAGAAATTGCTGTTTGTTCGTATCGGCCACCACAGAAAGTTCCTTTGCCGGAAACGTAGGAGCCTTTATCATCTCGGATATGACGGCCAGCGTGCGGGCAAAATATTTATTCAGAGAGTAAAGTGTTATGAATCCATAGTTCACGGAAGAAGATAACTCCAGCCAGGCTCCGTAATAATCCAATCGCTCCGCAATCTGTGAAGACGTTAAATTTCCAGCTCCCTCACGCAGCATCCTATTGGCGAACATAGCCTGCAACGGCTGTTCCTGATTCCATTGTCCGCCTCCTATCAGAAGATCAAAACGTACAACATCCTCGGTTCCCGCATGAATGATATTCAGAGGCATCCCATTCTTCATCGTCCTCCTGTCGGGACGGGTTATACTGAATTCGCTTAGTTGGCGGATTGGCGGTGGGGTGGTTCTGTCCAGCATTTACTTCCCCTCCCTCTGTTTTAAAAATGCTTCGGCACGTGCCAGATCCTGAGGCGTATCAATGCCTATTGTCTCCACTTCACTGATTCCCACCTTAATAGTATAACCATTTTCCAGCCAACGAAGCTGCTCCAACGATTCAGCCAGCTCCAGCGAAGATTGTGGAAGCGAAGTTATTTCTTTCAGTACATCGGCCCGATAAGCATACAGACCGATATGTTTATAGTAAGTATGCCCTTTCAGCCAGCCTTCCTTCTCCGCGTTACGTTGGAAAGGAATGACGGAACGGCTGAAATACAAAGCATTCATATTCTTATTAACCACCACTTTCGGAGAATTTACATTCTCCAAAGCTTCAAACCCGTCTTCGGGAGTGAAAGGTTTCACCAAAGTCGCAATCTGTGTAGCCGAATCTTCAAAGCAAGCTTTCACAGCTTCAAGCTGTGATCTTTGAATAAAAGGTTCATCACCTTGAATATTTACAACCACATCATATCCTTGTCCTACTTTGGTATACGCTTCATAACAACGGTCTGTGCCACTTTTATGGTGAACGGAGGTCATGACCACTTTTCCGCCAAAAGCTTTTACGGCGGATTCAATGCGTTCATCGTCCGTCGCTACGTATGCTTCATCCAATATACCGGCTACTTGTTCATAGACTCTCTGAATCACAGGCTTGCCTCCCAAGATGGCCAAAGGTTTGGCCGGAAAACGTGTTGAGGCATATCTCGCAGGAATAATTCCAATAAATTTCATGGTACCATTTCTTTTATATATTCATGCAAAAGTAACAAAAACATTTCATACATTTGCACCATTAATGCAATAAATGTTATGGACGAACACCATTGTTTGCTTTGTATGGGCTCTAATACAAACCGTTACGCGCAACTCTCGGTTGCACGGGAAGCATTACGTGCCACATTTCCTGATATTCATTTCGGCGAGATGATGGAAACGGAAGCTGTTGGCAGCGGCTTTCACTCCCCTTTCAGCAATCAACTGGCCAAATTCAGCACAACGCTTTCACCCGATTCTGTTCATGATTTGTTTAAAGAATTGGAACGACGCTGCGGACGGATTCCTGAAGACAAGGCTCAAGGAGTAGTAAAACTGGATATTGACCTACTGGTCTTTGACAATAAGATATTGAAACCGGAAGATATGGAAAGAGAATATATCCGCCGTGGAATGTCTGTGCTTTTTTAGAATTTATACCTTTTATATATTAATCATTATTCACCTTGTGATAACCCGCCTCCATATCCCCCTACGGCAAACGATAGTGTTACTGAAAGGGCCAGCCTGACAGGTGGGAAAACAGCTAAGTATTTTCATTGGCAGACCTAAGGCTTTCTACCAGGAAGGCTAAGGCTTTCCGGCCGTTCTATTTCTATCTCCATAGGCTTTGGAGTTATCTCCATAACCTTTGGAGTTATCTCCGCAGCCTTTGGAGTTAACTCCATAAGCTTTGGAGATAGAACACAACAGGGAAAAAAGCCTTAACCTGCCAAGAAAAAGAGGTTAGCCTTCCTTGAAAAAACATTTAATAAAAACTAAAGAACACATTTTTTTCACTTCATCTGTTTGTTGTTTCCAATGATTCCTTATACATTTGCGTTTACTAACAATTCTGTTAAACAAATATGATAATATGAAAGAAGAAACGAGCAATACAGAACAATCCATACTAAAAGCCGCTGAAAAAGAATTCCTTAAGAAAGGATTCTCCGGAAGCAAGACAACAGAAATAGCTAAGGAGGCTGGTGTAACCCATGCCATGCTGCATTATTATTTCCGTACAAAAGAGAATCTGTTCAACAAAGTATTTGAAGAAAAAGCCAAGCAACTGGCCGATACATTCCTTTCTCGTGTAGATGAATCATTGCCTTTTTTGGAGAAAATAAAATGTTTCATTGAAGCACACTTCGACCTTTTGACTGCTAATCCCGAACTACCTTTATTTATATACAGGGAGATTCTGACCAATGAATGCGGAAAAGAAATTTGCCGTAAAACCTTGTTCCCTAATTTCCGGTTAGCAATCAGTCTGCTCGACCGGTCACTGCAAGAGGAAATAAAGAAAGGCACAGTACGCCCCGTCAAAGCGGAAGATTTAATGGTCAGCGCCATTTCACTCAATATCTTCGTCTTTGTGGCAAACCCACTGATACAATTGTTTGTGGAAGAAAAAGGTGAAGAATATCATCAATATATGGAACGCAGAAAACAAGAAAATGTAGAAATCATATTAAGCAGATTAAGAAAATGAAAAGGTTATTCATTCTCACAACCTTTCTTCTTTGCATCAGTCCCATTTGTTTGAATGCACAGGAACTCACGCTGGAAGAGTGTCAGCAGCAAGCCCGGGCACATTATCCGCTGATTAAACGGTACGGGCTGATTGAAAAGACGAAAGAATACAATATCTCTAACGCTGACAAGGGTTATCTGCCGCAAGTTTCATTATCCGCCAAAGCCAGTTATCAATCGGATGTAACGGAAATACCCGTTGACCTACCCGGAATTGATATTCGCGGTATGCGCAAGGATCAATACCAAGCCATGCTGCAACTGGACCAAGTGGTATGGGACGGTGGTAACATCCGGGCACGGAAAGAGGTAACCCGTGCCACATCCGAAGTGGACAAACAGAAACTGGAAGTGGACATGTATGCCATCAACGAACGGGTAAACCAACTTTTTTTTGGTATCCTGTTATTGAAAGAGCAATTGAAGCAAAACCAGCTTATGCAGGAAGAATTACAAAGGAATTATGACAACGTTACAGCGTATGTAAAGAATGGTATTGCCAATCAAGCTGATTTGGATGCTGTAAAAGTGGAACAATTGAACAACATACAGCAACGTCATACTCTGGAAGCCACATATCGTGCTTACAGCGAGATGTTGAAGATCATGATTAACCACCCTACTCCTTTAACCGGGAACACACTAAAGAAACCAGATGTAAATGCCTTATTATATAAAGGAGAAGCCTATTCTGCAGAATTCATCCGACGTCCGGAACTTAACTTGTTTGCGGCACAAAATCAGCAACTGGAGGCGCAACGTAAACAACTTACCGCCAAGAACCTGCCTAGGTTAGGCATATTTGTACAAGGAGCATACGGCAACCCGGGACTGAATATGCTGAAAAATGAATTTTCGGCCTATTACGTAGCAGGCGTACGCCTTTCCTGGAACTTCAGTAACCTATATACTCGCAAGAATGAATCTCGCCAATTAATACTGAATCAACAAGATGTGAACGTACAGAAAGAAACGTTCTTGTTTAACACTCATCTGGAAATCACTCAAAACAACAGTGAAATTAAGAAACTGACGGAACTGATGAAGAACGATGAGGAGATTATCACCCTACGTAACAACATTAAAAAATCAGCCCAAGCAAAAGTTGCCAACGGAACACTGACCGTTACAGAAATGCTACGTGAAGTAACAGCCGAGAACATTGCCAGGCAGGATAAGATCCTGCATGAAATTCAGTTATTATCAGCCATTTACGAATTAAAATATACAACAAACCAATATGAGAACAAATAAATATATCTTGCTTGCCGCCACTCTGTTCAGTTTATCCTCTTGCGGAAACAAGAAAGGCGACTATGATGCATCAGGCACATTTGAAGCTACCGAAGTAATTGTATCCTCCGAAGCCAATGGCAAGATCATGCAATTCAATATAGAAGAAGGACAGTTATTAAAGGCCGATGAAGAAGTGGGGTGTATAGATACCTTACAACTCTATTTGAAAAAGATGCAGTTACTGGCCAGCGGTAAAGCGATAGCCAGCAAAAGCACGGACATCAATAAACAGATAGCTGCCACAAAAGAACAAATCGGCAAAGCCGAATATGAAAGAAAACGCACAGAAAACTTGCTGAAGGAAAATGCCGCCACCCAAAAACAAATAGATGATATTGACTCCCAGATTGCCGTTCTGAAAAAACAGTTGGAAGCACAGATCTCTACGCTTCAACGCGGCAATGCCAGTATCACAGAAGAAAGCTCGGCCTACGAAATACAAGTAGCCCAACTGGATGACCAGCTTCGCAAATGTCACATTACCAGTCCGATTTGCGGAACAGTACTGGCCAAATATGCCGAAGCCGGGGAACTGGCCACGCAAGGAAAACCTTTATTTAAAGTGGCGGATGTGCAACATCTTTTTTTACGCGCCTATATCACCGCCGATCAATTATCTCAACTGAAATTAGGAGATAAAGTAAAAGTGTTTTCTGATTTAGGAGAAGATGACCGCCGGGAATACGAAGGGACAATCACCTGGATTTCAGACAAATCGGAATTCACCCCTAAAACAATCCAGACACGTGACGAACGCGCCAATCTGGTATACGCCACAAAAATAGCAGTAAAGAATGACGGATACATCAAGATAGGCATGTACGGAGAAATGAAGAAATAAATAAGACAATGGATTATATCGTTTCTGTCAAAGGAGTTAGCAAAAGTTACGGTGAAGTTCAAGCCCTGAAAGATGTATGCTTTGAGGTGAAACCGGGAGAAATCTTCGGGCTTATCGGACCGGACGGTGCAGGAAAGACTACTCTTTTCCGCATTCTCACCACATTGGTGCTAGCCGATGAAGGGAAAGCGGAAGTCTGCGGGCAGGATGTGGTGAAGAATTACAAAGAGATACGCCGGCAGGCAGGATATATGCCGGGACGTTTTTCCTTATACCAGGATTTGTCCGTAGAAGAGAATCTCACTTTCTTTGCCACGCTTTTCAATACCACTATCCGGGAGAACTACGCATTGGTAAAGGATATCTACCAACAAATAGAACCTTTCAAACACCGGCGTGCCGGAAAACTATCCGGCGGCATGAAACAAAAACTGGCTCTGAGTTGTGCACTGATTCACAGGCCTTCCATTCTGTTCTTGGACGAACCTACCACCGGTGTGGACCCTGTATCCAGAAAGGAGTTCTGGGACATGCTGCTGAAATTGAAACAAGAAGGTCTTACCATCATTGCGGCAACGCCTTACCTGAACGAGATGAAATGCTGTGACCGTATTGCATTTATTCGTGAAGGAAAGATTCAAGGCATTGACACTCCGGACCGTATTCTTCAACAGTTCAGTTCGATCCTTTCTCCTGAAGGGCTGTCTTTTAATGAACCGCAAGTCACCGGACGATACGCCATAGAGGTAGAAGGCTTGACCAAACAATTCGGCAACTTCACTGCAGTGGACCATATCTCATTCAAAGTGAAACAGGGAGAGATTTTTGGTTTCCTAGGTGCTAATGGCGCCGGAAAAACAACAGCCATGCGCATGTTATGCGGTTTATCACAACCTACCGGGGGAAAAGGTACAGTAGCGGGCTTTGACATAGCCACGCAATACGAGCAGGTTAAAAAAAAGATCGGATATATGAGCCAGAAGTTCTCACTGTATGAAGATTTAAAAGTATGGGAAAACATCCGGCTATATGCAGGGATTTATGGAATGAGCGACAAGGAGATCGCTGAGAAAACAGACAAGGTGCTGGAACAATTAGGACTCTTGAATGAGAAAAACACATTGGTCCGGTCACTTCCCTTGGGATGGAAACAAAAGCTGGCTTTCTCGGTAGCTATTTTCCATGAGCCGAAGATCGTTTTTCTGGATGAACCGACAGGAGGGGTAGACCCTGCCACACGCCGGCAGTTCTGGGAATTGATTTATCAGGCAGCGAACGCGAAAAATAAGGAAACCGTGAAAAATACGATGTCGCAGATTTTGAGTGAAGTGACAAGCTCACAGAATAGTTTTTACACGGTGGCAAAAAACAAAACACAGGCAGATGCGATTGAGTATGTAATTGGAAATCAGGACAGCCGTACTAATCTTGCAAAAGCTGTTGTCAGCCTGAAAAAGAATCAGACATCTGCTCTTATTGAGGAAAAAGACGGTTTTTATATTGCACATTGTATTCAGACCAATTCTGCGGCATTGCAGCAGCAGTACCGGAACCAGCTTGTGTCTGAAAAACAGACTGAAAGTTTTCAAAAGACATACAAGACATGGTCGGATAAATTTGATGTGAAAGTAAGTAAAGCGTTATTAGCAGCAAATTAAGTGCTGCCACAGATAGAAGGAGCATAGGTTATGAAAAGAAGCAGTGGTGTTTTGCTCCCGGTTGCCAGCCTCCCCTCCAAGTATGGGATTGGCTGTTTTGACCGGTGTGCTTATGATTTTGTAGACCAGTTGGTGAAGGC
>ENA-OYYJ01000530-OYYJ01000530.1-human-gut-metagenome-genome-assembly--contig:-NODE-530-length-13836-cov-6.297874_pt1 | contig 13836 bp, 12 predicted proteins | sample MGYA00243248_ERZ653447 | MGnify/ENA primary metagenome ERZ653447 (study PRJEB26926, sample SAMN06165030) | human gut metagenome | biome: ENVO:00009003; feature: ENVO:2100002; material: ENVO:00002003...
AAGGGGCGCTGCCCCTTGACCCTGCCAAAGGGTCTTCGACCCTCTGGACTCCCTTCTCGCGATTGAGTTGAGCACACTTTCATACAGTGTCCGCGTGTTTATTTCTAAGAATACAGTCCAGCTTGGCGCGTTTGCACGGCTGGACTGTTCTCTTATCCACAGCTTTTCCCCGTCTTCCACCGAAAGGAGGGATTTCTGTGCGGAAAATCCGTTTTCTCCCCCTGCTGTGCGTTCTGCTGATCCTCTTCACCGCCCCGACCCTGCTCGCCCAGCAGGAGCCGGATACGCCCTATCCGGCGGAAACCATGCTCTCTGTCCGCATGATGCCGCCCGGCGAACGTAGCCTGCGCAATTTCCTGTATCCAAAACTCATGGCGCAGGAAGGCAGCATTCAACTTCCCGCCGGAACGTCCTACAATCTGCTGGTACAGACCTTGGATAACATGCGCAACGACTATCCGGAGCTGTTTCACATCGAATCCTACCGTGTCCATTATCAGCGCAATCAGCCGGATGTCGCCCAAAGCATTTCACCGCGCTACCTTTGTTCCGCCGAAGAGGCATCAGCCTTGCGCAAACAGCTGCTGGAGACAGCACAGTCGTGGGTGAACGAAAATCCCGACCCGCTGGCGCTATACGAACGGCTTGTACAGAATACAACCTATTCTCCCGACAGCATGTGGCAGCATGCGGCCGTGGGCGCTTTGCTGTATGGCGAAGCCACCTGCGCAGGATATGCGCAGGCGATTTCACTGCTCTATCGGCTTGCGGGCATTCCATGCGCAACCATCATCGGCGAAGCGTCAGACACAAGCGGCGAAACCGGTTTGCATGCATGGAATGTGACCAATTTCGGCTTTCTTGACGCAACATGGGGGGCCGCTTTCGACGGGCATGTGTTCCACAGCAACTACGCCATGGGTGAAGCGGATATGTCCATCGACCACACGCCCAATCGCGGGTACACTTTCCCCGACCTGAGCGGCGTTCCGAACTACTATCAGGCGCACGGGCTGTACGTCTCCACCGAGCAGGAACTGCTGACCCAGCTGATGCGTCTTGTGGACGGTGAAACCGTGGAGATTCAGCTTTCGCCCGACCTGTACGCACGGTATACAGCGGCTATGAAGGACAAGCAATCCGATATTGTCACCTTTTGCGCCGAAGCAGCCGGGGTGGAAATTCCCTTCTACGACCCATGCCGCATCCTGTCCGATAAGGCGCATCGCGTTCTGCTGCTGATTCCCCACCCTGAATTGGCGGAGCAGTAACAGCAGTTTGCACGAGCGTAAAGGCAGATTATTGCCCCTGAGCACTTGCATGTTCGGGGGCTTTCATGTTATAATGAAAGAGTAGTGTGTCTATTCGGGAATAGGTGCGCTCATATGATTGTGATTTTCCAAATATTATCAGAAATTGTTTCTATATTGAAAGGAGAACTTTATGTTCGATTGGGTCAAAAAACTGCTGGGCAGCAGCAATGACGCGGAGGTCAAAAAGCTGCAAAAGACGGTCAACGCCGTGGAAGCCCTCGAAGATGAATACAAGGCGCTGACGGACGATCAGCTGCGTGCCAAGACGGATGAATTCCGCACGCGCTTGCAAAATGGCGAAACCGAAGATGACATTCTGCCCGAAGCGTTCGCCGCCATCCGCGAAGCCGACGCCCGCGTGCTGGGGATGCGCCCGTACCGCGTGCAGGTGATGGGCGGTCTGGTGCTGCATCAGGGGCGCATCGCCGAGATGAAGACCGGCGAGGGCAAAACGCTGGTGTCCACCCTGCCCGCGTACCTGAACGCGCTGTCCGGCAAGGGCGTGCACGTCGTGACCGTCAACGACTATCTGGCGCGCCGCGACAGCGAATGGATGGGCAAAGTCCACCGCTTCATGGGGCTGAGCGTCGGCCTGATCGTTCATGATCTGGACAGCGCCGAACGCCGCGCCGCTTACGCCTGCGACATCACCTACGGCACGAACAACGAGCTGGGCTTCGACTACCTGCGCGACAACATGGTCATCCGCCAAAGCGAGCTGGTGCAGCGCGGCCACAACTTCGCCATCGTCGACGAAGTGGACTCCATCCTGATTGACGAAGCGCGTACCCCGCTGATTATCTCCGGCGCGGGCGACAAATCCACCGACCTCTACGCGAAGGTGGATGCGGTCGTCCGCACGCTCAAGCGTGACGTTCACTTCGAGATTGAAGAGAAGAAAAAGGCCATCAGCCTGACCGACGAGGGCGCCCAGCGCGTCGAAGCCGCGTTCGGCATCACCAACATCAATGACGCGGAAAATGCCGAGCTGAACCACCACGTCAGCTGCGCCCTGCGCGCCAACTTCCTGATGAAGCGCGACGTGGACTACGTCGTCAAGGACGATCAGGTCATCATCGTTGATGAATTCACGGGCCGCCTGATGATTGGCCGCCGCTACTCCGAGGGTCTGCATCAGGCGATTGAAGCCAAGGAGCATGTGACCATTGAGCGCGAAAGCCGCACACTGGCGACCATCACCTTCCAGAACTATTTCCGCATGTACCACAAGCTCTCCGGCATGACGGGTACGGCGAAGACGGAAGAGGACGAGTTCCAGAACATCTACTCGCTGGACGTCGTGCAGATTCCCACCAACAAGCCCAACATCCGCAAGGACTTGGACGACATGGTCTACAAGACGAAGAAGGCGAAGTTCAACGCCGTTGTGGACGCGATTGCGCAGGTGCACGCCAACGGTCAGCCCGTGCTGGTCGGCACGGTCACGGTTGAAACGAGCGAAATGCTCTCCGCCATGCTCCAGCGCCGCGGCATCCAGCATGAGGTGCTGAACGCCAAGAACCACGCCAAGGAAGCTGAAATCGTCGCGCAGGCAGGCCACTGGGGCGCCGTCACCATTGCCACCAACATGGCTGGCCGCGGCACGGACATTCTGCTGGGCGGCAACCCGGAGTTTCTCGCCCGCCGCGCCATGCGTCAGGACGGCTATGACGAGGAAATTATTGAAGCCGCGACCGGTCACGCCGAGGATGTGTCCGACGAAATTCTCGTCGCGCGCGAAAAGTACCAGTCCCTCTACAAGGACTTCAAGCGCACCACCGACGAAGCGCATGACCGCGTGCTGCAAACCGGCGGCCTGCATATCATCGGCACGGAACGCCATGAATCCCGCCGCATTGACAATCAGCTGCGCGGCCGTGCGGGTCGTCAGGGCGACCCCGGTTCGACCCAGTTCTTTATTTCGCTGGAGGACGACCTGATGCGTCTCTTCGGCGGCGACCGCATCATGCCGATGGTCGAGCGTCTGGGGCTCAAGGACGACGAGCCGCTTCAGGCGGGAATGCTCACCAAGCAGATTGAATCCGCGCAGAAGCGCATCGAGGGTCGCAACTTCGAGATCCGCAAGCACGTTCTGGAATACGACAACGTGATGAACCGCCAGCGCGAGATTATCTACGGTCAGCGCCGCCGCGTGCTGATGGGCGAGAACGTCCGCGACAACATTATCGGCATGGCGTACAAGCTGATTGACGCCGCGCTCTCCCGCCACTGCGCGTCTGACGACGGCACGGATTGGGATATTCCGCAGCTGACGAATTATCTGGAAAACCTGTGCATCCACCACGGCAAGATTGCCGAATTGGAGGATGTCGTCCGCTCCGGTGACCGCGACGCGCTGGCGCAGGCGCTCAAGGACGACGCAAAGGCGTTCTACGAAGAGCGCGAGACGGCGCTGGCGGAAATCGGGCTGGACATGCGCGAAGTGGAGCGCGTTGTGCTGCTGCGCGCGGTGGATGTGCGCTGGATGGATCACATTGACGCAATGGATCGTCTGCGCGACGGCATCGGCTTCCGCGCGTACAGCGGCAAGAACCCCGTCACCGAGTACCAGATTGAAGCGGGCTACATGTTCGACGAGCTGAATCACCTGATTCGCGAAGACACGGTGCGCCGCATGTATCAGCTGCGCATTGAGCGCACGCCGGAACGTGTGCAGGCAGCGGTTCGCCCCGTCGAGGGCAAGCCGATTGTGCCCGGCAACGGTCAGCCGCGCCAGCCCAAGCGGGTGAAGCCGTCGGAGCGCGTTGGCCGCAACGATCCCTGCCCCTGCGGTTCGGGCTTGAAGTACAAAAACTGCTGCGGGAAGGACAAAGAAACAAGGGAGTAACTCCCTTGACCCATTTTCGCGATTGAGTAGGTGGCAATTCCAATGTAATTTTCGCGTGTTTATGCAGGGATTTCGCGTCTGTGGACGCGAGGAGGGGGCTTTCCGATCGCCCCCTCCACCCCTTCGCCTTCGCCACCCATGCGGCAATTTTGTATTGCTGATTGGAAGAACGAGAAGTACACAAACTAAAAAACTTCCAATAAAGCTCAACTAACATGGGAGGCGCCGAAGGTTTCCAAAGGGCGACCGGAAAGCCCTTTGGTCGCCTCCACAGAGGCGAAACCCTCTACTGCAAGAAAATCAAGCAGCAATGAAACCAGCAATCCACAACCAAAATAGAAAAAAGCCTTTCCTGACGATTGAAGGAGATTAAACATGGCGCTCATAGATATTCCCCAGTATCGCAGCGAACTGGCAGAGATTCGTAAATCCCTGCTTGCCGCGGGCGATGCCCTCCACATTGACCATATCCGCGAACAGCTGGATGAGCTGACCGAGGAAATGAATCAGCCCGAATTCTGGAATGACCCGGATCACTCCGCGAAGGTCAACCAGAAGGTTTCCAACCTCAAAGGCAAACTCGAGCACTACGAAAAACTGCTTTCTTCCGCCGATGATATCGAGGTCATGCTCGAAATGGCGGAAGAAGAGAAAGACGAAGACACCGTCACCGAAGCGGTGAATGAGCTGGCGACGCTCAAAGAGCATACCGACGCGCTGGAGCTGGAAACCCTCATGCGCGGCGACTATGACGACAATGACGCGGTGCTGTCCCTCCACGCAGGCGCGGGCGGAACAGAAGCGCAGGACTGGACGTCCATGCTCTACCGCATGTATACCCGCTACTGTGAAAAGATGGGCTTCACCGTCAAGGTGCTGGATTTGCTTGACGGCGACGAAGCGGGCATTAAGTCCGTCACCTTCGAGGTCAGCGGCGACCACGCCTATGGCTACCTCCGCGGCGAAAAGGGCGTGCACCGCCTCGTCCGCATCTCCCCGTTCGACGCAAACGCCCGCCGCCACACATCCTTCGCGTCGCTGGACGTCGCCCCCATGCTGGAGGACGATGATTCCGACATCGAAATCAACATGAAGGACGTCCGCGTGGACACCTACCACTCCAGCGGCGCAGGCGGTCAGAACGTCAATAAGACCTCTTCTGCTGTCCGCATGACGCACTACCCGACCGGCATCGTTGTCTCCTGCCAGACCGAGCGCGATCAGGTGCAGAACCGCGCGACGTGTATCAAAATGCTGAAGGCGAAGCTGCTGGAACTGCGTGAACGCGCCAAGGAAGAGGAAATGGCGAACATCAAGGGCGAAATGAAGAAGATTGAGTGGGGCAGCCAGATTCGCTCCTACGTCTTCCAGCCCTACACGATGGTCAAGGATCACCGCACGAACTACGAATCCGGCAACATTGACGACGTGATGGACGGCAACCTTGAGGGCTTCATCACCGCCTATTTGAAGATGCAGTAATGCCGAAACCTTCTCAGTGTCTGCTGGGAGGGTTCTCGCCGTTATATTGCTTTCCCCGGAAAGGAGATTTTCCGGTGCGCTATCAACTCGTTTCCATCCTGTCGGCGCTTCTGCTTTGCCTGACCATGCTGGCAGCCATCGTTTACGGGGTCGGTACGCAGCCTGCCCTGATGCAAACGCTCATGCTGCGCACCGCTCCGCCTGAAGCAACCGGCTTTCCGGCGGAGCAATACGGTGCCGCCGCCAAGCTGATTACCGATTACCTCAAGGGCGAGGGCGACTTCCAGCTCGTATTTTCCATGAACGGCATAGCATACAACGCTTTTAACGAGCGTGAGCAAACGCATATGGCGGACGTGCGGACGCTGTTCAGCCTGTGCCGTCGTTTTTCGCTGGGCAGCATCCTCCTGACGCTGGTCGGTTGGCTCTATTCCCGGAAACAGCGGTTCTTCTGGCGAATCGTCCGGCGAACCGCCTGCTGTATACTGGCGGTTGTCGCCATCCTTGCGCTGCTGGCGGTGATGGATTTTGACCGGCTGTTCATCCTCTTCCATCAAATCGCCTTCACAAACAACCTGTGGCTGCTCAATCCGCAAACGGATTTGCTCATCCGTTTAATGCCGACGCAATTGTTCATTGACTATGCGCAAATCATCGGCATTGTCTGGGCGGCACTGATGGGGATTCTGCTCATCATTGCCACCGTGAAGCTACGAAATCAACAATAAGGGGCGTATTCCCATGACCTACACTGAATCTGCCCGCGCGCAGCTTAATGCCTTGCAGACGAAAGACCACGTTCGCATTCTGGCGCTGGAAACGTCCTGCGACGAAACCGCCGCCGCCATCATTGAGGATGGGCGCACCATCGTCTCCAACATCGTTTTCAGCCAGATTGACCTCCATGCGCTCTATGGCGGCGTCGTGCCGGAAATCGCCAGCCGTGCGCACGTCGAAGCCTGCGACCGTGTGATTGACGAGGCACTCCGGGCGGCAGACATGCGCTTGCAGGATGTCGATGCCCTCGCCGTCACCTACGGGCCGGGGCTTGTCGGCGCGCTGCTCACCGGCGTCAGCTGCATGAAGGGCTTAAGCTACGCCGCAAACAAGCCGCTCATCCCCGTCAACCACATCGAAGGGCATGTGTCCGCGAACTACATCTCCAATCCGGATTTGAAGCCGCCGTTTCTGTGCCTTGTCGTATCGGGCGGACACAGCCACATCGTCCGCGTGAACGACTACGGCGATTACACCCTGCTTGGTCAGACGATGGACGACGCGGCGGGCGAAGCGTTCGACAAAGCGGCGCGCGTGCTGACGCTCCCCTACCCCGGCGGTCCGCGCATCGACGCACTGGCGGAGGAGGGTGACCCGCATTTCCTGTCGCTCCCGCATCCGCACACCCCCGGCAAGTACGACTATTCCTTCTCCGGCATGAAAACGGCGTTCCTGAACGCGGCGAACAAGATGGAGATGAAGGGCGAACCGCTCCCGAAGGCGGATATGGCGGCTTCGTTCCGCTACGCCGTCGTATCGGCGCTGGTGGAAAAGGCGATGCTGGCGGCGAAGGACACCCACGCCCCCGCGCTTGCAATGGCGGGCGGCGTTTCCGCGAATCGTCTGCTGCGCCGGATGATGCAGGAGGCCGCCGACAAGGCGCATCTGCCGCTGTACATGCCGCGCCTCGACCTGTGCACCGACAACGCGGCGATGATTGGCTCTGCGGCATACTATCGGATGAAGAAGGGCGAGCTTGCGCCCCTGACGCTCAACGCCACGCCGTCGCTTCGTCTGGTATAATACTATTTCCTGCATTCGTCTGCGCCATCTGCTTGCGCCTTTTCCGCTCTGGCGTCCGGTCGTTCCATTTAGCGTAGCGCTGCTACGCTGCATTTCACTCCCGTTAGCCAGAACGAAAAATTCGCGGCGCATCTTGGCGCATTCTCATTTGAAAATAGTATAAGCCTATTATAATTAGGAAGAAATTTTTCACGGCAGCGAATCATCCCATTCATCATTCATTCCAACCAAGGAGGATTCCGCATGAAGAACAAAAACGTCTGGCAGGCGGTCAAATTCACGCTATTCAGCGCATCCGCCGGGCTCATTCAGCTCATCAGCTTCGCCCTGCTGCATGATGTGTTCAAGATTCCCGATTACAACGCCTGTTACCTTCCCTCGCTGATTCTGTCCGTCCTGTGGAACTTCACGTTCAACCGCCGCTACACCTTCCGTTCGGACGGCAATGTCAAGCGCGCGATGCTGCTGGTCGCGCTGTACTACGTCGTGTTCATCACGCTTTCCAGATGGTGGAGCACGGAACTGGTCGCGCTCGGCGTACACGACTGGCTGATTGAAGTCATCAACATGCTCGTCAACTTCGTGACCGAGTTTTTGTTCCAGAAGTTTGTGGTCTATCGCGGGACGATTGACACGAACGAGCTGGCGAAGAAGGAGCAAGCGTAATGCCGTTTGACTACAAGAAGGAGTACCGTGCGTTCTACCAGCCGCCGAAAGTGCCGGAAATCATCGACGTGCCGGAAATGCAGTTCGTGTGCGTGTCCGGTACGGGCGACCCGAACGAAGAGGGCGGCGCGTATCAGCAGGCGCTCGGTGTGCTGTACGCGATCAGCTATACGTTGAAGATGAGTCCGCGTGCTGGACACCTGATGGACGGCTTTTTCGATTACGTCGTGCCGCCGCTGGAAGGCTTCTGGCAGCAGGACGGCGTTTCGGGTGTGGATTACGGGCGCAAGGCGGATTTCCGCTGGCTGTCCGTGATTCGTGTGCCGGATTTCGTGACGGCGGAGGATTTCCGCTGGGCGGTGGAAACGGCGTCAGAAAAGAAGAAGCTGGACTGCTCCCGCGCTGAACTGCGCACGATTCGCGAAGGTCTTTGCGTGCAGATGATGCACATCGGCGCATACGACAATGAACCCGCGTCGGTGGCGCAGATGGATGCGTTTCTGCGCGAAAACGGGTATGAAAATGACTTCACGGCGGAGCGGCTGCATCACGAGATTTACCTTTCCGACCCGCGGAAAACAGCGGTGGAGAAAAGGAAAACCGTGCTTCGGCATCCGGTGAGGAAGGTATAAGCAACCTTGGGTGCTGCTTGTCAGTGGATGAGCGGCATCCTTTTTTTCTTTTGTTGCTTGGTTCCATTTGTTGCAAAGGGAATCGCGCCTACGGGCGCGACAAGGGGGTTTTGCGGTCGCCCCCTTGACCCCTTCGCAGCGCACTCCCATGTTTCTTGATTTTTATTGTTACAGAAGGAACTTGCGCCTGCAAGCGCGTTTGGGACAGCGCTGCTTTTGGCGTTTTTTGCGAATTTTCCCCTTGTTAGACCTTGACGAATGTGGTATAATACTATTTCGGGATGAAGATGAGCCAAGATGCGCCGCGAATTTTTCATTCTGGCTAACGCGAATGAAATGCAGCGTAGCATCGCTACGCCAAGTGGAATGAGCGAACGCCAGAAGAGAAAAGGCGCAAGCAGATGGCGCAGATGAATCCCGGAATAGTATTTCTAACAGCGTGGCGGGAATGAGCCGCCAGACCCTGAGGAATAGGAGAAAAACAGCTATGGTTAAGGTCAACATTATTTCGGGTTTTCTGGGCGCGGGCAAAACGACGCTCATCAAGAAGCTGCTGACGGGCAGCGTTGCGAAGGAAAAAATCATCCTGCTGGAAAATGAATATGGCGAAGTCGGCGTGGATGGCAGCTTTATGAAGGATTCGGGCATCATCGTCGATGAACTCAATTCCGGCTGCATCTGCTGCACGCTGGTGGGCGACTTCCAGAAGGCGGTTGATGACCTGATTGCGAAGTATCATCCTGACCGCCTGCTGATTGAGCCGTCCGGCGTGGGCAAGCTGAGCGAAATCCTCGCCGCCGTCGAGCGCGCGAAGGAACGCCACAGTGACCTCGTTGTGACCGGCTGCGCGACCGTTGTGGACGCGGGCAAGTGCCGCATGTATATGAAGAACTTCGGCGAGTTCTTCCTCGACCAGATTAAGACGAGCGCGACGGTGATTTTCAGCCGCACGCAGCTGCTGTCCGCGGAGCGCATCGAGAAGAGCCGTGCGCTGGTGGAAGAACAGCATCCGGGCGTCCGCATCGTGACGACGCCGTGGGATGACCTGTCCGCTGATACGCTGCTGGAAGTCATTGAATCCGGCAAGCCGATGGAAATCCACCTCGATGACGACGATGATGACGACGACGAGGACGAACACGAGCATCATCACCATCACGAGGACGGCGAGGAATGCTGCTGCCATCATCATCATGACGACGACCATGACGACCATGAGCATCATCACCATCATGATCACGACGACCATGACGAGGATGAGCACGAACATCATCATCGCGACCACGAGGACGGCGAAACCTGCTCCTGCGGACATCATCACCATCATCATCACGGGCATGACGCAGACGAAGTGTTCGTGTCTGTCGGCGTAGAGACTGCGAACCGTTACGAGCAGGACGAGGTCAAGGCGATGCTGGACAAGCTGTCCGACGAAGAAGAGTACGGCACGGTGCTGCGCGCCAAGGGTGTACTGCAGAATGCGGCGGGCGAGTGGTTCCAGTTTGACTATGTGCCGGGCGAGAGCCAGTTCCGTCCGGGTACGCCGGATTACACCGGCCGCCTGTGCGTCATCGGTGCGCACATCGACGAAAAAGCACTGCGGGAGCTGTTCAAGGCATGAGCGAACAGGAATTTACGCCAGTTTACCTGATTACCGGCTTCCTCGAAAGCGGCAAAACCCAGCTCATCAACTCCATGCTGACGGACGACAACTTCTCGCGCGGGCAGAAGACGCTGGTCATCTGCTGCGAAGAGGGCGTTGAGGAATACGAAACGGCGAAGAACACGACCGTCGTCGTCCTCGACGAAGCGGACGAGATGAACACGAAGAAGATGGAGGCGCTGGACAAGGAGTATCAGCCGGAGCGCGTCATCATCGAATACAACAGCATCTGGACGATTGAGCGGCTGGGCAGCTGTATGCTGCCGCGCAAGTGGGAAGTCGTGCAGATTATCACGACGGTGGACGCGAACACCTTCGACAACTACTTCACCAACATGCGCCAGATGCTGACCGACCCGATGAAGGTCGCTGACCTGATTCTGGTCAACCGCTGCCAGCCCGGCGCAAACAAGAGCCCGTGGCGTCGCCAGCTCAAAGCGGTCAACCCGAAGACGAACATCATCTTCGAGAACACCGACGGCACGAGCGAAGACGGCGTGGCGGACGAAGACCTCCCCTATGACATGAAGTCCGCTGTCATCGAAATCAAGGACGAGGACATTCCGACCTTCTATCTGGATTCGCTTGACCATGCCGACCGCTACGACCGCAAGACTGTGCGCTTGGTGGGGCAGGCTTTCGCTGACCGCTCGCTGCCCAAGGGCTATTACATGTTCGGGCGGATGGCGATGACGTGCTGCGCGAACGACATTCAGCCCATCGGCTGGATTACGCAGGGCATCCAGAAGCCCAGCACGAAGACATATTTCCGCCTGACCGCGCAGTGCAAGGCGGTGGACGCGCAGGGCGAAAAGATGCTGATGCTGCAGGAAGCCCGCGCGGAGATTGTCCCCCCGCCGGAAGAAGAATACCTGAATTTCAACGCATAAGATGCTGATTTCCCCCGGCTGCTGCAAGGCAGTCGGGGGATTTGTTTTGCGCATTTTCGCCGCCGTTTGTATTTTTTGTGTTAATATCTTGACATTCCATGTATCGTCTGTTATGATGATATTGGAAACTTAACCATCACACTATGCACACGTTGACTTGCTTCCCGTTCCGAAGGAGGAATTGAAGATGAAACGCTTGCTTGCTCTGCTGATGATGATTGCACTCTTAGGCGCGTTCGCCGCGGCGGAAAATACGCAGCCCATCCGAATTCTCGGCGCATCCTCCTATTGCCCGCCCATTGATTCCTATGCCGCGGCAGGACATTCCGTCGAACGAAGAGACGGCTCGATGAAGGACATTGCATCCGCCATCGCATCCCGCGATCCCAATATTGACATCTTCATTTTTGACTCGAACGCTGGGCTTGACCAAATCAAGAAGCAACACTATTACTATCCACTGACCGATGACCGCGATTTGATGGATAAACTCGGCGACTTGTATCCTGCCTTTCAGAATGCGCTCATGGACAATGGCAATCTGGTCGGCTGGTATATTGATGCGCAGCCGGTGGGCTGGTGTGTGCTGTCCACTACCCTGCTGGAAGAATTAGAGCTTTCTGCCCCAGCCACCTTTGAGGAATTTTTAGATGTCAGCAAAGTGCTGCTCGACGGCGGCTATTTGGGGAATGACTATCTGCTGCTGATCGACTACCCGTTCACGCAGTCGGGGATGCTCACGTTCTATCTGGAACAATTTCTGATTGCTTCTGAACGAGTGGATGGGCAGATTAACTTCCTGCGTCCCGAATTTGCCCGCATTGCCGAGAAAATCAAGAACACCGTTCCCGAAACGTTGAAGGAGAATTTGTTAGCGTCCCACGAAGTCTTCACATCCTCGATGGCTTCTCTCGCGCCCGAAGCAGACATCGAATTGATCCCGTCCGTCCTTGATGATGCGCCTTCGGGGCTGTATTACATGACCTATGTCGCCGTCATCAACCCGTACTCCAACAACATTGGCGGTGCCATCGACCTGATGCAGCATCTGGCAACTTACGAATCCGAAAACGCCGCACTCTGGGATTCGTCTCTCAGCAAGCCCATCATCCGTTCCGACTATGACGAAAAAGTTGCGCAATATCAGAACGAAATCGCCCGTTTGGAAGCAAAGGAGAACCGCACCACGCAGGATGAAGACGACCTTGACCGCGCTCGCCGGAGTTTAGCCTACATCACCGAACACCCCTATTCCGTCTCCCCGGAGGACATTGCCCACTATCAGGAGCTTGTCCAGTACGCCTACATCCCCGGCGACTCCCCCGTCACCTTCGACGATGCCCTCAAGACGCTCATGCAGCGCTACCTGAACGGTGCGTTTGACGCGGAAGGGTTCGCCCGCGCGTGTCAGGATCATGTCAACACCGTGTATCTCGAAATGGGGCTGACGCCGATGTATGTGCCGAACTAATTCCACTTGTAAATTTTCCCGCGTTCGCTTGACAAATCAACCGCATCGTCCTATCATGGGAATAGGCGCAAAGCCAACGAAGGAGGTTTGATTTTTCATGGCAAATCAGGAGAAATACGCCCAGCAGATGCAGGACGCGGGCGTTTGCGATGCGCGCGGGGCAGCGCTCTGCGCCACGGTGAAGGAGCTGCCGGACGGGAGCTTCGGCATGGTGCTGCTCGGTGTGAAGGGCAATGACCTGCTCATCTACGACACGAACATGAAGTCCGAGCCGCTCAAATTGATGTATACCATCCCGCTCAAAGGCGTGACCGACTTCAGCACCACCAGCCTGATGGGCGAAATCCTCAAAGGCTACACGTTCCGCTTTACGTCAGATGGATTTACCTATTCGTTCAAGAACTGCCGCCGTCAAGCGTTCCTTGACGTGCTTCAGCAGGAAATCAACAAATAACATCAAGGGCTGCGCCGGAAAAGTCGGTGCAGCCCTTGCATTTTGCGTTCTTTTTCTGATATAATAGACATATCAAGCATTATGATCACAGGAGGACGCTATGATTTCCATTCTGCCCGAAAGCAACTATGCCGCCATCATGACCGAGACGGTTGAGCCGTATCTGGATTCGCGCCGTCAGGAGATGGACATGCCGCTCTCCACGGGCGGAACGCTGCACGCAGAGGTTTACGAGCAGCCGGATGCGACCCGCGCCGTCATCATCCTGCACGGCTACACGGAATCCGCCGAGAAATTCCGCGAAATGACGTGGTATTTTCTGAACGAGAAGTTCAACGTCTACGCCATCGACCACCGCGGGCACGGCAAATCCGTCCGCAAAATTTCTGACACCTCCATCACGCACGTCGATGCGTTTTCGGATTATCTGCGCGATTTGGAGGAATTCATGTCGGGTGTCGTCTTGCCGCGGACAGCTCATCTGCCGCGCGTGCTGTATGCGCACTCGATGGGCGGCGCGATTGGCGGCATGACGCTGATGAATCACCCGGAGTATTTCGCGCGGGCGGTGCTGACTGCGCCCTGTCTCTTATACACATCTGACGCTGCCGACGATA